>Ga0126305_10000494_pt1 | contig 17073 bp, 16 predicted proteins | sample Plot26_FD_92536 | JGI IMG/M metagenome (GOLD analysis project Ga0126305, IMG submission 92536) | Serpentine soil microbial communities from UC McLaughlin Reserve, CA, USA - Plot26 | ecosystem: Environmental > Terrestrial > Soil > Grasslands | place: USA: UC McLaughlin Reserve, Lake County... | reverse complement strand
TCACGCAGTGAGCAATGCCCGCAATATGAGAATACAGTTTTAATTCAACCTGTAAGTATTGGGAAGAACTGTACCATAAAAAATTCAATCATTGGTCCCAATGTAACCATCGGTGACGATACGGAAATTGATTACTCCATAATAAAAAGTTCTATCATTGGTTCTTTCTCGAACCTGCTTGATATTGTCCTTGACTATTCATTGATTGGAAGCGATACCACCATTCGGGGTGAAACAAGGACATTAAACATTGGTGACAATACCGATATTGATCTCGGCTAACGCTATACTTATTTGTACCATCAATTGTGGAACGGTGTTAACAGAATTTCCGTTTAATCTGCATATTTGCATATCCTCACATTTGCACATCCTCTATGTTTTCAAACCGCATCACCCAACTTTTTAATATTGATTATCCCATCATTCAGGCCGGAATGATCTGGGCCAGTGGGTGGAAACTAGCCAGCGCCGTCAGTAATGCCGGTGCGTTGGGACTCATTGGTGCTGGTAGTATGTACCCCGACGTCCTACGAGAACATATTCAAAAATGTAAGTCAGCCACTAATAGACCATTCGGAGTGAACATTCCTTTGCTTTATCCTGACATTGATAAGCACATTCAAATAGTGATCGACGAAGGAGTAAAAATAGTTTTTACTTCGGCCGGCAATCCAAAAACCTGGACACCGCTTTTCAAGCGAAATGGAATTACAGTGGTACACGTTATAAGCAGCAGCAAATTTGCATTGAAGTCACAGGACGCAGGATGCGATGCAGTTGTAGCAGAAGGCTTCGAAGCCGGCGGGCACAACGGGAGAGAAGAAACTACCACCATGGTGCTTATACCTGCCGTTGCGAAAGCAGTTTCCATTCCTGTAATAGCCGCAGGTGGCATTGCAACAGGGAGGCAGATGCTAGCCTCGATGGTGATGGGCGCCGAAGGCGTTCAGATGGGATCCCGGTTTGTAGCTAGCGAAGAAGCTTCGTCACACATCAATTTCAAACAGGCTGTAATCAATGCAGCAGAAGGTGATACAATTTTGTCCTTAAAGAAGTTAACGCCGGTACGGCTTATAAAAAATAAGTTCTTTCAACAAATTCAGGAAGCAGAGTTGCGTGGAGCAAGTGAAGCAGAACTAAGAGACTTGCTTGGAAGGGCAAGGGCAAAAAAAGGAATGCACGAAGGACATCTTGATGAAGGTGAGCTTGAAATAGGACAGGTGAGTGCCTTGCTTGACGATATTTTACCGGCAGGTAAAATTGTTGAAAATGTATGGCGGGAATTTATCGCGGGTTTGAATAATCCATTAGAAAAATGCTATATTTAAACTGTGCTAGAGGTGCTAAATAAGTGATCACCTTTAATGATTAAACCAATGAAATACAAACTGTTTATCCTGACTACAGTATTTGCTGCTACTGCTTTTGTAGCCCGTGCAAATAATACAGATCCATCCGCGGACGAAAATAAAAAGACAGATATTGCAGGTGGGGTAACTCATACTGATACAAGAAAGCCGTTGGGTAACGTTAGCGTAACAGCTTACTCTTCTTCCAAAAAGGAAAAAGTTGTTTATACCGATGCAAACGGATTCTATTCATTTAGTGAATTAAGAGCAGGCACCTACCGATTGGTTTTTGAAAAGGATGGATATAAAAAAGTGACAAGGGAAAAAGTTACCATTCGGCCGGACGAAGGTTGCCAGTTAAATGTAGAAATGGATAATGAAGAGGAATTCCGTCTTTTGCCAGGTTCCTTTTTTGATTTTGATTAACAGCTTATTTATAAAGTTTTGAATTGGGATGTGTAAATGACATCCCAATTTTTTTTGTTGTGTCTTAACAGCGAAATACCTTCAGCTGTCCATTCTACCTGGAATTTTGTTTCTGCAAACCATGGCCATATCTCATAAAAAGATTTCTTGTATAAATCTCTGGTCGCAATAGTTATATGAGGATGAAATGGTCTTGTATCAATTTTGATGTTATAAACAGAATTGTTTTTAAAGAAATTATCAGCTACCTGCTTCAAATGGTTTAACTGTTCATTTGCCATGGGAGAGATAAAAATAGTTTTGGGCTTGAATGCAGAAAAATTATTGGTGGAAACGAAGAAGCGATGTATTTGATTGCTCAGTGAATTAATATCTGACATTAATTGTTGTTCTTTTTCCTGTTCCATCCAGAACGGAGGAATGAGCGTAATGTGTGCAGGAGATTTCAATCCCACTTTGCAATTGTATTTCTCAAGCATCAAATTTTTGTACTGTAAAACTTTTTCGTTAAGATCCTTGGGAAGTACAATGGCAATGAAATACATCTGCATTTTACTAAGTTAAGGTGCTTGTTGATTTTTTGTTTGAACGCCGTATTGCGGATACTTAATTCTGCAAATCTGAAAGCAAAAAAAATCCCGCTTCATCAGCGGGATCCAGTTGGTTTAGTTAAGACAAGCTTCTTTAATCATTGTCAATATTGAAATGGTCTTCATCTTTTTTGATAGTAAAATCTTTCTTTCCTTTTAAATAGCTATTGTATTTTTTTACTACCTCAGCCGGTTGTTTTTTACCATTGATAGTTAACTCACCATTTTTATATCCAATTGTATAATTTTTATCCTTATCGATCAATCCGTCCTTGTCCAATCCATCAATAAAGGCTTTATACTCCAACAATTCCTTTTTTGCTTTTTCAATACTTTCTTTTGCATTCTGCATGGATTTTTCGAGCTCAGGCTTCATTTTTTTCAGGTTCTCTTCAATGCCTTTAAAGTCAATTTCTTTTATTTTGTCTAATTCCAGCTTAATCTTTTCCATGTCAATCTTAGCAATAGATGAACTGATGTCGGCCTGAATTTTTGCCGCATCAATTTGTTTCATTGCATTTTCAATCTGCTCTTTCATTTGTGTCATATCCACCTTTTCTAGGTTTTGCTGCAACTCGGCTTTCATTTTTTCCAGGTCTACTTCTTTCATCGCCTTCGTGATCTGTTCCTGCATTTTTTTAGCATCAATCTGCTTTACTGCTTCATCAATCTGTTGTTTCATTTTCTCGGCATCGAAATGAGATTTGTCCAGAGCTTCCTTCATTTCTTTATCCCAATCCTTTTGCTGCAGGGTACGTTCAAGCTCCTTTTTACTTTTTTCTAGTTGCTCTAAGGCGTCATCAATATTTTTGACTTTGTTTTTATCCGGAATAGTGTCGGTGATCGTGCGTGTGGTTTTGCCGGGATGACCCTGCCATGCTGCCGCTGTAATTACCAACCCTGATACAATCAATGCAATTGGTAATTGCTTAAGCCAGAAAATCCTTTTCATAAACTTGGTTTTTGAGTGAAAGAAATAACTTTAAACCAAATGTACGATAGATTTCGTAAAACAAAATTCAGTGATGTATTTTTTTAATTCTTTAACAGAAATAAAAAAGTGCCATTTTAAATGGCACTCATAATTATTTGAACGGTGCATCAGCTTTTTCTAAAAGCCCATTTGATCATTTCTTTCCAGGTTGGCTTTTTACCATACATTAAAATACCCGTGCGGTAAATTTTTCCGGCAAACCATGTGGTAAGTATGAATCCCAAAACAAGTAAAGCCATTGATAAGCCCAATTGCCACCAGGGGACCGTGCCAGGCACTCCAAACGGAATTCTTGCCATCATCACAATTGGCGAACTGAAAGGGATGATACTGGCCCAAAAGGCCAATGGCCCGGTAGGATCAGCCATAGCACTTGTCATTAACACTATTGAAAAGATTACAAGCAAAGTAACAGGAAAGGCGAGCGATTGTGCTTCACGCATATCTTCATTAACTGCACTGCCTATTGCTGCGTAAAGCGATGAATAGAAGAAAAATCCTCCTAATAAATAAAAAGCGAAACAGAAAATGATCAATGGTACATCAATACTTGTGAATACAGTTTGAACACTTCCTACTAAACCTGAAACATTATTGCTGGCAGAACCTGACGCTTTTGTAATATTATAGATGATGAAAATAAAGGCAATCCACAGGGCAAATTGTGTCAAGGCCACCAGGCTAATACCAATAATTTTTCCCAACATCAACTGAAAAGGGCGTATGGATGATACCACCACTTCTGCAATGCGATTTGTTTTCTCTTCCATTACACCCATCATTACCTGCGAACCATAGATAAGCATGATAAAATAGATCAGGAAACCACAGGCATAGCCAATGCCACTGGCAATTTTTGCATTTGATTTCTCGTCATTTACATTTTTGGCGTCGACTGAAATATTGCTTTGATTTAAAATTTGCCTCTTGTTTTCATCAATACCCAGTTTCTCTGATTTTATCGTTGACCATATTGCGTTGAGTTTTCCTTCGACCTTCATTACTGGAACAACACCATAGGTCTTATCTGTTTTAAGAGAGAGATTTTTTGCGCCCTCTTCCCATTTAATGGGTGGGATTATGATATAAGCATCATAACCAAGTGATGTATAATTTTTTTTCACAGTATCCGGGTCCATCGTAACATAATCGATGAATGAGCTGCTATCCTGCTGATTGGCGTGTGCCACAATCGCTTTATTAAAATACCCTGAAGAGTCGATAAGGGCTACACGAAGCTTACGAGATGTTTTTTCGGTAATATACCCTGTACCGAAAATTAACCCCAGGTAAAGCAGGGGAAATAAAATGGTTGAAATGATAAAGGTTCGTTTTCTCACCCGCGTTAAGTATTCGCGGCCTATTACCAATAATGTTTTACTCATAAGAATAGTTTAAGCAGATAGATTTTGAAATTGCCTGGTAGCTGGTGTTCCTTCAACAAGCCGGATAAAAATATCATTCAATGATGGTAAAATTTCATTGAACGAATAAATATTAGCATTGGATCGAAGAAAGTAATTTAAAATATCATTTGGCGTATACCCATCATTGATCTTTACAACCAGGGAATAATCGTCGTTCTGCCTTACAATAGTGAACGAATCATTATTTGTATTTAACGGCATAGCGTCAAAACTAATCCTGAATAAATTTTCCTTGAATTGTTGTTTTACTTCTTTAACAGTGCCGTCTAAAATTTTTTTACCCTTGTTTACAAGAACAATGTGATTACAGATTTCTTCTACCTGTTCCATGCGGTGGGTACTGAAAATGACAGTAGCTCCGTTTTTGGCCAGCCTGAAAATTTCATCTTTAATCAGGTTGCTGTTCACAGGGTCCAATCCGCTGAAGGGTTCGTCGAGTATAACAAGTTTTGGATTGTGTAAAACTGTAATAACAAACTGTAATTTCTGCGACATTCCTTTGGATAAATCTTCTACTTTCTTATTCCACCAACTTTCCATTTCCAGTTTATTGAACCATTCTTTTATTAGCTGCGTAGCATGTGATTTGCTTAGCCCTTTTAATTGGGCCAGGTACAAAGCCTGCTCACCAATCTTCATTTTTTTATAAAGACCTCTTTCTTCGGGCATATAGCCTATGCGCTCAATATCTTTAAGTGGATCGAATTTTTTTCCGTCAAAAATGATGTTCCCCGAATCCGGATAAATGATACCGGTCATCATGCGTAGCAATGTCGTTTTGCCCGCGCCATTAGGACCAAGCAATCCAAAAATACTTCCCGGGGCTACAGAAAAACTGATATCATCGACAGCCTTTTGCGTAGCGAAATATTTTTTGATTTGTTGTACATCGAGCAAGGTCATAGGCAGTTATTTAATTGCTAAAAGTAACGGCAAATCATTTTATGAAAAGAAAAAATGACAAAATGGAATTTGGGCAATATGAAAAATTGGTTTGTAGGTACGAATTGACTTTTGGAAATCTCCGAGTTTTTGTTACTTATGAAGGTTCAGCTCATAATTGCAACATACATAAACGAACTTATAATTTTAGTACGCTGTTGTCCAGAGCTCAGTTTACACTAAGCTTGCCGGGGTGTGGAAGGATGTTAAGGAAACGAAACATCAATGAATGATTTTTATCATCATTGGGTTTGCGCTATAAGATGCAAAGACGGTAAATATTAAAGAATGTTATTCAAAAATACATTGATGAAATAACACCTGGCGAAACCCAAAAGCGACACGTTAAAGAATGATAAATTTTCTGCTCATCCTTCGACAGGCTCAGGATAACATTCGATACGCTCAGGATGACATTCTACAGGCTTAGGATGATAGTATACTCAGGATTACAATGACAAGCTAAAGATGCCAATAAGGATGAATATTTTCTTCTGTCATGGTGAGCTTGTCCAACTATCAGGATCACAATCGACAGGCGCAGGAATCAACAAGTCCAACATGGCAATATCAACTGATACTAAATTGTATTCAAAAACCATATTCAATCAAAAAGCTCCCCTAAAGGAGAGCCTTTATATTTAACAGAATAAAACTCAATTATAATTTAGGACCGGCAGCCACAACTTCTTTTGAAACTCCGGTTGCATATTTATCGAAGTTCTTTACAAACAGGCCTGCAAGGTATTTAGCCTTCTCGTCATATGCAGCTTTATTACTCCATGTATTTCGCGGAATTAAAATTTCGTCTGGTACACCGGCAATATGATTAGGTATTGCAAACCCGAAAATAGGATCGCTACTTGCTCCAACTTTATCTAAACAGCCATTCAAAACAGCACTTATCATTGTTCTTGTGTACGAGAGTTTCATCCGATGACCTATACCATATGGCCCACCTGTCCAGCCGGTATTTATAAGCCAAACGTTCACATGATGCTTTTCCATTTTTTCCCCAAGCATATCTGCATATTTACCTGGATGCAAAGGGAGAAAAGGTGCACCGAAGCATGCACTGAAAGTTGGTTTTGGCTCAGTAACACCAGCTTCCGTTCCTGCAACTTTTGCAGTGTAGCCTGAGATAAACTGGTACATCGCCTGCTCTTTGGTTAATTTAGAAATAGGGGGAAGCACGCCATAGGCATCACAGGTTAAAAAGAAAATGTTTTTAGGAATATTCCCGATGGATGGTTCCTGTGCATGGTCAATAAAATCCAGTGGATAGGAGACACGAGTGTTTTCTGTTATAGCTCCATCATTAAAATTTATGCGATTAGTGCCAGGGTGGAACATTACATTTTCCACAATGGCACCTGGGCGGATTGCATTAAAAATTTCAGGCTCTTTTTCTTCAGATAATCCAATCAGTTTTGCATAACATCCGCCTTCAAAGTTGAAAACATTGTCTTCAGTCCAGCCATGTTCGTCATCACCAATTAATTTCCTGTTCGGGTCATTACTTAAGGTGGTTTTACCCGTGCCGCTTAACCCAAAAAAAATGGCTGTTCCACCATCTTCGCCCATATTGGCAGAGCAATGCATGCTCAACACATTTTTTTCATGGGGAAGAATATAATTAAGTATGGCAAATATTCCTTTCTTGGTTTCCCCGGTATAGCCTGTACCCGCAATTAAAATGGTTTTATGCCGGAACGAAACAATTACTCCATTTGAACCCCGAACTCCACATTCCTTTGGGTTTAATTTCAAATCCGGTGCAGAGATCACATGCCAGTCGGGTTTAAAATTTTCAAGCTCCTCTTCTTCGGGACGGAGGAACATATTATAGGCAAACAAATTTGTCCATGGCTTTTCAGTGATCAGGCGAATATTCAAACGGTAACGCGGGTCTGCACATGCGTAGCAATCGCGTACCCATATCTCCGTTTTTTGGTTTAAATAGTCCATGATCCTCTCGTGCACCACGTGGAAGTATTTTTCTTCAATCGGAATGTTGAAATCATTCCAGTCGATGATGTTTTCTGTTGTAGGATCTTTTACAGTGAACTTGTCTTTGGGACATCTGCCGGTGAAATCTCCGGTTCGGATAGACAAAGCGCCTGTATCAGTTAAAATACCTTCACCAATACGCAGGCTGTCTTGAACTAATTCTTGGGGGCTACATTGGTAGTGAATACTAGGGATATATTTCAATCCGATATTCACCAGCTTTTCTCTGGGAATAGCGATAACAGGTACTGACATAGAAAGCAATCGTTTAAGGGCACGAAGTTAATACATAAAAATTGCAGGCCACCATCACGTGTAGTGCCTACACATTGTTAAATCGTTGGACCAAAATAATAATTGCGTAATAATTTCATCATTTCGGTTACTTTGTCCCGTTTTAAAAAGCTCGTATGAAAAGTCTTCCGCTAAATCCGCAATTGTTTGTTACCAACCGCAACAGGTTTATAGATAAAATGAAGCGGAATTCCATAGCCATATTTGTAAGCAATGACGAGGTGCCTAGTAATGGCGATGCTTTATACCCATTTAAACAAAACAGTGATCTTTATTGGTTAAGTGGAGTAAACCAGGAAGACTCAATGGTGGTTTTATTCCCTGACAATCCGGATCCGAAGTATCGCGAAATTTTGGTATTAGTGCGTCCAAATGAATTGAAAGAAAAATGGGATGGCAGACGTTTGCGAAGAGAGGAAGCGACCAGGCTCAGTGGCATTCAAACCATTGTCTGGCTCGATACCATCGATCCTTTATTACAAACATGGATTCATCTGGCTGATACAATTTATCTCGATACAAATGAGAACGACCGTAAGACAAGCCTGTTAAGAACCAGGGATTATCGTTTTGTGGATGAACTGAAAAAAAGGTATCCTTTACATCAATACGAAAGAGCTGCCCGGGTATTAAAAGATTTGAGAGGAATTAAAACGGAATTGGAAATTGCAGTTACACAGAAAGCAATTGATATCACGAAAGATGCGTTCATCAGGGTGATGAAATTTATTCGGCCAGGTGCGTGGGAATATGAAGTTCATGCAGAAATCATCCATGAATTTATACGCCAGCGTTCGGATGGGGAAGCATATGGAAGTATTATTGCCAGTGGCGACAGGGCAAGAACACTGCACTATGTATCCAATAATCAACAATGTTTAGATGGAGAATTAATACTGATGGATTTTGGAGCGTCGTATGGAGGATACAATGCTGATCTGACCAGAACAATCCCCGTAAATGGAAAATTCAGCCGCCGTCAAAAAAATGTTTATAATGCCTGCCTGCATTTACATGACTATGCTAAGAGTTTATTGAAGCCCGGAATTTCTATTGTTGATTACACCGACAAAGTTGGCGAAGAAGCAACACAACAATTTTTAAAGATTGGGTTATTGAAAAAATCGGATGTAAAAAATGAAGATCCGGAGAACAGGGCCTACAGGAGATATTTATATCATGGTATTTCGCATCACCTGGGAATAGACGTACACGACCTCGGAACAAGAACAGAACCCATCAAAGCCGGGATGTTATTTACTGTAGAACCAGGTATTTATATTGAAGAGGAACAAATGGGAGTAAGGATTGAGAATAATGTTTGGGTTACAAGAAATGGAAATAAAGATTTGTTCAAAGACATTCCGATTACGGTTGAGGATATTGAATCTATCATGAAGATCAGTAGTCCACGGCCCATGGTCGACAGTGCTCAGAAAAAAAGGTCTATAAAAAGTGGAGTTTAAGTTTCAGCAATCGTGTGGCAACTCGCAGCTGATTTGAGTGAGAAGGTGCACGAACTTGGCAAAACTTTTCCAGGGACCAAATTGTATCTGTTGACCAGTCAATCAAACGAATAGCAGATTATTTTGTTTAAACATTGCAGAATGTTCAACCGGTCGTTCCAATGATGAATTCAAATTTGCGTTGGTCATTCAATTGGTTCCGGTGGAGAAGCCTTCGCATGTTTATATTTTGCAGGAGGTGAATTATATTTCCGGACAATTTTTTAAAGAATGATATGATTTTTTAGATTCGCTCATAAAAAAAATTCAGGCTTACAAAACTCATTAAATTAAATGTCTGCTGACCATTGTCTGTAGACTGTTTACAGAATGAAAAATATTCCAAACTTTTTTACGCTGCTTAATTTGATTTTTGGCTGTATCGCGATTGTTTACATACTACAGGTTGGACAGAGCATTGTGGTTATAAATGATCAAACCGGTGCCTTTGATCCTTTCTTCCCGGAAAAACTTGCGTGGGGAAGTTTGTTTATCTTCTTAGCAGCAATTGTAGATTTCCTTGATGGCTTTGTTGCTCGTTTATTTAAAGCAACATCCGGCATGGGAGAACAGCTTGATTCATTAAGTGACCTTGTAAGTTTTGGCGTTGCACCTGGAATGATATTGTATCAATTGCTTCGCTTGAGTTTTGCACAGCAGGAAAACGGGCTGGATGTTTCCTTTATGGCATTACTGCCGGCGTTTGTATTTACAGCGGCAGCAGCATGGAGGTTAGCAAAATTTAATATTAGTACAGATCAAAACAACAGCTTTATAGGTTTGCCTACACCTTCAGCAGGACTATTGATTGCAAGTTTTCCATTGATTATCTGGTACGAATACTTTGGCATACAGCAACTCCTGATCAATAAATGGTTTTTGTACGGCATAATTGCTTTGGTGAGTTATTTAATGGTTTGCAGGCTCCCATTAATGGCTCTAAAGTTTAAAGATTTTACATTTAGAAATAATACAGGAAGATTTATTCTTATTTCATTGTCTGTAATAGTTATTGTTGGCCTGGCTATGATGAAGACTATATGGCTGGCCTGGCCAATTATACTTGTATTGTATATTATACTTTCAATTCTTTACCCCGAAACGGTAAGTATTAGAACCTCTGATAAAAAATCGCTGGACGTCACTGTGTAGACTGATTGTTACGAAATAAGACAGTTCTGCAAATCCCAAACTTTCTTAGGTTTGCGCATAATTTTTCAAAAATGAAATTTAGCATACAGGTAAAAGTGATGCCTTTGAAAGAATTGCTGGATCCGCAGGGCAAAGCTGTTATGACGGGTTTAGGTAATTTGGGCTTTAAAAACGTGGACAATGTTCGGATTGGAAAGAACATTAGCCTGGAAGTAGAAGCTGCTTCAAAGGACGATGCCAGGCAAGTTGCAGAAGAAGCAAGTAAAAAACTACTGGCCAATCCAGTTATGGAGTATTATGAAATAATAATTGATTAGTTTGTCAAAACCGGAGTTTTATTAAACAAACGACATCACTCCTATTAGGCTTCTGTTGCACAGTTTACCCTCAGTGAAACGAATGGGCAGGCTTATACCGATACAGTTCTATTAAACAACGAAAGCTTTCAGTGCAAATTTGAGCATTACATAATTTGTTCTTTGCATCTCCGTTAAAATGCAAAAATTTCTTGACAAAGACAGTCCAAATCTAAGTTCTCCGCCTGCGGGCGTAGGGCAGGGCCCCCTTTTTATAGTTCCTACACCCATTGGTAATTTAAAGGATATTACCCTTCGGGCTCTGGAAGTATTAAAGGACGTCGATGTCATTCTTGCAGAAGACACGCGAAACACTTCAAGGCTTCTCAATCATTATCAAATTCAAAAACCTCTTTCTCCTTATCACCAGCATAATGAGCATAAGATCCTTCAACATTTAATTGAGCAATTGTTGGGCGGAAAAAAAATGGCTGTTGTGACCGATGCTGGTACTCCCGGTATTTCAGACCCGGCTTTTCTTTTGGTTCGTGAATGCATTAAGAACAATATCAGCGTTGAAACATTGCCCGGAGCGACAGCTTTCGTTCCTGCACTGATTAATAGCGGTCTCACCACCAACCGTTTTATTTTCGAAGGGTTTCTTCCACTGAAAAAGGGTCGGCACACCTTACTGGGTCAATTAGCACAGGAAGAAAGAACTATCATTTTGTATGAATCGCCAATGAGGTTAATAAAAACTCTTGAAGATCTAATTCAATATTTCGGTGCAGAAAGGCAATGCTGTGTTAGTCGCGAGCTCACCAAAATGTTCGAAGAAAATGCAAGAGGAAGTGTGCAGGAGGTATTGGATCATTTCAAACAAAAAACTGTTAAAGGTGAGCTGGTCATTATAATTCAGGGAAAGGAATGAACGTTTAGTCATTGCTTTGCATAAAATTTGTTCATAAAAAAAGCAATTACCATGAGACAGGTTTTTATTTTATCAATGGTTCTAATTGCCGGTTTGGGCTCCAGTGCACAAATAAGAAAGACCCCGGCTTCGGTCTCAACAGCATTTGAGAAACAATATCCTGCAGCATCTAAAGTGCAATACGAGGATAACCTTTTCACCGTGCAGGTTCACTTTTTGTCGGATAGCGGTAAAATGGTTGCAAAATATGATAGTGATGGAAAATGGAAAGAAACGGAGAGGGAATTTAGTTACGACAGTTTGCCTGCTGATATAAAAACCGGATTTGAAAAAAGTAAATATTTTGACGAGTGGAAAGTAAAGCAAACTACTGTTATTTATTTCCCTAATGACCAGCTCCGATATCGTCTTAGAGTAGAAAAAAACGATGTAGCCAAGAAATATTTGTTTTTCGACAGGAGCGGTAGACTAATAAAAGATTCAATGACCATTTAATAAGGCTTGCGATCATTTTTTTCAATAGTAGCCCTGATAGGCTACTATTTTGTTTTATATATCAGTGTTTTGGCGAAATTTGCCACCTCTAAATTTAAGATTGTACATGATGAAAAACGTTTTAACCCTATTTCTTATCTCACTTACTGTTTCAGCATTTGCACAGCCTAACCGATGGCAACAAAGAATAAAGTACACTATGAACATCAATATGAATGTTCAGGCTAATCAATATACGGGTAAACAAATAGTTGATTACTGGAATAATTCTCCCGATACCTTATCCCGTGTTTTCTTTCATTTATACTGGAATGCTTTTCAGCCAAACAGCATGATGGATGTTAGAAGCAGAAGGCAGGGAACCATCGTTCTTCGAAAGGGAAGGAGCGGCGATGAAATTGCCGATTGGGACCCACGTGTGGAAGACCGTATTTTAAATTTATCTGCTGATGAAATTGGGTACGAAAAAGTTTCATCTATTAAAATGAATGGCCGTGAGCAAAAAACAAAACTGCACGAAACCATTTTGGAAGTGATGCTCGATAAACCGATCCTGCCCAAATCAAAGGTGAGTTTTGATATGAGTTGGACCGCACAAGTACCTTTGCAGGTTCGCAGAAGCGGAAGAGACAACCCGTTGACTCAAGTGCGTTATACAATGACGCAGTGGTATCCTAAAATGTGCGAGTACGATTATGAGGGATGGCATCCTACTCCATATGTTGCCCGCGAGTTTTATGGGGTATGGGGCGACTATGATGTTAGTATTTCCATCGATAAAAATTATTTACTGGGAGGAAGCGGATATATTGCAAATGCCAATGAAGTAGGTTTTGGTTATGAAGAAAAGGGCGGCTCTGCAAAAAAATCTTCTGGCAATAAACTCACGTGGCATTTCATAGCACCAAATGTTCATGATTTTGCCTGGGCCGCTGACCCCGAATACAAACATATTGTTCGCCAGGTGCCAAATGGTCCCACCATTAATGTTATTTACAATGCAGAGGCATCGAGACTGGTTTTTGAAAATATGACCGCACAACAAAGAGCAGCCTATGGAAACGATTTCAACAAATACGCAGCCAGTTGGGATGCGCAATGGAATACGGTTGCGGATGCAGCGGTGATTGTTTTCCCATTTATTAAAAAAACCTTTGGTGACTATCCTTACAAACAATATTCTTTTATTCATGGTGGCGACGGAGGAATGGAATATCCCAATTGCACCATGATTGTCGGTCCGGGCTTAGGCACTGCATTTCATGAGTGGATGCATACATGGTATCAAATGCAGATGGGAACTAATGAGTCAGAATATCCATGGATGGATGAAGGGTTTACCGAATGGGCAACCGACAGGGTAGAAGAATATTATCGTCAGCAGGTAACAAGAAAAACTTTGGCAAATAATCCCAATGAACTTCGCAAAAGTGATTCGTTGGCCTCAATGCCGCCTGCATATCATCAAAATATTTACAGGGCTTATTTCACCCTGGCAAAAAGCGGTGTAGAAGAACCGATGACCAGTCATGCCGATCATTATAATACGAACTATGCTTACAGCGAAGCTGCTTATTCAAAGGGGGGCGTTTTCATGGAGCAGTTAGGGTATATTGTTAGTGCTGATGTTCGTGATAAAATTTTGATGGAGTATTACCGATTGTGGCATGGCAAGCACCCGAATGCACAGGACTTCATCAACGTTGCTGAAAAAATCAGCGGAATGAAACTCGATTGGTACAAAGAGTATTGGGTGAATACCACCAAAACAATAGATTACTCTATCGATAGTTTGTATGAAGCCAATGGAGTTACCAATGTCCGTTTGCGTGATATTGGATTAATACCTATGCCTATTGACGTAAAAATTACTTTCAAAGATGGAAGCAGTGAATGGCATTATATTCCAATGAATTTGATGTTTGGTGAAAAGCCTGCAGAAGAAGGTCAAACCAATCGTAAAATTTATGGTGAATGGAAATGGACGCATCCTACGTATATTATTTCATCCACCCATCAATTAATGGATATGGTGTCTATTGAAATTGATCCTACCTACAGATTAGCAGATGTTAATCAGAAAAATAATAAACTGGAGTTGAGATTTTAGATGCCTGGACCAGAATTTGGGGGATTTATTGGATTAAGCGGAAATGGATAAAGAGCTTTCTTTGAAGGCTCTTTGTTTTTATTCATATTTAAAAAGCCCACGAATCATTTAGAAGATGCGTTTACTTTGTTAATTGCCATTAATTGTTTCTATCAGAAGAATTTTATTGATCAACTCTCTGCATTTACTAATATCTGTTCCGATATAGGAAATATGATTGTCTGGTCGTAACAGAATATAAAATTTTTTAGCCGCGCCAAAAATAGGAGACGGAATTTCTTTGAAGCATAGAAATTCAACTGGCAACTTGCTGTCTTTTAAAGGGTGGTTGCTTACATCATCATTTTCAAAGTAAACCAGTTTAAAAAACGGCTGCGATAAATAACTAAAAATGCTCCTACCATTGGAGAAAACAAAATAAGGCATTCGGTCACCTGCCTTTACTTTGCCAATAGAACTTTTTAAACTGAGAAAACTGTCAGGATAGGCTATCCCGGTTTGAGATAGTAATGGAAAAATTTTTCTCTTTACTAATTTACTTCTTCCTAATAAATTGAAGAATAGTGGCAAAAAGCTTAGTCGTACAAAATTCCAGAACGGGTTTACTCCACTCATTATGTCAAAGATCCGGTCGGTTGTTTGGAGCAAGCGCTTTGCATTGCCTATACGTTCGGTATCATATGTTTTTAGGACTTCATTACTCAATTCCTTTCTGCTTGCGTAAGCGATTTTCCATGCCAGATTATAGGCATCTTGTATACCGGTGTTCATGCCTTGTCCGCCGGCCGGGGTATGTATATGTGCAGCGTCACCTGCAATAAAACAGTGGCCTTTGAAAAAAGAAGCTGCTTTGCGTGAATGTACTTTATAAGTAGAAAACCATCTTAGCTCTTCAAAATCAACCGGAGAAATTATTTGTTCCTTGATAATAGGTTCTATACCTGAAAACTGGTATTCGTTTTTGTTTTCATCTTCGGGTAGCACCCCTACAATTCTATAATGTCCGTGACCTTCCATGGGAAAAAACAAAACAAATCCTTTTTTAGTCATGTAAAAGTATAAGGCGTTTTTATTGATAACCGTGCTTTTCAGCTTCACATCCGCTACGTAAAATAATTTGGGCTCTGTGCTTCCTTCAAATGATAAATCTAATTGGTGACGTATTAAACTACCTGCACCATCGCAACCGACTAAATAATTGGCAACTATATCATGTTGGTTTCCATTCTCGTCCTTATAATAAGCAGTGACTTCCTCGTTGTGTTCTTTAAAATGAGTGAACTCAGACTTCCAATGAACAGCTTTTTTATTTTTCAATAGGTATTCCACCAACAGCTTCTCGGTTTCACTTTGTTCTAATGACAGGGCAAAAGGGAAATCGCTCAACCCTGCACCCAGTCCAGAAAGATTTACACTCACCCTTTTCTTGCCTTTATAATACAAATTCATATCGGTTGTTATAGCTCCACGCTTTATCGCTTCTTCTGCAATTCCCAACTCCTGAAAAATTTCAAGGGTTCTCGCCTGAACTACAATTGCTTTTGATAATGAAGTCGTGGTTTCGTTTTTTTCCAATAAGATGAACTCAATATTGTGACGAAAAAGTTGTGTAGCCAGGCTTAATCCAGCAGGTCCGGCACCCACAATAACAACCTGGGTTTTATTAGTGGTTCTAGGTTCCATATTTACAAAAGCAAATAGTTATTTGAACTCAGGGCTTGATGTCCTTTTGATTTAATTTGGCTGTTAGTTTCTCACCGTCCTGTGAATACTAAAACTCATTTCATTACATACAACAAATATTTGTTCCTAAAATATTCTTCTTGAAACAGGTTGCTGATCTCCACCATTTTTGGTCTTACGTTACTTTCAGAAATTTCCTGCGCCAGGTCACCGCCTTTTAAACAAATTAATCCGGATTGAATGAAGTCGTCGGAATTTGGTGCCACCGCAGGCGGGATAGAATTTTTAAGTAAAGGTTTACTCCATGTCCATAAATCCTTTAATGGAGCGACTGCACGACTCACGGCAAAATCAAATTTCCTGTTTTTGATTTCCTCTGCACGAATATGTTGGGTAGTAACATTGGTTAGCCCAATTGCTTGCTTAACCGCTTCTATTATTTTTAGTTTCTTATTAATACTATCAACCAAAAGAAATTTTACATCAGGAAAAAAAATTGCCAGAGGAATTCCAGGAAAACCGCCGCCTGTTCCAACATCAACGATTTCGATGCCGGGTGGAAAATTAAAAACAGCGGCGATGCTTAACGAGTGTAATACATGTTTCTCATACAGGCTATCAATATCTTTCCTTGAAATGACGTTGATTTTTGCATTCCATTCTTTATATAATTCGTCCAATGCCTTGAACTGTTCGATTTGTTTTGGAGTAAAATCAGAAAAATACCTGGAAAGGATCTCAGCCCCCTGTCGTCCGCCGCCGGGCGCAGAACCTGGATTTGAAGTGTCATTGTTTAATTCTTTTTGCATTTTAATTGAAGACGCAAAAAAACAAATTATTTATGAGTTGATTTTTTGTAATGAAAT
>Ga0126305_10000493_pt1 | contig 17076 bp, 14 predicted proteins | sample Plot26_FD_92536 | JGI IMG/M metagenome (GOLD analysis project Ga0126305, IMG submission 92536) | Serpentine soil microbial communities from UC McLaughlin Reserve, CA, USA - Plot26 | ecosystem: Environmental > Terrestrial > Soil > Grasslands | place: USA: UC McLaughlin Reserve, Lake County... | reverse complement strand
CTTCCTTGTCGGGCTCTGAAATAAGAATTCGTTGTGCATGTAACGAATTAAACAAGACCATTAAAAAAAGAAAAAAGATGAGCCGACAAAGAGATTTCATAGAAACCATTTTTTACTTTTTAAAGTTACAGGTTGTTCTGCAATTCTATCCATGATGAAATGATAAAGATGCGGATTTTAATTTTTTTACATGAAAGGAAAATAATTGTGCGGCAACAGCCAATTATTTTGCAAAAAACAGGCCGGTTAATAAACAAATGTTTTGCCATTTGTATTATTTCTTTTTACTTATACCTTTGTAGGTTGATTCGTACACCTTATCTGTACGGGCATAAAAGAAAATTTTTTCGTGAGAATCCCCACCAATAGAGTTACACTTGCTGGTTTACTGGTTGCGATCGGCATAATTTACGGAGACATTGGCACTTCTCCTTTATATGTTTTTAGCGCAATAATAAAAGGAAAGATCGTTTCTGACGAATTGATCCTTGGTGGTCTGTCCTGTATCATCTGGAAATTGACACTGCAAACAACCATCAAGTATGTGATCCTGACTTTGCGGGCCGATAATAATGGAGAAGGAGGAATGTTCTCCTTGTTTGCATTAGTGAGGCGACATGGAAAGTGGGCGGTAATACCAGCCATGATGGGTGGCGCCGCAGTTTTATCCGAAGGAATTATTACTCCTCCAATTTCTGTTACCTCAGCGATCGAAGGGCTCAGGCAAATAAAACTTTTTAGTGACATTGGTCAATGGACGATCGTAGGCATCGTTCTCGTAATACTTGTTATTCTATTTTTCTTACAACAGTTCGGCACGTCTGCTATTGGTCGGTTTTTTGGACCCGTAATGCTTGTCTGGTTTACAATGCTTGCATTCCTCGGGTTGATGCACATTCTTGATGATATCAGGGTATTAAAAGCATTTAATCCCTATTATGCGATTCATCTTTTGACCCGGTATCCGCAAGGGTTTTGGATCCTTGGCGCCGTATTCCTTTGCACTACCGGCGCTGAAGCCTTATATAGCGATCTCGGCCATTGTGGAAGAGGCAACATCCGTATGTCCTGGATCTTTGTAAAAAGCTGTCTTATCCTTAATTACCTGGGGCAAGGCGCCTGGTTGCTTAACCATACGGGCTCTTCAATTGATCCAAACATTAATCCATTCTATGCCTTGATGCCTGAGGGTTTTCGATTGATCGGGATCATTATTGCCACCGCTGCAACCATTGTTGCCAGCCAGGCATTGATATCCGGTTCGTTTACATTGATCAGTGAAGCCATGCGGTTAAATCTTTGGTCAAAACTCAAGATCAATTATCCAACAGAAGAAAAAGGTCAGCTATTTATTCCCGCTGTAAATATGTTATTGTTCCTTGGTTGTTGTGGCGTGGTATTGTACTTCCAGAAAGCACAGAATATGGAAGCTGCATATGGGCTTACTATTAACTTCGGAATGCTCATGAACACAACACTGTTCTCCTACTATTTATTTACCCAAAGAGCTCCGCGACAATGGATCGTTCTTTATCTAATAGTCTATCTTACTGTAGAGTTATCGTTCCTTGCTGCCAATCTTAATAAGTTTACTCATGGTGGTTATGTTTCATTTATGATCGGCGGAGTATTATTTATAACCATGTATATCTGGTACAGGGCAAGAAAGATCAAGAACCGTTACGTGGAATTTGTAAGACTGGAACATTATATTCCAAAAATTCAGGAACTGAGTAATGACAGGTCTGTACCAAAATATGCAACGCACCTTGTATACATGACCAGTGCCAATAATCCAAAAGAGATCGAGCACAAGGTCATTTATTCTATATTAAATAAAAAACCGAAACGCGCAGATATATATTGGCTGGTCCATGTGGACACCCTGGATGACCCTTATACAAGTGAATATAAAGTCGATCATATTATCCCAAATGATATCATCCGGATCGAATTCCGCCTTGGCTTCAGAGTACAGCCAAGAATCAATTTGATGTTCCGCAAAGTAGTAGAAGATCTTGTTGCAAATAAAGAAGTAAATATTTACAGCCGCTATGAAAGTTTAGAACGCAGCAATACGGTTGGCGATTTCCAATTTATAGTAATGGAAAAATATCTAAGCCAGGATAATGAGCTTCCATTCTGGGAAAGAGTGGTGATGAAATTTTATTTCTGGCTCAAAGAGGTCAGTTTGTCAGAAGAAAAAGGCTTTGGACTTGACCTGTCAACCGTAACAGTGGAAAAATTCCCATTGATAGTTGCGCCGGTATCTACCGTAAAATTGAAAAGAATTGCAGACGAAGATTAATTCGTATAGAAAAAAACAGGTTTAGTTCTCTCTTTATTACTTTTGCAAGTCATATACATAAGACCCGGCATTTTTGAAACTGCTCCGGGTCGCATCTATGTCTCTAAATATTAAAAAGGTCTCGCCATTAGGGTTATTAGTTGCTCTTGGTATTATTTTCGGAGATATTGGTACCTCGCCGCTCTATGTGTTCAATGCCATTATTGGTTCAAAAACAGTTTCCGAACAATTGATCATCGGAAGTCTTTCCTGTATCATCTGGACGTTGACACTGCAAACCACGATCAAGTATGTGGTACTTACTTTGAAAGCTGACAACCGCGGCGAAGGTGGTATCTTCTCTCTATTTGCCCTTGTAAGAAGAAGAAAGAAGTGGTTGGTATTTGCCGCGATGATCGGCGGCGCGGCTCTATTGGCGGATGGGATGATCACTCCTCCTATTTCTATTACTTCTGCCATAGAAGGATTGCGACAGATACCAGCATTTAGTAACATAACTCAGCAAACCATTGTATTGATCGTTTTAGGAATTATTACGATCATATTTTTTTTACAGCAATTCGGCACCGCTTCGATCGGTAAACTTTTTGGTCCAATAATGCTGATATGGTTTTTAATGCTCGCGGTAATGGGTCTTTTGCATTTTTTAGATGATTGGAATATTTTCAAAGCACTTAATCCTTATTATGCAATAGATCTTCTTGTCAATTACCCGCAAGGTTTCTGGATACTTGGCGCTGTATTTCTCTGTACTACCGGGGCCGAAGCTTTATATAGCGACCTTGGTCACTGTGGCCGCGGTAATATCAGGGTGTCATGGATATTCGTAAAATCATGCTTGATCATAAACTATGTGGGACAAGGTGCATGGCTGCTTGCAAATTACCAGGGCCAGAGTTTTGATGTATCACAATTAAATGCCTTTTATGGGATCATGCCACAGGGATTCAGGATCGTTGGGATCATCATTGCAACGATTGCTGCCATTATCGCAAGCCAGGCGTTGATCTCCGGTTCGTTCACACTCATCAGTGAAGCCATGCGCTTAAATCTGTGGCCAAAGGTCAGGATCCGGTATCCATCTGAAGAGAGAGGACAGGCCTATATCCGCGCCATTAATTTTTTATTGTATCTGGGATGCGTTGCAGTAGTATTATATTTCCAACGATCATCAAGAATGGAAGGTGCTTATGGACTTGCCATCACACTTTGTATGATAGCCACATCTATCCTCTTTGCGAACTTCCTGGTCTTAAGAAGGACGAACCCGGTCCTGGTTTATCTCTACCTTGCAGTATACTTTGCTATTGAAATATCATTCCTTATCGCCAATCTCGAAAAGTTTCCACATGGCGGCTATGTAGCATCGATTGTGGGTGGTTTACTTTTTTCCACCATGTACATCTGGTACAGGGCAAGAAAGATCAAGAATCGCTATGTGGAATTTGTCCGGCTGGAAACTTATATTCCAAAAATACAGGAGCTAAGCATGGATAAGGCAGTCCCAAAGTTTGGCACTCACCTCGTGTACCTTACCAGCGCTGATAATCCAAAAGAGATCGAACATAAGATCATTTATTCAATACTAAATAAAAAACCAAAACGGGCCGACATATATTGGTTCGTACATGTGGACACAATGGATGATCCCTATACCTGTGAATACAAAGTAGAACACATTATCCCCAATGATATTATTCGTGTTGACTTTAAATTAGGGTTTAGAATACAACCCCGCATTCATATTTTGTTCAGGCAGGTTGTGGAGGCATTGGTGATGAACCGGGAAATAAATATTTCCTCAAAATACGAAACGTCGGAAAGTAACACGAAAGCTACCGGCGACTTCCAGTTTATTGTAATGGAAAAATACCTTAGTCATGATAACGATCTTCCCTTCTTTGAACGTATCGTTATGAATTTTTATTTCATGCTTAAAGAGATCAGCTTATCGGAGGAAAAAGGATTTGGTCTTGACCAGAGTAATGTAACGGTGGAAAAATTCCCCCTGATCGTTGGTGAAGTAGAAAGATTGCCGCTTCGAAGAATACCCGATTAATACAAGGTCCGGCAGTACAATGCCCGTGGTTTCATTTAAAACTATTATCTTTTCTACCTTAATTGCTTTCCCCTTTGCCACATATTATTTATTACATTGTTGGTGGAATTATCCTTTTATCCATCCTCGTCTATTTCTTCCAGGAGAGATTTATTTTTAAACCAGAAAAACTAAAACAGGATTTTGAGTTCAAATACGACGCTCCATTCAGAGAATATTTTTTTGATATAGAACCCGGCGTGAGGATAAATGGGCTTCATTTTTTTCGTGAAGATCCAAAAGGACTCATTCTTTATTTTCATGGCAACACAAGAAGCATAAAGGGCTGGGCAAAATATGCAAGAGATTTTTATCGCTATGACTACGACGTAGTGCTGTTGGATTATCGCGGCTTTGGAAAAAGTACCGGCAAACGAAACGAAAAAGAAATGCTCAGTGATATGCAGTTTATTTATGAGAAATTAAAAGAGCAGTACAAAGAAGATCATCTTATACTTTATGGCCGCAGCATGGGAAGTGGTTTCGCCAGTAAACTGGCTGCTGATAACCGTCCCCGTTACCTGATCCTTGATGCACCTTACTATAGTTTTAAAAAAGTAGTGGAAAGGTTTTTACCTATGCTGCCCGTACGGTTGGTATTGCGATTCCAATTAAGAACCGATAAGTGGATACAGCATGTAAAATGCCATACGTATATCATACACGGCACAAAAGACATGTTAATACCGATCTCACATAGTGAAAAGCTCCAAAAGATCAACCCAAGGTTCATAACGCTTATACGCATTCATGGCGGGCACCATAATGATCTCCCCTCTTTTGACGAGTACCACAGTTTTGTTAGAGATATTTTAAAATACTAAACCCAAAACTCCTAAACGGAATTCCGTAGACAACCTATGGTTGTTAAGAAAGTTTTAATTAACAGCTATTAGATTTCAATGGACTGTCATTTGAACGTCATACATGTAAATGGAGGTATGTATGAGAAAAATTTACACAGTAGTTACTCTTATCGCATTTATTCTGTTAGTCGCCAGCTGTAAAACCGCTTCCAAACTTTATGACAAAGGAAACTATGACGAAGCTGTTACGCTTGCGGTGAAGAAGCTGCAAAAAAAGCCGGATAATGAAATGAGAGCATTGCTTCAAAATGCTTATCGATATGCGGTGAACGATCATGAGAACCGCATTCATCAACTTAGTGACAATACAAGTGATCTCAAATGGGAATGGATCTATGCGGAGTATTCTTCCTTACAACGTCTCTATGAAGCGATCCATCGTTCACCTCAGGCGTTAACCATTGTAGACCCAACTGACTATTCATCCTATTTGCACACGTATGCCGATAAAGCCGCTGATACAAGGTTTCAGCGGGGTATGATGTGGGTGTCTGCCGGGACGAACCACTCGGACGGAGAAAACGATAAGCTGAGTTTCAGAAACGCATACCATGAATTCGAAGCAGCCTTACAATACAGACCTGGTGAGCTTACTTTCGTTGAAAGGAGAAATGAAGCGTATGAAAATGCCGTGATCAATGTCGTGGTAATGCCCATGGAAAACAATGGTTACAGGTTCAGTTCATACAACAATTATGAGCTTACAAGCCTCGAAAATGACCTGCTTCGCCAGTTGCAGTATAATAGCGGCAACCAGTTTGTAAAATTCTATAGCTCATGGGAGGCAAATAGCCAGCATATCCGGGCTGACCAGCTTGTTGATTTTCGTTTCAGCACTTTCGATATTGGCAGAACAAGAGATGAAAGAAGCACAAGAGAGGTTTCAAAAGATATAGTTGTAAAAGAAACAGTTCATCGTCCCGATTCAGTGGTAAAAGAATATAAAAAGGTATTTGCAAAAATTACGACCACAAAAAGAACGATGTTATCTGAAGGCAACCTTCAAATAAATATCCGCAATGCCAGTGGCCGTTGGTTATGGAGTGATGATATTCGTGGTAATCACAACTGGTGTACAGAATTTTCAACCTACACTGGTGATGAAAGAGCTTTGACTGAGAGTGACAGGCAACTTGTAAATCGCGGACAGGATCATCCACCTCATGACGATGAGATAACCAGGTGCATAATAAATGAAATAAAAAACACTATGCCTGGAAGAGTAAGAAATTATTTTAGCCGCTTATAAACCCCATCGTAACGCCGCTCCTGAACGAGAGGGGAAGGAAGGACATGATTCGCCTCATGTCCTTTTTTGTTTTCATCTTTGCCCATAATGAAGATCAATTATAAAAAAGTTTGGAAATGGTTTAAGATACTTGCCATTATTTACGTGCTCGGAGGCGTGGCCCTTTATTTTTTGCAGGATTATGTTCTTTTTCACCCGGTCACATTGAATCGAGATCATAATTATGATTTTCCTGAAAAACACAAGGACGTCAATATCCCGGTCAGTGAAAAATCCAATTTGAACATTGTTCAGTTCTTTTCCACTGATAGTGTTACAAAAGGCCTCATTCTATATTTTCATGGAAATAAAAAAAATATTTCGTGGTATGCCAGGTATCCTCCTTATTTCACAAAACATGGATATGAGGTTTGGATAATCGATTACCCGGGCTTTGGGAAAAGCACCGGCAAGCTCACCGAGCGAACGTTATATGACTGGTCAAATTATATGTACAATTTTGCCCGCTCAAGATTCAGCGCTGATAGTATTATTATTTATGGCAAAAGCATGGGGACTGGTATTGCTGCTCATCTTGCATCATTACAACCGTGTAAAAAATTAATTCTCGAGACCCCTTATTATGATTATCCATCCGTGATCAGCCACTATCTGCCTATTTATCCAATTGACTGGATGATACATTATAAGATCCCCACTCATGATTATATTGAAAGAGTTGCTGTGCCAATTACTATTTTTCATGGCACCGACGATGATGTGATCCCTTACAGGAACGCTGAAAAACTTAAACAGTTTTTAAAGCCGGGCGATGAATTTATAACCATCAAAGGAGGAGAACATAATGATCTCTATAAGTTTAAAGAAACAATTGAGAAACTGGACTCACTATTAAGAAATTAAATTACTCTTCCAGAGTCACCTTATTCTTTCCAACTTTCAATTTATACCCCACTCCTATTTTCAGAGCGTAATTTTCTTTTTCATGACTTACCGGGAAATCAAAACAAACAGGATAATCATACTCAGCAACCGCATCCCGAATGATCTCATGAACAGTTTGCCCAAATGGTCTTTCCGTATCTTTCATATCTGTAAATCCGCCAACGATCAGTCCAGCCAGTTTATCAAGTTTTCCACTGCGTTTTAACTGATACATCATACGATCGATATTATATAGGTACTCCCCCACATCTTCAATAAAAAGAATCCTGCCCTTTGTTTTAATATCCGAATCCGTGCCCACCAAATGGGCAAGCAAAGAAAGATTACCACCGACCAATTCTCCTATTCCCTCCCCTTTCTTATTGAAGCCATGCGGTTTGCATTGATATTTTATTTTTTTTCCCTCCAGTGCATGACGCAATGATTGTACAAATTCATTTTTAAATCCATCTTCATTGAATGCATTTGCCATCGGCGCATGCAATGTAGAGACAGAATAATTGCGGTAAATGTGAGAATGAAGGATAGTCACGTCGCTAAAGCCAATTATCCATTTGGGATTTTTTTTAAAATTTGTAAAGTTTATCTTATCAATTATACGGCTAAGACCATAACCGCCTCTTGCGCATAAAATGGCTTTTACATTTTCATCATCCAGCAGGTGCTGAAAGTCTTCCAGTCTTTCCTCATCTGTTCCTGAAAAATAATGATACTGCCGGCCGATCGTGGTACCCACTTTTGTTGTAAAGCCCCAATCCTCATTTACTACACGAATGCATTCTGAAACTTTTTCTACCGGCATAAGCCCGGCGGGACAAACCAATCCTATTGTATCGCCTTTTTGTAAGTAGGGTGGAATTTTGATCATTATTAAATTGTTATACTGTCAAATTGCTAAATTGTTGAATTGCTAAACTGGGATATCCTGAGAACAATTTAACCATTTAACAACTTATCATTAAATCTCTTTCAACGTCACATTATCAGGGGAAATACTTAACCTATGCTTCACGCCGCATTTTAACGCAAAATTATTTTTCTGATGACCGACAGGAAAATCAAAACATACCGGATAATGCCAGGCTTTTACTTTTTCCAACACAACATCCTGCAACGTTCTTCCAAAAACATCTGAGTCTTCATCTACTTTGATCTTAAATCCTCCAATGATCAAGCCTTTTAATTGAGACAACTTTCCTGTTCGTTTTAAATTCCAGAACATCCGGTCAACACTGTACATATATTCGCCGGTGTCTTCGACAAATAAAATTTTCCCTGCTGTATTGATATCCGATCTGGTACCAGCCAGTGTTTCGAGCATTTTTAAATTACCACCTATTAAAACTCCATCAGCGGTTCCCAATTTGTTTTGTGGATTTGGCGTAACAGTGTACTTCATTTTCCGGCCACTTAATGCAAGTTGGATCGCCTCGATGGTTTCAACCTGTATGGGTTCGGCCAAACTCCAGTCATCAGGGAAACTATTACACATTTTGGAATGAATGGAAGCAATACCGAAATTTTTATTAAGATGTGAATGAATAACAGTGGCATCGCTAAAACCGATGATCCATTTAGGTTTTGCTTTAAATTTTTCCCAGTTCAATTTATCAATGATGCGAACTACGCCATAACCTCCTCTTGCGCACATGATCGCCTTTATTTTAGGATCATCAAGCATCACCTGGAAGTCTTTTGCTCTTTCCTCATCGGTCCCGCCAAATGTAAAATCACGTTTATCTATCGTTTCGCCGATCTTTATTTCATAACCCCAGCTTTCCATTTTTTGAACAGCAGACCTGATCTCTTCACTGGTAATATAACCAGCCGGTGCAGTGATCCCAATAATATCCCCGGTTTTTAAAAAGGCCGGAGAGATAAAGAGAGCCTCACTGCTGTCACTTGGAAATTTTGGTAAAGCCGGTAAATAAGACGTTGTTAACACACCGATCGAAGATCGAATAAAATCCTTTCTCTTCATGGTTTAAAGTTATTGGAAAACGGTCATTTCCATCATTGTATATTTAAGTCGAAAACAATTTATTTTGCCGCAGACTGCAACCATACACCTCTAAAATTCATCTCAATTTATTTTAAAAGAAGCCGTAAATTCACCGCCCCGATAATGGGACTCTCACAAAAAAAATATGACATGAAAAGCATAAAATTCTTACTGCTTGCAGTAGCAGCGATCGGCACATCATCACTATATGCACAAACAGTTGATGAAGTTATTAGCAAACACATTGAAGCCATTGGTGGAAAAGAAAAACTCAGCCAGGTAAAGTCTCTTTACATTGAAAATTCAGTAGATGTCATGGGTAACTCAGCTCCCCAAAAAGAATATCTGGTCGAAGGAAAAGGATATAAAAGTGAAACAGACTTTAATGGAACAAGCATTGTACAATGCGTTACTGATAAGGGTGGCTGGATGGTGAATCCGATGGCAGGAGGTACTGACGCACAGGCAATACCGGATGCAGCTTATAAGTCCAGTAAACCTCAAATATTTTTAGGCGGCGCATTGGTCGACTATGCGGCAAAAGGGTATAAAGCTGAGCTGATGGGTAAAGATGGTGGAAGCTTTAAAATAAAAATATCCGGGGATGGCAACGAAACTTATTACTTTATTGATCCGACAAGCTATTATCTGACCAAGAGCGTAGTTAAGGGTGAAGTAATGGGTCAGGCGGTTGAAATAACCACTACCTATTCGGATCATAAGAAAACTGATTTTGGAATCGTTTTACCATACGCTAAGAACATAGATATGGGTATGTTCCAATTAGCACAAAAAACCCAGAAGGTAGAAGTGAACAAAGCAATTGATCTCAAGACCTTCGAGATGCCAAAATAAATTGACAAGATGAATTTTAGAAAACGGATGCCACATGGTATCCGTTTTCGTTTTTAAGTGGATGTTATTGAGAAAGTTTAAATAAATTGAGTACAAATAACGCCAAATGAAAAAGCAATTTGCCTTTATTACATTAGCGCTGCTTCTTAATCCACTGCTATTCGGCCAGCAAAAAATAATTCAGCTATATGATGGACCTGCACCCGGTTCTGAAAGCTGGAACTGGAATGAAGCGGAAAATGATAATAATAGCTGGCAGACCAAGGTTGTTTACAATGTAACAAAGCCAACACTCACAGTTTTCGTGCCTGAAGCGGATAAAGCAAATGGCACAGCGGTTATTATAGCGCCCGGCGGAGGATTTCATGCACTGTCGATTAATAGCGAAGGCATGGATGTGGCAAAATGGCTTGTGCAAAAAGGCGTCACCTGTTTTGTTTTAAAATACAGGTTAGTTCATGTGCTTTCGAATGATCCTACTGCAGAATTCGCAGGTAAAATGGGTAAAAAAGAATTCGAAGACGATGTTAGTAAAGTGATGCCGCTTTTCATTGCCGATGGAAGAAATGCAATTGCCTGGGTTCGCAAGCACGCTGCTGAATATAAAATTGAACCCAATAAAGTTGGGATCATGGGATTTTCTGCCGGAGGTACGGTAGCATCTTCAACAATGTTTGATTATACAAAAGAGAACAGGCCGGATTTTGCAGCACCGATCTATCCATTTTTTCCTTCCACCATGATCGGATCAGTTGCTAATGATGCTCCGCCAATTTTTATTGTAACGGCAACCGATGATGGTTTTGGTCTTGCACCACACAGCATAGACTTATACAATAAATGGCTCTCAACAAAACATGATGCAGAGCTCCACATGTATGCAAGAGGCAATCATGGGTTTGGTATGCGCAAGCAAAATCTTCCTACTGATAGTTGGATAGAACGTTTTTATGAATGGCTTGGCGTGCAGGGTTTATTAACTAAAAAAGCCGTGGATCATGCATTAGATATCTATGAGAAAAAAGAATTTGTTTTTGCTGAAGGAAAAACATTGCCTTATCGAATTCTTTATCCTGCCAATTATGACAAAACAAAAAAATATCCTTTGTTATTGTTTTTGCATGGCGCCGGTGAGCGGGGCAAGGATAATGAAAAGCAACTGGCATGGGGTGCAAAGCTTTTTATAACAGAGGAGAACAGAAAAAATTTTCCCGCGATCGTTGTGATCCCTCAATGCCCTGAAGAATCTTTCTGGGCTGTTATGAAAACCGACCAAACCAAACAACCTCCTGTAAGAACCTTTGATTATATCGCAGTACCAAATTGGCCTTTGGCTGCAGCAAATGAATTAGTAAAAAGATTATCGAATGACGAAGCAGTGGATAAAAAACAAATTTTCGTTTCCGGCTTATCAATGGGTGGAATGGGAACATTTGAATCCGTCTATCGCTATCCTGACATGTATGCAGCGGCATTGCCAATTTGCGGTGGTGGTGATGTGAATCATTATGATAAAAGAGTAGCAAAGGTTCCTTTCTGGATCTTTCACGGGGCCGCAGACGCCGTTGTGGACCCCCAGCTTTCTAGGGATATGGTAGAAAAATTAAAATCATTAAAAGCGGAAGTAAAATATTCCGAATACCCCGGTGTTAATCATGATAGCTGGAAGAATGCATTTGCTGAACCCGGTTATCTAAGCTGGATGTTATCACATAAAAAGAAATAGTATCTTCCATTGTATTCATGAACAGGAGTTTTGCTAATCAATCAGCCATTGTAACAGGAGCAGGGCAAGGCATCGGCTTTGAAATTTGCCGGCAGCTTGCTTTGCAGGGCGCTACAGTTTTATTGAACGATATTGACGAATCACTAACTAACTCAGCTGTTGGAAAAATAAAAAGTGTGGGCGGAAATTGTATCGGCATCGCCGGGGACGCATCCGATAATGATTTCATAAATGAAATGGTGAAGCAGGCTGTAAATCATTTTGGCAAACTGACAATTGCCATTGCAAATGCGGGTATTACTTTATTCGCAGACTTTTTTGATTACACTCCCGGCTCGTTTAGTAAAGTGATGCAACTAAATCTTGGCGGAAGTTTTTTTCTTGCACAGGCAGCGGCAAAACAAATGAAACAACAGCAAACGGGTGGAAGTATTTTATTCATGTCATCTGTTGTCGGACACCAGGCACATAAAAATTTGGCTGCTTATGCCATAACCAAAGCAGGATTAGAAATGCTGGCTAAAAACCTGGTGATCGAATTATCTCCTTATAACATTAATGTAAATGCAATTGCTCCCGGTGCAACACTTACTGAAAGAACATTAGAGGATAAAGAATATACAAATACATGGAGCCGTATTACCCCGTTGGGAAAACCAGCCACTACTAATGAAGTTGCGACTGCTGCCTTGTTCCTGGTTTCTCCTGAAGCAAAACATATTACCGGTCAGAGTTTAATTATTGACGGAGGATGGACATCGGTAAGTCCTTCGCCTTATTAACTCACCGGAAATCACGCCACGGCAAAGACACACAGAAAACACTTAAGGTAATTTTTCAATCGTTGCGCCTTTGCGTGGATTTATGATTTTTATTTACTCCAGGCTTTTCTTAAAAACCCGATCCAGTTTTTATTCATGATATTTTCAACATCATTATCAGAATAACCACGTTTGTGAAGTAAGGAAGGAACGGTTTGCAGATCAGCAATTGTTTCCACGTCATAAGGACACTGCTCCCTGCCGTATCCGCCATCAAGATCGGAACCGATGCCCACATGAACTGTATTGCCGGCAAGCTGGCAGATATGGTCAATATGATCGATAACTTTTTCAAGATTACAATTCATTTCTTTTGGCGTTGATTTTTTTCTCACCCACCCCGGCACGATCATCCATGCATCGAATGCCGCACCGATCACTGCTCCTCTCTCGATCAACACCTTTATCATGTCATCACTGAATTGCCGGTTATGATCTACCAATGCACGGCACATATTATGACTGGCCCAAACATGGCCATGAAAATTATCCATCGCCTGCCAGAATGCATCGTCACACAGATGTGTTGCATCCAGAATGATATTCAGCTCTTCCATCTTTTTAAGCAAAGCCAAACCACTGGCATCCATTTTACCGGTTGCATCTGTGCCGTTTGCATATCGCCCGGGCCCATAATGCCCAAGGCCAACGGCTCTTAATCCATACTCATACGCTCTTTCCAAATGCTGCACAGTGATTAAAGAATCAGCACCTTCCAAACTTAAAATATAACCGATCGGTTTATGCTCGTTAGGGCCGTGATCATCCCAGATATCAAGGTGAATATTTAAAGAACGCAGATCTTTTATTTGCGTCATCGCTCCTTGTTCTTCCATTGCTTTGTACCATGCAAACTGGCCTTGTGTTGCTGCCCATGCTTGTTCACATGAATGCCAGCCGGGCAAAGAATTATCGGGTGCAACAAATCTTGCAATTTGTGTTGCTACTACCAACCCAATATTTCCTTTTCTTAATTCAGGTAAACAAACTGTAGCATTGGCACGACCAGCTTTATCGGTCATTCCTTTCTCCCGTTCATTAATTGCTTTAATTGGCTGTTGCAGATCCCTGTTCCATTCAAGAGCATTCCAGGCAAGATCAAGATGAGCATCGACAATGAACATGTTGATAGTTGATAGTTTATAGTTTGTGGTTTGTAGTTTTAAAAATTAAGTATGTTGTATAGTCCGCAGTCATTAACCACAAACTACCAACTAAAGACTACAAACTAATTCTCCTGTCTCTCGCAACATTCTTCCACTCTCCCGTTACTTTTCCATTTTCTATTGTATATACTCTTTCATATAAAGCGACGGTGGGACAAACATGATAAGGTAAGCCATAGAAAATGTCTCCGACTTTGAACGAATGATCCTCTGTTGTTTCTAATACAAGATGCTCTTCACTTTGCCCAACCGGTTTTAAGCCTTCTGCATTTAAAAAGAAAACCCTTCGGGTGATCTCATTTTCTGCAGCCACCGATTTATGACCGAGGTCTGTACAAATTTTATTTGCTGAAGGCAAAGAGATAATTCGTGTTACCAACACTATGGCGGGTAAAAATTTTTGTTCCGGACAAAGATCAGTATAACCTTTATCCCAATAAACAAATGTACCGGGACTGCATTCAATATCTTTTCTCTTACAATGCACTGAAAAAGCTGGCGAGCCACCCATCACGATGGTTGGAAGTTTTAGTTTTTCATTGAGTTTCTCAACCAAAGCAAAAGCTTCGTCGCATTTTTGTTTTTTCGTTTCAAAATCAACATCACGAATATGACCATCATAAGCATGCAAACCAGCAAGAGAAATTCCTTTTAAGGTTGAACAATGTCTTGCCAGCTCAATGGCTTTTTCACCGGGAGAAATTCCGGTGCGATCCATGCCAACATTCAGGTCGATAAAAACAGGAACAGTAAGATGACCAGCATTAAAAACTGAAGCCTGTTCATTAGCTGCAGTAATATTGTCCGTAAGACAAGAAAATTTTGTGGCAGGATATTTTTTTATAAGGGAAACAAAACGGTCAAGCTTTGGGCCGAGCGGTTGATAAGCTAACAAGACATCCGGAGCATTACATTGTGCAAGCATTTCTGCCTCTGCAATTGTTGCACATTTGAATTTTGTGATACCTGCTGTCAGCATAAGCTTTGCAACGTCGGGAGATTTATTGGTTTTGATATGGGGTCGTAAACGATCTGCATGGCCGATCATATCAACCGCCAATTGAATATTGTATTTGACTCTTTCGGGAAATACAACCAATGCCGGAGAATCCAGCTCATTAATGTTCTTTATTTCATACCAACTCCCAGACATGATTTAATATTCTTTTGCTCCGAAGGAGCAGCCTGTTTATAGAAATTTCCAGACCATTTACGTGGCTCCATCGGAGCCTCCTCTTTACATAGGCGACTCCGGCGGAGTCTATTGTCATAAATATCATTATTCCTATAACAGGCAGCCACTACGTGGCTTTACTGTCTTATTCTATTGCAAACTCTTTCAGACAAGTAAATGCTAATAGATCTCAAACATTGCTTCTATCTCAACCGCGACATTCCCCGGCAATGAACCCATACCTACTGCGCTGCGAACTCCTTTGCCGTTATCTTCTCCCCATAACGCTACAAACAATTCACTGCAACCATTAATGACGATCGGATGTTTCTCATACTCTGGAGTTGCATTAACCATCCCAAGTACTTTCATTACTCTTTTTACTTTTTCAAGATCGCCTAATTCAGCTTTCAGAGAAGAAATAATAGCTAATCCGCACTGTCTTGCTGCTGCTTTTCCTTGTTCTTCATCCAAGTCTTTTCCAAGCTTCCCCGATATGGAACTTCCATCAGCATTTACAGAAATATGTCCGGACACGTAAAGGTTCTTTCCATCGATAAGGCAACGTTTATAGATCCCTTTGGAAGCGGGAAGTGTTGGTAGTTCGTAGCCAAGATCCTTTATTTTTTCTTCAATCGTTCTATTTGACATAAGCAGCGTTTAATTTTTCCCAATGTAAATAAAATCCGCTAATCGAAATATTTCAATTTGATTTTGAACCACGGAGTCACAAGCACACAGGGAACACAGAGCGATCTCTGCGCATCTCTGTGCTCCAGTTGCCCGTGTCGTTACCTTATCAGTTTGGGCAATGGTCTTTAATCCGGTATTTTTGCAGACTTTGGTAGCTTCCTCCGTTTGACGAATAGAATTAATGCAGCACAACAGTGCCCCGATAATCATCGGGGGTAATCCCGATAGTTATCGGGAGCGGCGCTTTTTGGTGAAAAGCGAAGAGAACCTTGATCCGCCCGAGGCGGACGCAACGGAAGTTGAATAGTAATCACCAGGCCTGGTACAAAAGAAAAAAATAGATTAAGGGGATTGCTTTCCCGCATAGGCGGGACTCCTCGCAAATAATATGAACGACTATAAAAGAATATTAGTGACGGCAGCTTTGCCTTATGCAAACGGGCCCGTACATATCGGACATATGGCTGGCGTGTATGTACCTGCGGATATTTATGTGCGATATCAACGGGCACGGAAACGGGATATAAAATTTGTTTGCGGCAGTGACGAGCATGGAGTGCCTATTACCATCCGTGCAATGAAAGAAGGTGTGACCCCGCAACAGATAGTTGATAAATACCATGCCCAGATCAAAGAAAGCTTTGAGCAGATGGGAATTTCATTTGACATCTATTCACGTACATCCAATAAAGTGCATCACGAAACAGCTTCAGCGTTTTTTAAAAAGCTGTATGATGATGGTTTGTTTGAGGAACAAGAAACTGAGCAGTATTATGATGAAAAAACAAAAACATTTTTAGCGGATCGTTATATCATTGGTACTTGCCCTGTTTGTGCAAATCCAAATGCATATGGTGATCAATGTGAGAAATGTGGGTCCTCATTAAGCCCTGAACAATTAATAAATCCCCGCAGTGCATTAAGTGACGCCGTGCCGGTAAAAAAGAAAACAAAACACTGGTATTTCCCATTACAGGATTATGAGGCATGGTTAACAGAATGGATCATTGAAGGACATAAAGAATGGAAGAATAATGTTTATGGCCAGTGCAAAAGCTGGTTGGATAAAGGTCTGCAATCAAGAGCAATGACAAGAGACAGTAGTTGGGGAATAAAAGTTCCGCTGCCCGATGCGGAAGGAAAAGTATTGTATGTATGGTTTGATGCACCTAT
>Ga0126305_10000491_pt1 | contig 17112 bp, 16 predicted proteins | sample Plot26_FD_92536 | JGI IMG/M metagenome (GOLD analysis project Ga0126305, IMG submission 92536) | Serpentine soil microbial communities from UC McLaughlin Reserve, CA, USA - Plot26 | ecosystem: Environmental > Terrestrial > Soil > Grasslands | place: USA: UC McLaughlin Reserve, Lake County... | reverse complement strand
TAAAAGACTTCACGGAGATAGTCGGTTATGCCCGGAAATTTTTGCTGTATTTTTTTGTTAGCGATCCATTTACGTAACAAAATATAGCCAAGGATAAATGCAATGCCTGCTACATAAAAATATCGTAAACTGATATTCTGAAGGATCTTTAAATAATCATCCCACTTCATCTGTTATTTTATTTTTTCAAGTGTTGCCAGTAATTTCTCATTACTGCAATAGATCGCTTTCGGTAATGTTTCCTTGACTGTAATTACTTTCTCTGGTTTACCACCACAAAAAATAATTGGTATGTGTTGTCTTTTCTTTGCCTCCCACAACCATTCTCCATAAGCCTTTCCGTGTGATGGCAATCGATCAAGGGAAATAATTAAAACATCCGGTAAATTATCTCTTAAGTTTGCGGTTGTCTCGGTACTAAAATGATAATCTACTTTATAACCGGACTCTTTTAATGGCTTTATTTTTTCCTTTGCCTCGGCTTCATTAAAATGAATAAAGAAGATCGTTTTCATAAATCCATTTATTTCCTCATAATCATCAAAATCCCGTGGTTTAATGTGCATCCAGCCAATTTTTGCCCTCGCCGCATTCAGCAATTACCGGAACCTTGTTTGGTAAAGGCATTGCGGCTTGCATACACTCTACGATGAGTGGTTTTAGTTCTTTTACTTCATCGTTTACAGCATCAAAAACCAATTCATCATGTACCTGCAAGATCATCCTGCTTTTATATCCTCCTTTTTTCATAGCGGCATGCACTTTTATCATCGCTAATTTTATCATATCAGCTGCGGTCCCCTGTATCGGAGAGTTGATCGCATTTCGCTCTGCGAATCCTCTTACGGTAAAGTTTGATGAGTTAATATCTCTTAGCCAACGTTTCCGTCCCATCAGGGTTTGCACATAACCATGTTCACGGGCAAAGTTGATCGTATCATCCATATATTTCTGTATACCCGGAAATTGTTTTTTATAGTTATCAATGATCTCTTTTGCTTCGCTTCTTGCGATGCCAAGATTATCTGCTAAGCCGAATGCTCCCTGGCCATAAATGATCCCGAAGTTCACACTCTTGGCCTTGTAACGCATTTCTTTTGTTACCGCTTTTTCATCCACATTATAAACTCTGGCCGCAGTTGCGGTATGGATATCAGTTCCATCTTTAAATGCTTTACACATATTCTTGTCGCTGCTGATAGCCGCTACAATTCTTAATTCAATTTGTGAATAGTCGGCCGATAAAAGAATATGTTTATCATCCCTTGGAACAAAAGCTTTACGAATCTCTTTCCCCCGGTCTGTTCTTACAGGAATATTTTGAAGATTAGGATTGTTACTTGCAAGACGACCAGTAACCGCCACCGCCTGCCCGTAGGTTGTATGAACTCTTCCTGTCTTCTTATTGATCAGCAATGGTAATGAATCAACATAGGTTGATTTCAACTTTGTCATTTCCCGGAAAATAAGAATATCGTCGGCGATCTTATTCTCCTTTGCCGCCAATTTCAACAATACATCTTCGCCGGTTTGATACTGGCCGGTTTTTGTTTTTTTGGCAGAAGGATCCAGTTTAAGCTTATCAAACAGCACTTCACCCAATTGCTTTGGAGAAGCGAGATTAAAGCGAACTCCTGCTTGTTTATAGACACTCTCTTCAGCTTTCTTTGCATCTTTTTCCAGCTCTTTAGAATAATCTTTCAAAAACTCTTCATCGATCTTCACACCTTCGAACTCCATGTCCGTCAAAACCTTTACAAGCGGGTTTTCCACTTCATAGAAAACTTTTTCAACTTCTTTTTCTTTTAATTGGGGTAAAAAGATCTGTTTCAGTTGCAGCGTGATATCAGCATCTTCAGCAGCATACTCTTTGATTTTTTCAAGTTCTACATCACGCATGCTTCCCTGCGGGGTTCTTCCTTTCTTCCCGATCAGTTCTTCAATATGCACTGGTTCATAACCAAGATATTTTGCGCTCAATTGATCCATGCTTCTCTTTCCGTCCGGCTCTATTACATAGTGAGCAAGCATCGTATCAAAGATCTTTCCTTTCAATTCTATATCATACCATTTCAATACGAGCATGTCGAACTTAGTATTTTGCCCGATCCATATTTTGCTTTTATCATTAAATAAGGGCTCAAACAAAGCAAGGAGCTCTTTTGTCTTTTGTTGATCCGGCGGACAGGGAATATAATAGGCTTCTCCCGGATTTATAGAAAAACTCAGCCCCACTAATTCTGCATCATTCGCGTCGATACCAGTTGTTTCAGTATCAAAACATATTTCATCATGTTTCTTTAATTCTGCCAGCAATTTTTTTATTGCGGCGTTATCTTGCACTGTTTCATATTTGTGCGGCGTATTATTAATATTCTTACTAACAGAGATCGATTCTCCTGAGCCACTTCCATTAGAAGAAGATTGTTCAACAGGTATTGCGGGAGCGACACTGTCAATTATATTTCCGAACAGATCGGTCTGTACTCCAACCGGCTGTTCTTTTTTAATAAAATCTTTATTGGAAACTGTGATGGCGAACTCATCGCCCAATATTCTTCTGCCAAGTGTTTTAAATTCCAGTTCTGCAAAAACATCTCTTAGTATTTCTTTGTTCATTTCCTTCATCCTGAAATTCTCTTCATGAAATTCTACGGGCACATTGGTAATGATCGTTGCCAATTTTTTGCTTAGTGTAGCAAGATCTTTTCCCGCTGCTACTTTTTCTCCCAACTTGCCTTTTATATTACCTGCATTTTTTAAAACATTCTCCAATGTCTCATATTCAGCGAGGAGTTTTGCGGCTGTTTTTTCCCCTACACCAGCAATGCCTGGAATATTATCAACCGCATCACCCATTAAGCCCAATACATCGATCACCTGGCTTACATCTTTGATATTCCATTTTTCGCAAACTTCTTTTGGACCCATTATCTCAACATCTCCACCCTGGTAGCCCGGTTTATAGATTTTCACTTTGTCATTGACCAATTGACCATAATCCTTATCGGAGGTCACCATGAACACTTCATATCCTTCTTTTGCAGCCAGTTTACTCAACGTACCTATTATATCATCGGCTTCATAGCCATCAAGTTCAACAACCGGAACATTAAAACCTTGTATTATTTTTTTTATATCAGGTAAAGCCGCCAACAAGTCTTCAGGAGCTTCCTGGCGGTTTGCTTTGTAGTCTACAAAATCGGTGTGTCGTTCTGTTGGAGCCTCCGTGTCGAAGCAAACAGCCAGGTGGGTCGGTTTCTGATTATTCATCAGCTCAACCAACGTATTGGTAAAACCAAACTGTGCATTTGTGTTTTTGCCTTTTGAAGTTATTCGCGGGTTGCGGATGAGCGCATAGTAGGCTCTGAACACCAAAGCAAGGGCATCGAGCAGAAAAAGCTTTTTTGACATTCTGCTAAGATAAAAAATCATAGCGAGCCAATAAAAATGCCTTAACCGGATCATCCAGCCGGTTAAGGCATCAATTTCTTTTCAGTATTAATTACTGCTGATGGTTGTTATTTGTTTCTTCTCCTTCTTCTTTACGCAAATATTTTTCAGGATTTTGAACAAGCACAGTTCCTGTATAACCACCAGGATTGGTTGCCGGAGCACTCACAACAGCAGGAGCTACATCATTATTCGCCCTGTCTTTATGGATAAAATTCAGGTAAAGAGCAAAGAACAGCAGATTAAATGCAAAAAAGTTAACGATTTTACGGATGCGTCTTTTCATAAAATTTGGATTTTAGATTCGTTCGACTAAACTATAAAACGATCAATGCGAATTAAAATTTTGTAAATGCTAATATTTTAATTCGGGCAAATCTACAGGAGAGGCATTCGTATAACTACGAATATTCATTTCGGGTTGTACTCACTTCTTCATTTCTTCAAGTTGTTTCTGCAAGCGGAACATCTCATCTCTGAGCCTTGCAGCTTCCATAAAATCAAGATCCCGTGCGGCCTTCTCCATTTCTTTTTTAATTTTTGAAATAGCCTTTTCTGCCTGGGGAATGGTTTTGTATTCGGCCTGGTCCTCTGCAGCAATTGTTACCAGGTCTTCATCGGGAGCAATTGCATAAGGATTCGATGGGTCATATCCTTTAATATCCAATACGGATGTTTGTGCAAACACATCCTGGGTGGTTTTCTTAATTGTTGTTGGCGTGATCCCATATTTAATATTCCATTCGATTTGTTTTTCCCGGCGACGGTCCGTTTCATCAATGGTTTTCTGCATGCTCTCTGTCATCTTATCTGCATAAAAAATAACAAGACCATCTACATTTCGTGCTGCACGGCCCGCCGTCTGTGTTAAGCTTTTTTCATTTCTCAAAAAACCCTCTTTGTCGGCATCAAGGATGGCAACTAAGGAAACTTCAGGAAGGTCCAGGCCTTCACGCAAAAGATTTACGCCCACCAGTACATCGATCTTGCCCAACCTTAATTCACGAAGTATCTCCACTCTTTCCAATGTATCGACTTCGCTGTGTATGTATTTTGATTTTATATTAATGCGATGCAGATACTTATCCATCTCCTCCGCCATTCGTTTAGTAAGCGTTGTTACCAGTACCCGGTCGCCTTTTTTAACCCGTTTATCTATTTCATCCAGCAGGTCATCAATTTGGTTTACGCTTGGTCTTATTTCAATCGGCGGGTCGAGCAAACCTGTTGGACGAACAACCTGTTCCACAACAACTCCCCCGCATTTTTCCAATTCAAAATCATCGGGTGTTGCGGAAACAAAAATTGTTTGATTGAGCATTGATTCAAATTCATGAAAATTCAACGGGCGGTTATCCAATGCAGAGGGTAAACGAAACCCATAATCAACAAGAATCAATTTTCGGCTTCTGTCGCCACCATACATGCCACTTACCTGCGGGATCGTTTGATGACTTTCATCGATCACACATAAAAAATCGTTTGGAAAATAATCCAATAAGCAGAAAGGTCTTGTTCCCGGTTTTCTCCTGTCAAAAAATCTTGAATAGTTCTCTACTCCATTACAATAGCCTAATTCCCGGATCATTTCCACATCATAATTCACCCTTTCACTCAAACGTTGCGCTTCAATATATTTACCGGAATTTTTAAAATAGGAAACCTGTGAATTCATTTCATCCTGTATCTCATATAGAATTTGCTGGATCATATCTTTCGGAGCTAAATAGAGATTAGCGGGAAAGATCGCCGCATTATCCATTACGCTTATTCTTTTTCCTGTCACTACATCAAAACTTTCTATGTCTTCAATTTCATCGCCAAAGAAAGTAATGCGATAACCATTATCAAGGTAAGGCAGGTTAATATCAACCGTATCTCCTTTTACCCGGAATGTTCCCCGTTTGAATTCGATCGTTGTTCTTGAATAAAGGATATTAACAAGTGAGTGGAGAAACCCCTGGCGTGAGATCGTTTGTTTTTTATGAATCCGGATGATGCCATTGGCAAATTCGTCAGGATTGCCGATACCATAAATACAACTTACGGATGCAACAACAATAATATCCCGGCGGCCACTTAATAATTCCGATGTCGCATGCAAACGAAGCTTGTCCAGCTCGTCATTAATAGAAAGATCTTTTTCTATGTACACATCCCTAACCGGTAAATAAGCTTCTGGTTGATAGTAATCGTAATAGGAAACAAAATACCCAACAGCATTTTCAGGAAAAAATTGTTTGAACTCGCCGTAAAGTTGTGCCACCAGTGTTTTATTATGAGTAAGAACCAGTGTCGGCTTCTGAACGTTTTGAATAACATTGGCGATGGTAAAAGTTTTTCCACTACCCGTTACTCCAAGTAAGGTCTGGTATTTTTCTCCATTCAAAATTCCCTCTGTCAAATTACGGATCGCATCCGGCTGGTCGCCGGCAGGGGGATAAGGTGTATGAAGTTTGAATGGCATAGAATAATTAGCAAATGTGCAAATTAGCAAATATGCAAATGAATAGGCTGTGCGAGTTTCTTAAATTGTATTAAATAATTAGCAAATGTGCAAATTAGCAAATATGCAAATGAAATACGTCGTGCCAGTTTCAAAAACCGGTAGCTTACTTCAACTTTCTCTTAATATATACTGAATAATCTTCGATCACGGGTTCATATTCTTCTTGCATCAGTGGTGATGTAAGAATAAAGTCTGCTGTCGCCCTGTCGCAGGCAACCGGAATATTCCAGGTCGCGGATATACGCAAAAGGGCTTTTATATCAGGATCGTGAGGTTGCGCTTCCATCGGGTCCCAGAAGAATATCAACACATCGATTTTACCCTCTGCGATCCTCGCTCCTATTTGCAAGTCTCCGCCCAAGGGCCCGCTTTGTAATTTCGTTATGGATTGATCAAGCTTCTCTTCCAGCAAACTGCCAGTCGTTCCTGTGGCGTACAATCGATGCTTAGCAAGTGTTGCTTTATTAAACACGGCCCATTCTATCAATTCCTTTTTTTTATTGTCATGAGCCACGAGCGCAATGCGCTTCCGGCGTTCCATCATTCTTGTAGTCATAATAACATAAGTTAAAAAAAATGCCTTACCAGTTAGGCAAGGCATTATAGGATAAAGTTACGGTTAATTAATTCAGTTCTGCCGATACGCTGATCTTCGGTTCCGCTGAAACTTTTCCGGCAGTGATCGGCTGACCTTCTACTCCAAAGTCTGCTAACTTAATATTGAAAGATGCATTTGCTTTTATGGTCTTGCCTGCAACAACAATAGTTGCCGGGGCTTTTACTTTTTGAGTTTTACCTTTTATTGTAAGATCACCTTCTACAGTTACGTTGTAAGTTCCGTCTTTGTTAAAATTAACTGCCGATGGATCCGTGATCGTTCCGGAAAACGTTGCTTTTGGAAATTCATCAGAATTAAGCCAGCTCTTCTGATTAAAATGCTCCTGTATCCTGGGGTTTGAAAAAGCAAAATTTTTAATTGCTGCCTCAAACTGTACCGTATTTTTTGAAGGGTCGATCGCTGCTATGGCGGTCTTATTTTCTGCCTTTGGCAGATCATCTATTGCTGTTGATGCATCAAATGCAACTGTGGCTGATGTTGAAGTTTTCTTTTGTGCGAAAGCCACCAGCGAAGCCGTAGCCACCACCAGCGATAAAATTATTTTTTTCATTTTTGTTTTAATTTATTTATTGGTTAAAGAATTACTTTCTCTACGGTGCTGCGTTTAAAACTGATAAAATAAGTGTCCAGGATCTCGCTATAAATGCCATCGCTGCACGACCCTTTAATAAGCACATTTTCTCCGGCCTTTAACTTTTTTGCTTCCGCCATGTGTTGATCCTGGAAGGCAAAAATCAAATAAGATCCGGTTGCCGTATCTGCCATCTTTATATTCATCGTTGTGTCAGCCGGTTCTATACTGGTTATTATTCCTTTTACTGTAATTATTTTTTCTGCATATTTTTTATTAGCCGCTTTATGATCTTTTTCAAATTCTTTGATAAAAGGGACGGCCTCAACGGTGTAATCTGCTTTCAGGCCCGCAGTATCGTCATGTGACAACGTTGCGAAATAAAAATAAACCGCTAAGCCGGTAAGCAATAAACCGCCACCTGTGATCAGCAACCATTTCAAAATTTTCTTATTCCTCGGCTTTTTCAACATTACGCAGAAATCTATCTATTTAAGTATATTCCCGAAACCGGCTTGTCATAATGAGTATAACAATGCAAAGGTTGGTCCGTCTTTGAAAACTTCACTTGATATATGTTAATAAAAAAACCCGTCTTAAAATTTTAAGACGGGTTTCACTAACCCATGTTTGTTTAATTCTAAAAACAAAATTTATACAGCCTGCATTTCTTTTATCTTTTCCCTGATCTTGGTTTCAATCTCATTTGCCAGTTCAGGATTATCAATAAATAATTGTTTTACGGTATCACGGCCCTGGCCTAGTTTGTCATTATTATAACTGAACCAGCTTCCGCTCTTCTGAACAATGCCTAACTCGACACTCATATCCACTATCTCACCTGACTTAGAAATACCTTCTCCAAAAATGATATCAAACTCCGCTGCCCGGAACGGGGGCGCCACCTTATTTTTTACCACTTTTACTTTTACACGATTACCAACTGCTTCTTCACCGTCTTTTATCTGGGCCATGCGGCGAATATCCAGGCGAACTGACGCATAAAATTTTAATGCATTGCCACCAGTTGTTGTTTCAGGGTTGCCAAACATCACCCCGATCTTTTCCCGTAACTGGTTAATGAAAATGCATATCGTATTTGTTTTGGAAATAGTTGCTGTAAGTTTTCTCAAAGCCTGGCTCATCAGCCTGGCGTGCAGGCCCATTTTACTGTCACCCATTTCACCTTCCAACTCGCTTTTTGGAACAAGAGCTGCTACCGAATCGATTACCACAACATCCAATGCGCCTGAAAGAATAAGACGATCCGCGATCTCAAGTGCTTGTTCGCCATAATCCGGTTGTGAGATCAATAAATTATCTACATCCACCCCTAATTTCTGCGCATAAGCGCTGTCAAAAGCATGTTCCGCGTCAATGATAGCACACATGCCACCTTTCTTTTGGGCCTCGGCGATCACATGAGTAGCGATCGTTGTTTTACCAGAAGATTCAGGACCATAAATTTCCACAACCCTTCCCCTTGGTAAGCCACCTATTCCAAGAGCTACATCAAGTCCGATGGAGCCGGTGGACACTACTTCCATTTCATGAATTCCTTTTTCATTCATCATCATGACGCTGCCCTTGCCATAGTCTTTTTCGATCTTGTCAATGGTCAGCTTTAGCGCTTTTAATTTTTCATTGTTGGTTGACATATCGGTATTTTTTTCTTTTGCTGTTTTTGCCATGTCTCAAAATTAGGTTTTCAGGGGGCTGAAGTTATAAATTTATTTGAACAGCGAAGCTAATCATTTTAGCAAATCAACACTAATTTATTTGGACATTTTTTTAAAAATCCCATTTTTATGGTATGTGACCGGATCAAAATCCATTTCGAACCTGTCAAATTAATTCCGATATTTGATGTCCAAAATAGTTAGCATTATGAAACAATTATTTTCTCTCCTCGTTGCCCTGTCTGTAATGGTCGTTGTAAATGCACAGGACGCAGAGTCCGCAAAAGCCGGTGTAGTTTATGGCAAATATTCAGAGACCGGGATGACCCCGATCAGCGTTAATGATCTTGAAAAAAAGATGAGTGATAACAAATTTGATGGCAAGATCCAGGGTAAGGTGGTGGAAGTGTGCCAGGCCATGGGTTGCTGGGCTAAAATACAAAAGGAAGATGGCAGCACAGTAATGATAAAAGTAAAGGATCATGAATTTGCAATGCCAAAAGACATTGTGGGAAAAACAATTGTTGTTGAAGGCAAAGCGGAGTTAAAAGAAACTTCAGTAAGCATGCTGAAACATTACGCTGAAGATGCTGGTAAAAGCAAAGAAGAGATCGAAAAAATAAAAGAACCAAAGAAGGAAGTGATCATGACGATCAAAGGCGTGAAAGTAGTTGAATAAAAAATTTCTTATTGCTATTAAGTTAAACCTCCTGGTTGCAGGAGGTTTTTTTATTTATGGTTTCTGAATTAACTGTTGAATGCTTAGAATGCCCATCCAGCTCATTGCAATCACAACCAACCACCCAACTACTTGCATCCATAGGGGATGTTTGTAACCTTTCATAATGGAAGACTTTGTTGCGGCGATAAGTATTACAGCCAATGCTATTGGTAAAATGATCCCATTTGCGGCTCCTGCAAAAATCAATAGGTGAACAGGATTGCCAATACTAACAAAGATGATCGTTGATGCTATTATGAATAAGCTGATAATTATCTTTTCATTTTTAAAAACAAAAGGATGCAGTGTTTTCCAAAACGATACAGATGTAAAAGAAGCGCCAACTACAGAAGTGATTGCAGCGATCCAAATAACGATGCCAAAAAATTTATAACCCAATTCTCCCGCCGCTGATTGAAAAACGGATGCGGCAGGATTTCCCGTTGCTAATCTTACACCACCCCATACAACTCCCAAAGCAGCGAGAAATAAAACAAAACGCATTATTGAAGTAATAAGGATCCCGCTTACTGCACTTCTTGTTACCTGGTGTAAATTTTCTTTTCCTTTTATTCCCGCATCAAGCAACCGGTGTGCACCAGCAAATGAAATATAACCGCCAACAGTGCCACCAACCAATGTCACTATTTTCATCACATCAATTTTCTCCGGCCAGATTGTTCTGTACAAAGCTTCACCCAGCGGCGGATGTGATTTAAAAGCAACATATACCGTAAGTCCTATCATTAATAAACCAAGCCATTTCGTAAAACCATCAATTAATTTTCCCGCTTCTTTATACCAAAAGATCCCTAAAGCGATCACACAACTTATAATGGCGCCATATTTTGGATCCATGCCCGTCAACACATTTACCCCCAGACCACAACCCGCAATATTTCCGATATTAAATATCAATCCTCCGGATGCGATCAGGAACGCAAGAAAAAAACCGAGTCCGGGAAAAATTTTATTAGCAATATCCTGCGCCCTGTTTTCACTCACACTTACGATCCGCCAGATATTTATTTGTGTCCCGATATCTAACAGGATCGAAATAAGTATTACAAATCCAAAACTCGTAAGCAGTTGTTCCGTAAATAAAGATGTTTGGGTAAGAAAGCCGGGACCGATGGCAGAAGTGGCCATCAGGAATGCGGCGCCCAGTATCGCTGAGTTTTTACCTCCCAATCCGCGAAATGGCGGAGAGTTATGACCTTGCTTTAATTGCAATATTATTTTCTTTTAGAGCAGCATGGATCGCTTTTGCAAACTCAACGGCATGTTCGCCATCTCCATGAATGCAAATTGTTTCTGCTACAATCGGAACTTTTTTCCCTGTTATCGATGTTACAGTTCCTTCTTTTATCATTTGCAATACTTGTGCAATAGCCGCATCAACAGTTTCGATCAATGCACCAGGTTTGCTGCGTGAAGTTAAACTGCCATCATCTTTATATGTGCGGTCTGCAAATACTTCGTTCACGGTCTTTAATCCAAGATTTTTTCCTTCTTTTACCAAATAGCTACCACTTAATCCATATAAAAAGTATTTACTATTTGTATCCATAATAGCAAGGGCAACAAATGGTGCCAGGCCTTTATCTCTTGCCGCCATATTGTATAAAGCACCATGCGGTTTTACATGATGAATAGGAACATCAGCAGCCGCTGCAATTTTTTCCAGGCCATTGATTTGTTTAACGATCATCTCATAAATTTCTCCGGGATGAAGTAACATATCAGTTCTCCCAAAATTATCTTTGTCCGGATAGGCAGGATGTGCACCAACGGTAACACTGTATTTTTTGCAAAGCTCAACAGTTTGTTTCATTGTTTTTTCATCGCCGGCATGATAGCCACAGGCAACATTGGCGGATGAAATATAGGGCATGATCAGTTCGTCGTTGCCAATACCTTCGCCCAGGTCACAGTTAATGTCGATAGTTTTCATGGATATAATTTTCAAGCCGCAATTTACAGGCATTTTCTAATTGTGTCAAGTGTTGCCGTTGTTTTAATAGCAAGTTCTCTGCAGCTTGATGATCGGTAAATTTAAATTGTATTTTATCGCCTGCTTTCATTTGTGCAAGCATTGGCAAATGAGCGGAAATAATATTTCCCAATCTTGGATAGCCACCGGTGGTTTGATGATCGGCCATTAAAACTATCAGTTGCCCATCGGGTAATAATTGGATGGTGCCGAAATTTACAGCAGAAGAAACGAGTTCCGTTTTTGTAGCTGAATGCAGCGGTTCACTTGCCAGCCGGTAACCCATCCGGTCAGAATTATGCGAAATGAAAAAAGGATTTTTTAAAAACTTTTCCTGTGATGCCTTGTCAAGCCAATCCCATTCACTTCCCGGCATCACCAAAAATTCTTCTTTGCCCTGGATCCCGAAATCTTCATTTGCGCGCCAGGGTAAAATTTTGAAATCGCCTTGATCATTTAATTTATACGTGCCGGCATTATTATTCAATTCAAGTACGTCATCTTTCAATAATTTTCTTCCTGAAAAACCACCGGCTTCCGCAACAAGGTTAGTGCTATAGCTATTCAGCCACTTTGCGATCATTACTCCACCTTTTATGGCAAGATAACAACGGCTTTTATTTTTTATCGTATGAAACTGGAGAGTTGTGTTTTTATTTATGATCACTGCATGGTTTAGTGGTATTGGTATTCCATTAATATTTGCAGAAAAATCGGCTCCGCTTAAAGCGATCATGGCGGGTTGATCGAAAAAAATTGCTGGTGCAGGAAAATGCATTTCAATAACAGCCTCACCGGCATTATTATCAACTAAAATGTTTGCAATCGCCGCAGCATATTTATCCATAACGCCGCCCGGGTTGATGCCAAATTGCTGGTAACCAAAGCGACCGGAGTCCTGGATGCTGTCAAGCATTCCTGCCTTTACTATCTTCAAACTCATCTTTTGTTATTGAATAAAATTGAACCTTATCGCCTGCCTTAAACAGGACCGGGTTTATTTTCTCTTTATCGAATAGTTTCAAAGGAGTTCTTCCTATAATTTGCCAGCCACCCTGTGACCGGAATGGATAGATCCCGGTTTGCTTTCCCGCAATACCAATACTCCCGGCTTCCACAAACACCGGTTTTTGTTTTCGGGATGACGAAATTTTTTCATCAACCATGCCCATATATGCAAAGCCGGGAAGAAACCCAAGCATATAAATATGATAAGTAGCTGCTGTGTGTAAATAAATTACTTCGTCAGGAGAAATTTTATTCCGGGAAGCAATAAGATCGAGATCGGGCGCAAATTCATTTTCATAGCAGACAGGTACCCTGATCCATATTTGCGGATCACCTGTCTCAATGTTTTCTTTCGGTATAAATTTTTTTAAACTTTCAGACACCCATTCAAAAGCGGTTATTTGCTTATTTAAGATATTTCGAATAAACAGGATATCATAATAGATCGTCAAAGAGCCATAGGCCGGTACTGCTTCGATCATTCCGGGAATTGGATCATTCTGTAATTGATAAAAAAGGGAGTGCACCATCTTATTGATCGATTCATTAATAATGTTTCCGAAATCGATAATTAATGCGGAGTCTCCAAGAGGAAAAATGGTATATGATTTTTTTTCAGGCATCAGGATATAAAATGTAAAAGCAATGCCGCCAACTATTTTTTGTTTCCGAGCCAAAAACCAATATTCAATTCACCAATAGGGCTAATACCATTCAAAGTACCTGCTTTTACATAACCTAACCCAATATTTAAATCAAGGCTGAAATGCGAGGTGTAATTTCGTTGGAAACCCCAGACCACTCCGGTATTCAGAAGTCCTTTATTTAATTGAGGATCGTAATCAGTGTCCTTATTAAGCGGTTGAGAACCGACTAAAACAAGTAAAGCAAAATAATTTGCTGAATTTCCTGCTGTATTTTTTTCCTGTTGGAATCTCTTTTCAAAATTATAGTATACACGGTAGGATGTTGAGCCAAACAGGCGAAATAAAACACCGGTAATATCATTATAATAATCCGTTGCGAGTGTAGTCATTAATCCTCCACGAATAAAAAAAGTTTGACTTTTGCCTGCAGGAAATTCATGGCTTATACCAGGCTCTAATATTGTTATTTTACTCACCGGAACAGTCTTTTGTTCATTTTGCTTTTCCTGTCCGGAACTTTCAATACATAAACAAAGAAGAATAAAAACGGCGTAGTTGTAGCTTTTCATCCCGGTAATTTTTTATTACATAAGAATACTTCTTTTTTCTACAAACCACAATGCCGGGATATGGTTAACTTTACTTTTTTATGAGCGGGATCAATATAAATGACACTCTTAATCTATTCTCCAAACTAAGTGTTCGCCGTGCATGGAATGGAAGTAAGGTCTTAAGCAGCTATTATATAAGCAAATGGTTTAAAAAGCCCGTTCAATGGGGACTGCCTGTTTCTATTTCATTTGAACCAACTACTTCCTGCAACTTGCGATGCCCGGAATGTCCAAGTGGGTTAAGAGCTTTTACAAGACCAACCGGGATGTTACAAAAGAATTTTTTTAAAGAAACGATCGATCAGCTCCATAAACAGCTTTTATATCTGGTGTTTTACTTCCAGGGAGAGCCCTATCTCAACCCTGATTTTTTAGACATGGTCAGGTACGCTTCCTCTAAAAAAATTTATACAGCCACATCAACCAATGCTCATTATTTAAATGATGAAAATGCAAGAAGAACCATTGAAAGCGGGTTGGACAGGTTAATTATTTCTATTGACGGCACTACACAGGATGTCTATGAACAATACCGTGTAGGGGGAAAACTTGCGAAAGTTTTAGAAGGAACAAAAAATGTGGTGAAATGGAAAAAGGAAATGAAAAGTAAGACACCATTCATTGTTTTTCAATTTTTGGTAGTAAAGCCAAATGAACATCAAATAGAAGATGTAAAGAAGCTCGCAAAAGAAATGGGCGTTGATGATGTGTGGTTTAAAACAGCGCAGGTGTACGATTATGAAAATGATCCAAATAAATTAATACCGACGCTTGACAAATACAGCCGTTATAAAAAATTGGCCTCAGGCGGGTATGAGTTCAAAGGTAAATTAGCAAATCATTGCTGGCGGCTATGGCACGATCCCGTAATTACTTGGGATGGATTAGTTGCTCCTTGTTGCTTTGATAAAGACGCACAGCATCAATTGGGCGATCTTAAAGATCGATCTTTTAAAGAAATATGGGAGAACGGGGAGTACAAAAAATTCCGGAAAGCTATTTTAAAAGGAAGGAAGAATATCGATATATGTTCCAATTGCAGTGAAGGCACTAAGGTGTGGGAAAATGCATAAATAGTAAACTGTTTATTGTCATCCAGTCCCGATAATTATCGGGAGAAGCGAAGGATGCTCTAATTGTAGTGAAGGCACCAAAGTTGGGAGAATGCTTAGATAGGAACCTGTTCATTGTCATCCTGAACATAGTGAAGGATGCTCAAACTGCAGTGAAGGAACGAAAGTATGAGAGAATGCTTAAATGCACAATCGTTTAATGTCATCCTCAACCAACTGAAGAATGCTTCAATTGTAATGAAGGAAAGGAAGTGTTGACATGCTCAAACCAGATCAAAAAGACATAAAAGGGTGGGAAAATAACTCCCCATTTATTCAAACGCGCTACACAGTGTGAGATTCTACTTCCAGTTTTTAACTTCCTTATACAATACGGTATAAAACGAGACAAATCCTTCCCAAAAACTCCGGATCGATTCAGAAATAACTTTCATGGTGGATGATTTAAACTTAATTGAATATAAAGCTACAGAAAGCAATCATCTATCAGGCAATACATTGCTACCACTTTCGTAGTATTTTTTTCCACTGCTGTGAATTTAAGGCTAACGGAAAAACATTTTGGTCGGGTTTTTGACCTTTCGAAAACAAACGCCGAACCAATGGGAATCGATAAGGAAATAAAGCAGGCAACGTTTCGGAACAAACAAAATAAGGCAATGGTGAACATTATGTTTACCCATGCGTGGATGGTGGATCATATAAAGACCTTTGTAAAGTCAGAGAATATAACTCCCCAGCAATACAATATACTTCGCATATTACGAGGAGCAGGTGAGCCTTTATCCACCTTACAGTTAAGAGAACGTATGCTCGATAAAATGAGTGATACCAGCCGTATAGTAGAACGAATGGTCTCAAAAGGCCTGGTGCAAAAAGCAATTTCAGAAAGAGACAAAAGGATGGTGGATGTGGTCATTACTCCGCAGGGAGCCGAATTGCTTGAAAATCTTGACCGGAGAAACGAAGAATTGGATGCGGTGGTTAATCACCTCTCTGATGAAGAGTTGGAAACGTTAAATGGGCTTTTAGATAAGCTTCGGAATAATCATTAGTATATCTTCGCTTTGAATCCCAAATTCAAAGCATGAAAATACCGAACCACCGTACCCTGCTAACAGTTTGCCTTTTTCTATTTACTTCAAATTTATTTTCTCAATCCAGGCCTGAGTTTCGTGCCGTTTGGATAGCCTCAGTTGATAATATCGACTGGCCGCCAAAAGGCATGACAAACCCCGACAGCCAGCGAACAGAATTTATTCGCCAGTTGGAAATGCATAAAAGCAATGGGATGAATGCCGTCATAGTGCAGGTGAGACCGGCTGCAGATGCTTTTTATCCTTCCCAATTGGAGCCGTGGAGTCAGTGGCTTACAGGTGTACAAGGTCAGCCACCTTTCCCTTATTATGATCCGCTTGAATTCATGATAAAAGAGACGCACAAACGTGGAATGGAATTTCATGCATGGTGTAATCCTTACAGGGCCGATTTTAAAATTGGGGCTTCGTCCATTGCACCCAACCATGTTACCAAAATTCATCCTGAGTGGTTCCTCGACTATGGCGATAAAAAATACTTTGATCCTGCCAGCAAAGAGGTGCAAAGGTTTGTTGTGAAAGTAGTGGCTGATATTGTCCACCGCTATGATGTAGATGCGATTCACATGGACGATTACTTTTATCCTTACAGAATTGCGGGCAAAGAATTTCCTGATGATGACTCTTACAAAAGATCCAAAAGCAAATTGAATAAGGATGATTGGCGGAGAAGTAATGTGGATACGATCATGAAGATGGTTTCGGTTGCGATCAAAAAAGAAAAGCCATGGGTGCAGTTTGGTATTTCACCCTTTAGCGTATGGAGAAATAATGACAAAGACCCAAGAGGCAGCGACAGTAAAGCTGGTCAAACCAATTATGATGATCTGTATGCGGACATTTTATTATGGCTGAAAGAAAAATGGGTTGATTATGTAGCGCCGCAACTTTACTTAGAGATCGGTCATGATAAAATTGATTATGCAAAAATGCTGGAGTGGTGGAGTAAGAATTCTTTTGGCCGTAACTTATACATCGGGCTTGGCATTTATCGTTCAGGCAGTAATGCAGCATGGAAAAATCCTAACGAACTACCCAACCAGATAAAACTTCTGCGACAATATTCCGATGTGCAGGGCAGTATCTATTTCAGTAATAAATCATTTGATAGTAACCCTAATGGATGGAGTG
>Ga0126305_10000489_pt1 | contig 17171 bp, 17 predicted proteins | sample Plot26_FD_92536 | JGI IMG/M metagenome (GOLD analysis project Ga0126305, IMG submission 92536) | Serpentine soil microbial communities from UC McLaughlin Reserve, CA, USA - Plot26 | ecosystem: Environmental > Terrestrial > Soil > Grasslands | place: USA: UC McLaughlin Reserve, Lake County... | reverse complement strand
CCGCCTCAGCCGAGGCCGTTCTGGCCCTGGCTTCTCTTGCTGCTGCTGCTGGTCCTGGGGGCGCTCGGCGCCTCCTGGTACTTCGCGAACCGGGGCGAGACCGTGGACGCCGCGGATGTGCCGAACGTCGTCGGCGCTCAACAGGGCGAGGCGGAGCGCGAGCTCGAGGAGCACGAGTTCGTCCCGGAGGTCGAGCGCACGGTCAGCGAGCGCCCTCCCGGGACGGTGGTCGCGCAGCGACCTGAGGCGGGCACGCTGTACGGCGAGGGCGGCATCGTCGTGCTTGCGGTCGCCCGAGATCCGCTGCGGACGGAAGTGCCGGACGTCTCGGGCCTCATGACCCCGCGGGCGCTCGCCCGTCTGCGAGCGGCCGAGCTCCGCCCGCGGGCGCAGGCCGTGCAGTCGCAGGAGCCGAGGGGCACCGTGCTGCGCCAGCTACCCGCGCCGGGGACCGAGGTGCCGACTGGTTCACCCGCGATCGTCGTCGTCTCGTCCGGGCCCGATCTCGGGACGGTCCCCGATGTCGTGGGGAGGACCCTCGGGCAGGCGACGGCGCAGATCTCCCAGGCGGGCTTTCGAGTCCGTGCAGTGCGCGTCGCGAGCTCGGACGAGGAGGGGACGGTCGTTGCGCAGAACCCGGTCGGCGGGGCTCGCGCGAATCGCGGGACCGTCGTCCGGTTGAACGTGTCGCGCGGGTCGGGCGGCTCCACCACGACGGTGACGACGACGTCGTCGCAGGCCACGGTGCCCGACACCGTCGGGCAGGACGAGGCGACGGCGCAGGCGACTCTCGAGGGCGCCGGGTTCACCGTCCGCGTCGTCGATCAGCCGACCACGAGCCCCGAGCAGGACGGGATCGTCGTGCGCCAGGCGCCGGCGGGCGGCCGCACCGCTCGAACGGGCTCCACCGTCTCGATCTCCGTCGGCAGACTGTCATAAGGAGAGTTCGGTGACACGAGGCTGTGCCGCCGCGAGCAACGTTCCGCCAAACTCTCCTAAGTGCGGATCGCACTCCTGACCGCTACGCTCCTCGGCGCGCTCGCCGTCGTGGTCGGCTTCGCCCTGACACGTGACGACGACGAGCCCGCCTTCCGAGGAAGCGTCCCGCCGGAAGGACTGGTTTTGCCGCAGGCGGTCGCCGATTCGCCCGGCGTCGCCGGCAAGGCGCTGGCGGTCACCTTCCTGGACACCCAGTGCACCGAGGCCTGCCCGATCGCCGCCTCGCAGGTAGCCGAGGCGATGCGCCTCCTCGGAGACGACCGCGCCAGGGTCCTCGCCCTCGCCTACAGCGTGGACCCGCTCAACGACACGCCGAAGAGCATCCGCGACTTCCTGGCCAAGAACCGCGCGACCGGCGAGCTCCGCTACGTGGACGGATCGGTCGCCGAGCTGCGTCCGATCTGGACGGAGTTCAAGATCATGGCCTCACACGAGACCGGCAACAGCAACATGCATTCTGTTCCCGTTCGCGTCTACGACGCGGAGGGCCACTGGCGCTCGACGCTCCATCCGGGCGTCGACCTGACAGCGGCGAACCTCGCGAACGACCTTCGGGCGGCGCTCGAACGAACGTAAGGCCGCCCAGAGGCGGCCCCACGTCGGACGCGTTGTCAGGGAGAAGCCTCGAAGGCCTGGTGAAACCGAAGGAGACGCCTCCTCGACTGTGCGTCCCGGATGGCGTACCCGGCCGGCCGGGCGCGAAACATCAGCCGGAGCTGCCGGTCTCCGTGTGCGCCGCGCCGACGGGCTTCGACTCCGGCGACCCGCGCTGGCGGAGATAGACCGTGAAGACGGCCATCGTCCCGACGGCGAGGAACTCCGACTGCCAGTTCTGGAGGCTTCGCTCCCAGAAGTCCGACGAGGTCACATACGTCCCCCACGAGGACTCGGGTTCCCCGTGGGCTGTCTGCTCGTCGTTGTAGGTAGTCAGGCTCGTGAACGACTGGCCGAGCCAGGTGGCCAGGAAGATCGCGCCCATCACGATCGTGAACGAGTACGAGTAGATGCTCAGCCGCCAGTCGCGTGCCCTCGCCCAGCGGGGACCGTCCTCCGGAGCATGAGCCCCCACGCGCTGCTGCTCGTCCGTCTCGAGGCCGAGATCCTCCTCCTTCTTCGACTCGTTCGAGCCCTTCTGGAAGAACCAGACCGTCGCGAGTGCAAAGAGCCAGAACTGAAGCCACTCCGACTGCCAGTTCTCGAGCACATTCGCACCGAAGTCGGAGCTGACGAGGAAGCGGAAGTAGCTGATCGTCGGCTCGTCGTGCTCCAGCTGCTCCTGGTTGTAGACATTGTGGCCGGCGATCGACTGACCGACGAGGGCGAGCAGGAACAGCGCAAGGAAGAACAGCGAGAGGCTGTTGTCCCGGACGAAGCGCCTCACGGTTACAGGTGCGCGAGGCCGACGATCGTGTACAGGACGATCCCCGTCACGATCACGAGCACATAGACGACGAACATGGATCCGATCCGGCGACGCTAGCGGCGCATCCGGACGGTTCCGCTCGGACTAGCCCTCGGTGCGCGATGCCGCGCTGAGCGCGTCGAAGCCCTCGGCGAACGAAACGGTCGCAGGCTCGTCCAAGGGGATGGCGTCGCCGTTACGGCGGGTGAGCAGGCTCTGGCCCAGCCGAGCAAGCCCCTGTTCCCGTTCTGCGAGGTCGGCGGAATGGCGCTCCAGGCGCTCGGCCGCTACCTGCTGGCGCTGCTCATCCTTGCGGAGGCGCTTCTCGCGCGCGGCCAGATCTTCGAGCTTCGCGGTCAGCTCGGCTTCCTGCGACGAGACGAGCTCCTCCCGCTCGGCGACGGAGCGCTCGAGCTCGGCGGCGCGCGCCTCCCGCCCGAGGAAACCTTGCTCGCGCGTCGCGAGCTCGCTCTCGCGCTGCGCGACCTCAGTCCGGGCCGTGGTTGCTTCTTCGTTGAGACGGCCTGACTCCCCGTCGCGCGCGTCGAGCTCCAGCTCACGCGCCACGAGTGCCTCTGTGCGCCGGTCGAGCTCGACGGCCCTCACCTCGAGCTCGAGCGCCCGCCGCTCGAGCTCGCTTTCGCGGGGGCTGATGCGCTTCTCTCCTCGGTCGAGCTCGGGCTCCTTGCGCTTCTGCCTCCCCTTCAGCAGCTCGGTGCGGGAGACCTTGGCGCGGAGGGCCGAGATCCGGTGCTGCCGCTCGCGCCTTGCCTCCAGCTTGCGGGCAATCCGGTGCATGCGCTGTTCCAGGCGCTTCTCCCGGTCCGCGAGCTGCTGCTCCCGCTCCGCGAGACGCGCAGCAGCCTGGGCGAGCTCGCGCTTTGCGAGGTTGAGGTCCTCGAGCGCCGCTGCACGGTCGCGCTGCCGCTCTTCGATCGTCTGCCGGTCGAGCATCGTCGGGTCTCTCGGGTCGGGAAGGGAACGTAGCACCCGTCGTTAGAAAGGAGAGGGATGCGCGCCAAAGTCTGGATCGCGCTGGGGACGATCTACGTCGTCTGGGGGTCGACGTTCCTGGCCATCGCCGTCGTCGTGCGCGACCTCCCGCCGTTCCTCTCCATGGCGCTGCGCCACCTCGTCGCCGGGGCGCTCCTCTTCGGCTGGGTGATCGTCCGGCACCGGGACCGCGACCCGATCGGCTGGCGCCAGTGGCGGGCGGCGTTCTTGTTCGGTGGAGCGCTCTTCCTGGTCGGCCACGGCTTGCTGGCCTGGGCGCAGCAGGACGTCCCGTCCGGAATCGCCGCGCTCCTCGTCGGGACGATCCCGCTGTGGTTCGCGATCCTGGCGCGGATCTTCATGGGCGAGCGGCTCGGCGGCCGGGCGCTCGCCGGCCTCGTCCTCGGGTTCGCCGGCCTCGCGTTGCTCGTCGACCCCTCGGGCCAGGAGGGTGCCGAGCCGATCGGCGCGCTCGCGATCGTCATAGGTGCGCTCGCCTGGTCAGTGGGCTCGATCTACTCCCAGCGCTCGGCGCTCCCGAAGGACACGCTCCTGGGTGCAGCGATGGGCATGCTCGCCGGCGGCACGCTGCTCGCGGTCGTCAGCGCAGGACGAGGGGAGTGGAACGACGCGACGTTCTCCGCCGACGCGCTGCTCGCGACCGCGTACATGGTCGTCGTCGGCTCCCTGATCGGCTTCAGCGCCTATGTCTGGCTGCTGAAGACGGTCCCGGCGTCGACAGTCTCGACCTATGCGTACGTGAACCCGGTGATCGCCGTGCTGCTCGGCTGGGCCTTCAACGACGAGGTGATCACGGGCCGAACCCTGGTCGCCGGCGCTGCCATCGTCGTCGGCGTCGCGCTCATGGTGAGCCGAAGCAGGGAGAAGCAACCGGCGGATGGCCGCGAGCCCAAGCCGGAGCCCGGACTAAGCTCGGCGCGTGGCTGAAGTCCAGGACGTCCTCGCGCGCCTCTCCCTCTTCGCGGACGTGCCGCCTGCGCGGCTGGAGGCGATCGCCCACCGATTCGACGAGGAGGTCTACCCGGAGGGCGAGCGCGTCCTGCGCAAGGACCTCAAAGGCTCCGGGCTGTTCGTGATCCTCGACGGCGAGGCGGTCGTGCGGATCGAGGAAATCGAGGTGACGCGGTTCGGGCCTGGCGAGTTCTTCGGCGAGATCTCCCTGCTGACGAGCGAGCCGCCGGTCGCCGACATCGTGGCGCTGACGATGCTCCGCTGCCTCGTGATCCCGGGACCCGAGTTCGAGCGGTTCATGCTCGAGAACCCCCGCATCCTCTACCGGATGCTGCAGGCGGAGGCGCGGCGGCTCCGGACCACCACAGAGTGGAAGAGCGGCTCCTGAGCCCATTCCCGCCGGGGGACTACGATGCCGTCGTCGTCGGCACCGGGCCGGCCGGCCTCCAGACGAGCTACTCCCTGACGCGCGCCGGGGTGACGAATCACGCGCTGCTCTCCGCCGACGATGCGCCCGGCGGGATGTTCCGCAGATTTCCGCTCTTCGAGCGGCTGATCAGCTGGACGAAGCCGGATGCCCCCTGCGATCGCCAGACCCGCGAGTACGAGTGCTACGACAACAACAGCCTGGTCGCCGACGAGCCGGAGGCCCGCGGCCTGATCGCGGGCTTCATGGACCGGAGCTTCGACGTCCCTGCGCGAGGCGAGATGGAGGCGGCGATCATCGACTTCGTCCAGCGGGTCGGCATCGAGGCGCGCTACGGGTGCCGATGGACCGGGACGAGGCGGGAGGAGGACAGGTTCGTGCTCGAGACGACCGATGGGGAGTACCGCTCACGGGTCGTCGTCTTCGCGATCGGGATGACAGAGCCCTGGTCGCCGCAGCTCAAAGGCGCCGAGCACGCGACGCACTACGCCGAGACCGGCTCGGCAGATTCGTATCGCGACAGGCGCGTCGTGATCATCGGAAAGCGCAACTCGGGCTTCGAGCTCGCATACGGACTGCTGCCCTGGGCGCGCGAGCTGACGCTCGTCTCACCGCGGCCGGTGGACATCTCGGTCCTCTCGCAGTCGCCGCTCCGCGCCCGTTATCTCCAGCCCTACGAGGAGTACGTCCGGGGCAGCGCCGGCACCTACGTCGTCGACGCGTCGATCGTCGGGATCGAGCGCGGCGCCGACGGACTCCGCGTGACCGCCGATGCGACCACGTGGGAGGGTCGGCTCTCCTTCACGGGTGACGACGTGATCCTGGCGACGGGCTTCAGGGCTCCGCTCGGCGACCTCCGCGAGCTCGGAGTGGTCACGGTGCTGAACGACCGCGTCCCGGCACTCTCGCGCTTCTGGGAGAGCGTGTCGGTGCCCGGGATCTTCTTCGCCGGGAACATCACGATCGCCTCGCGCGGCCTCGCGAAGGAAGGCGTCGCCGCCAACTCGAGCTCCGTGAACGGCTTCCGCTACAACGCGCGGGTCCTCGCCAGGCACATCGCCGGGCGGCTCGGCTTCGAGCAGCCAAGGCCGACGCTGGCCCGCGACGATGTCGTCCCGCTGTTGGTCGACGAGCTGGCACGGGGGCCGGAGGTCTGGATCCAGAAGGGCTACCTCGCACGCGCGCTGTCCTTCTCCGACGACGGGATCAGGGACGAGGGCATCCTGCCCCTCGAGGAGTTCGTGGACGGAGGCGGCGGGCCGGACGCCGCGGCCGTCGCCGTCGAGATGCGCGCGGACGGAGCGATCTATCCGGCGGTCTACGTGCGCCGGGGCGGGGAGCTCGAGGAACACGAGCTCGACCCGCACCCGGTGCGTGCCTTCGACGGCGACCCGTACCGCCGAGACGTCGAGCGGCTCGTTCGGCCGCTGCTCAGGCGCTCGTAACAAGTTGTTACTAACCCCGGAGCGGCCCTGAGTGAAGGGCGCTGGGAACCTAGTAACAACTTGTTACTTGGCCGACTAGCGCTTCTTCGCCGCCGCCTTGCCGCCCTTGCGGCCGGCGGCCTTCTTCTGGGCCGTCGTCCCGCCCTGACTCGAGTTCGAGCGGGAGCTCGACCCCGAGCCGGACTTCTTGCCGCCGCGGCTCGATGCGCCCGGTGAATTGGCGATCCGCGCCGCGCGCTCCTTCGACATACCCTTGTCCTTCAGCGCCTCGTACTGCTTCTCGTTTTTGACATTGGCCTTCTTGCCGGGCATCGAAGCCTCCTCGGTCGTTTCCAAAATTGTTCCCGGCTTCGGGTTTCGGAAACGGCCCTCAGCGGGCGAGCGTGACCTTGCTGAGCCCTCGCGGCCGGTCGGGATCGAGGCCCTTGGCGCGGGCGAGCGCCCACGCGAAGAGCTGGCCGGGCACGACCGAGAGCAGGGGGCTGAGGAGACGGGAGCCCAGGTCGGGGATCGGCAGTGAGTACTCGGCAGCGAACCGACCGGCGGCGCTGCCGCTCGCGATCAACGCCGCCCCTGTCGCCCTGATTCGCTCCGCGGCCTCGAGGACGGCCGGGAGCGTCTCGTCCTCGGAGGCCACCGCCCAGACCGGGAAGAGCGGATCGAGCGCGGCCACGGGGCCGTGAGCCAGGTCGGTTGCGGTCAGCGGCTCCGCGGCGATCCTCGTCGTCTCCAGCAACTTGAGAGCGATCTCGCGGGCCGTCGCGAACTCGGCCCCACGCCCGATCACGAACATCCGTCCTGTGAACGCGAATGACGCGGCCAGGGGGACCAGCCGCCGCTCCAGGTCGGGAATGAGCCCTTCGAGCTCTTCCGAAACGAGCCGGATGCCGCCGGCATAGCGCCGCTCGGTCCCGGCGACGTGCGCGGCAAGGAGCAGGAGCGCGGCGATCTGGTTCAGGTAGGTCTTGGTCGCCGCGACGGCCTGCTCGCTCCCTGCCTCGAGCGGAATGACGGCTTCGGCTGCCGAGGCGAGCTCCGAGCCTGGCTCGTTGGTGAGGGCAACCGTGAGGGCCCCTGCGGCGCGGGCGCGTTCGACGTACGCGAGGACGTCAGGCGTACGGCCGGACTGCGAGAGCGCGAGCACCGTCGATCCCTTGAAGTCGAGGCGGCTCCCGTAGTGGACGGTCAGCGAGATCGAGTCGCGGAAGGCCGTCCAGCGAGGGCCGAGGCCGAAGGCGTAGACGCCGAAAGACGCGGCATTGTCCGACGAGCCGTGCCCCACGATCCGGACGGTCCGCGCGCCACGCCCGTGCATCAGCGCCGCCACGCGATGAAAGTCTTCGCCGCGCTCGAGGAGCCGGCGCAGCGCGGCGGGCTGCTCGCGGATCTCCGCGAGGAACGTCGCGCCGCTCTCCGGCCCCGCCGGCTCGGGATCGGCCTCGGGCTCGGGCTCAGGCAATGACACGTTCTCGTCCCCCGACGAGCACGCGCTCCACGGCCAGGTTGTCGTCGACGACCGTCACGTCGGCGGGCGCGCCTGCGACGAGGCCACCGGCATGCTCGCCGATCACTCGAGCGGGTACCGACGACGCGGCGTCGAGCGCGCTGCCGAGCGGGACGCCCAGCTCGTGCAGGTTCTGAACGGCCTCGATCATGGTCAGGGAGCTCCCGGCGAGAACACCGTCTGGGCGTCGCGCGACCCCGTCGCGGATCTTCACCTCGAACCCCCCGAGGCTGTACGAGCCGTCGTCCAGGCCTGCTCCCGCGACGGCGTCGGTGACCAGAGCCACGCGGCCCGCCGCTGCGCTCCAGACGAGCTTCGCCGTCTCGGCGGCCAAGTGGATCCGGTCGAGGATGATCTGGACGACGACGTCCGGGCGCGCGAGAGCGGCTCCGACGATGCCCGGGTCACGGTGGCGGAAGGGGCGCATCGCGTTGAACAGGTGCGTGACGGTCCGCACCCCGGCGTCGAAGGCGGCGTTTGCCTCCTCCGCGGTCGCGTCCGTGTGTCCGAGCGAGACGGTGACGCCGCGTCGGAGCATGAGGCCGATGAGGGAGTCGGCCCCCGGAAGCTCCGGCGCGATCGTCACCATCCGGATCCGACCCACGTCGAGCAGCCGCTCGAGCAGGGCCGGGTCGGGGTCTCGGCGCGCCAGGGGAGGATGCGTGCCGAGGCGCTTCGGGGCGAGAAACGGGCCTTCGACATGGACACCGAGGATGCGCGGCCCGCCGTTCGTCTGTGCGGGAACCTCGCGGAGCGCCGTGTGAAGCTGCTCTTCGGCCGCGGTTATGAAGGTTGGGAGGTAGGCGGTGACTCCGGTCTCGAGCAGCGCTTCTCCCGCTCGCTGATAGCCGTTGCTGTCCGCGTCCAGGAAGTCCACTCCCCCGAAACCGTTGACCTGGATGTCGACGAATCCCGGCGACGCGACTCCACGCCCGTTTCGACTTGCCAGTCCGTGGCGGCCGACGCGGCCGTCCACGATCTCGAGGTCGCCCGGGACGAGGCGCCCGTCGACGAGGGCTGCCTCGACGCCGAGCCTCACTGGGCAGCCCGGCGAACGTTGCCGTTCGCATCGCGGAGCCGCGCCACCGCCGTCTCCGCGTCGACCCCGGCGAGGAGTGAGACGACGGCGACCTTCCCGTCGCCGCCCGACGCTTCCAACGCCGCGTCGACGCGCTCGTCCGGGGCGCCGGTCGCGGCGGCGACAACCTGCCGTAGGCGGTCGCGGAGCTTCGCGTTCGCGGGTGCGACGCCGACCATGAGGTTCCCGAATGTCCGTCCGAGCCGGATCATCGCGACGGTCGAGATCGTGTTCAGCACGAGCTTCTGCGCCGTTCCCGCCTTGAGCCTCGTGGAGCCCGAGATGAGCTCGGGCCCCACGGAAACCTCGATTGCCTGATCGGCGAGGGCTGCGTGTTCCGAGCCGGTGGTGCAGACCAGCGCGATGGTCAGGGCGCCTGCCCGCGAGGCGGCCGAGAGCGCGCCCGAGACGTATCGCGTCTCTCCGCTTGCGCTCACTCCGACGACGACGTCGGCCTCCGACAACGTCAGTGAGAGGACGTCTGCCGCGCCCGCCTCGTGGTCGTCCTCTGCCGCCGCCGCTTCGAGCGGCTCGGCGTCGAGTCCCGCTGCGACGAGCGCCACGATCTCGCCGTCCTGGACGCCGAACGTCGCAGCGCACTCGAACGCGTCGAGCTCTGCGAGCCGACCGGAGGACCCTGCGCCGACATAGACGAGCCGCCCGCCCTGCGCCAGCCGCTCGACGATCGCGTCGATTGCGCGCTCGATGGAGGGTGCTGCGAGACGGACCGCAGAGGGGACGGCGAGGTCCTGCCGGTTGATCAGGTCGACTAGCTCGGCGGTCGTCCGCAGGTCGTACTCGGGTCCGGCGCCGTCCTTCACCTGGGTTGAGTGTACGCGCGCGGGCACCGGGTGGTCAATACCATTTTCAGGTCCACCGTTGCGAGTGGTATTGTCGGCCGACGCGATGGCGGACATCCGGCTCGAAGGCATCACGAAGGTCTTCCCCAGCGGCTTCTGCGCGATCCGCAGCCTGGACCTCGAGGTCGCCGACGGCGAGTTCCTTGTCCTCGTCGGCCCTTCCGGCTGCTCGAAGACGACTCTTTTGCGCACGATCGCGGGCCTGGAGGACGTGACGAACGGCCGGATCGAGATCGGCGGCAAGGATGTCACCGATGCGCCGCCACGCCGGCGCGACGTTGCAATGGTCTTCCAGAACTACGCTCTCTACCCGCACATGAACGTGCGCAAGAACCTCGGCTACGGGCTCAAGGTGCGCCGGGTTCCCCGCGCAGAAGCCCGCCGCCGAGTGGAGGAAGTGGCATCGATGCTGGGGCTGGAGGAGCTCCTCGACCGACGTCCGGCCCAGCTCTCCGGCGGCCAGCGCCAGCGGGTCGCCATGGGCCGCGCGATCGTGCGCGAGCCGAGCGCCTTCCTGATGGACGAGCCGCTCTCCAATCTCGACGCGAAGCTCAGAGTGGGGGTTCGCGCCTCGCTCGCGGAGCTCCATCGGCGCCTCGGCGTCACGACCGTCTACGTCACGCACGACCAGACCGAGGCGATGACCCTCGGCCAGCGGGTGGCCGTGATGCGCGAGGGCCGGATCCTCCAGACCGACAGGCCGCAGAAGCTCTACGAAGAGCCCAAGGATCTCTTCGTCGCCGCGTTCATCGGCTCGCCGGCCATGAACCTCGTCGAGGCGCGGATCGACGGCCGGGAGCTCGTCTTCGGTCAGTACCGCGTGCCACTGGACGCCGAGCGGCGTAGGCCGGCAGGCACGAGCCGCAACGTCGTCCTCGGTATCAGGCCGGAGAGCTTCGAAGACGCCTCGTTCGCGCCTCGGGAGCTGCCCACGATCGAGGTCGAGGTGGCCGTGCTCGAGGAGCTCGGCGCCGACGCGCACGTCTTCTTCCGCGTGGACGCGCCTCAGGTGACGGCCGAAGCGCTCGAGGGCAGGGAGGACGCCACCCTGATCGCCGACTCGACCGCGCTCTTCAGCGCCCGCGTCGATCCGCGCACGCGCGCACGCGTGGGCGAGCGCGTGCTCCTTGCAGTCGATCCGTCACGCTTCCACTTCTTCGACTCGGAGACTGGTTCCAGCCTGCTGCTGGAGCCGCGGCACGCAGCGGTCGCCGTGGCCGGCGCATGACGAAGCAGGGCGAGGCCAGGGAGCGGGTCCTCGACCTGATCGAGCGCCTCGGGATCGGCGAGGCGATCCCCTCCGAGCGCCAGCTGAGCATCGACCTCGGGTTCTCCCGCCTCACGGTGCGTGCCGCGCTCGACGACCTCGTCCGGGAGGGGTATCTCGTGCGCCGCCGTGGCGCTGGAACATTCGTCAGCGAGCCGAAGATCGCCCAGGAGTTGACCATGACGTCCTTCACGGAGGACATGCGGCGCCGCGGGATGGAGCCCTCGAGCCGAACGGTCGACCTGGAGATTGTTCCGGCCGGCGCGCGCCTCGGACGGCTGCTGCATGTCTCGCCGTCCGAGCCGGTCGTCGTCGTGACTCGGCTCCGCTATGCGGACCGCGAGACGATGGCGATGGAGACCCTCCACGTCCGTGAGTCGCTCGTCCCAGGGCTGACCGCCGCCGATCTCGAGGAGCACTCGTTCTACGAGCTGCTGGAGGACCGGTTCGGAATCGTCGTCGTCGGCGGGAGCCAGGCGATCGAGCCGACGGTGACGAACGAGGACGAATCCTCCGCACTCGGCGTCCCGCTGCACTCGCCCGCGTTCCTCTTCGAGCGCACGACGCGCTCAGACGAGGGCGAGATCGTCGAGTACGTCCGCTCCATCTACCGGGGCGACCGCTACCGTCTCGTAAGCGATCTGACGCGACCCCAGCAGGGCCGACATAGCTCGGCGGGCCTCGCCGCCGCGGGGTCTTGACAAGCAGATGTGGTTTATGCCAGTCTCCCGACTGTGGCCAAGTGGTATAAACCAATTGGCGGCCCGTCGATCATGACCCGTCCGGCCACGGATCAGGCGAATCGGGTTCTCGGCCGCCGCATCGCTCTGGGGGTATCTCTATGAGACGACGCTACATCGGAGCCCTCGCGCTCGTTGCGGCACTGACCGTTTCGGCCATCACTGCCGCCGCCGGCTCGACGAGCCCCGATCGCCAGAACGCGACCAAGATCGTGATCTGGCTTCAGAACGACGCCGAATCGAACTGGGCTTCGGTCGTCGCGGCGACGAACCAGGCCTTCAAGGCCCGCCACAGCGACGTCGAGGTGGACGTTCAGTACCAGACGTGGGGCGACCACCTCACGAAGTTCGACGCGGCGCTCGCCGGCGGAACGGCTCCGGACGTGATCGAGCTCGGGAACACCGAGACGACCCGCTACATGGCCGCCCGCCTGCTTCAGGACTTGACGACGGCGAGAGGCAGCTTCCCGAACTCGCGCACCTGGCTCGGCGCGCTCACGGACTCCTGCACGTACAGGGGCCGGCTCTACTGCGTGCCGTACTACGCCGGTGCCCGTGCCGTCATCTACCGAAAGGATCAGTACAAGGCGGCAGGCATCAAGTCGGCACCGAAGAGCCTCGCCGCGTTCCGGGCAGCCGGCAACAAGCTAATGAAGAAGTACGGGAAGCAGCGGAACTACTCGGCGCTGTACTTCCCGGGCCGCTACGTCTGGGCCAGCCTGTCCTTCGTCTACGACTACGGCGGGAAGATCGCTGAGCTCCGCAGCGGCCGCTGGGTGGGGACTCTGAACTCCCCGAAGGCGATCCAGGGCCTCAAGGCGCTGAAGGCGACTGTCGGCCCGCTCTCCCGTGCGAACAACACCGGTGACGAGGCCAACCCGCAGCAGGCGCTCGTCTTCTCGAAGGGCCGTGTCGGCTCGTTCATCGGCAACGGCTGGGAGTGGCCCTACGCGCTCGACAAGAAGGTCGGGAACCCGTCCCTCGCCAACAAGATGGGCGCCTACGCGATGCCGAGCCACATCAAGGGCAAGTTCATGCCGGCCTTCCTCGGCGGTTCCGACCTCGCCGTGCCGATCACGAGCCGGAACAAGTCGCTCGCCTACGACTGGATCCGGACGTTCACCAACAACGCGCAGATGCGGCAGCTGGCAACTGTCGGAAAGGTCATCCCGAACACAACCACCCTGACCTCCATCCACGCACGGAACCCACAGCTGGCTCCGTTCGCCGCCGCGTCGAAGTCCAGCTACTTCGTCCCGACCGCACCCAACTGGGTCCAGGTTGAGAACGCTCGCACGTTGCAGACGATGCTCCAGTCCATCTTCACCGGACGCTCGAGCGTCGAGGCGGCTGCGACCCGCGCGAGCAGCCAAATCACCAACATCCTCAACCGGAGGACGTGAGCACCGGGCCGGGAGGCGAAACGGGCTTCCCGGCCCTCACGGCCGCCGCCGCCGAGGCTGCGATTCCTCGGCGGCGGCGCCGTGTCACGCGCCATGCAGTCGCCCGGACGCTCGCCCCGTACGCGCTGATCGCCCCGACCGCGCTCGCGATTGGCGCCGTTCTCGGCTATCCGCTCTACCTCCTCGGCCGGCTCTCGCTCCAGCAGTTCGGCCTGGCGGAGCTGATCCTCCAGGAAGGGCCGTGGATCGGCTTCGACAACTACACGCGACTCTTCCACGACCGGCAGTTCTGGACCGTCCTGCTGCGGACGTTCGTCTTCACGTTCGTGAACGTCGGCCTGACGATGGTGCTCGGGACGCTGATCGCACTCCTGCTGACCCGACTCGGCTCCTTCATGCGGCTGCTGCTGACGACGGGCCTCGTGCTCGTCTGGGCAACACCGGTCGTCGTCGCCGTGAACATCTTCCGCTGGATGGTGGACTTCGAGTTCGGCGTCCTGAACTGGACTCTGACCGAGCTGCATCTCGGCGACTTCCTGAACAAGGACTGGTTCGCCGACCCGACGACGGGCTTCGCCGTCATCACGGCGCTCATCGTCTGGGGCGCGATCCCGTTCGTGACGATCATGCTCTACGCCGGCTTCTCGCAGGTACCGGAGGAGCTCGTGGAAGCCGCGTCGATCGACGGCGCGAACGGTTGGCGCGTGTTCCGCGACATCACGTTCCCACTCCTGAAGCCGCTCTTCGTGATCCTGATCACCCTGTCGATCATCTGGGACTTCCAGGTCTTCAACCAGATCTGGCTGATCCGGGACGGCGAGCCCGAGGAGGACTACTGGCTCATGAGCGTCTACTCGTTCGTGGAGGCGTTCCGCCTCGGTGAGTACGGCTTCGGCGCCGCCATCGCCGTCGTGATGGTCGGGGTCATGTTCGCCGCCACCTTCGTCTACATCCGCCAGATGATCCGGATCGGGGAGACGCGGTGAGCGCCATCCTGCCCCGCCGGCGCAGCCGTCGCAGGATCGCGGGCCGTGTCGGCTGGAACGCCCTCGGGCTCCTGGTCTTCGCGGTGATGGTCTTCCCGGTCTACTGGATGATCTCGACCTCGTTCAAGACGGGCCAGAACATCCTCAGGGACACGCCGCAGTGGTTCCCGTCACCGGCCACGCTCGCGAACTACCGGGATGCGATGGACCGGCCGTACTTCTGGGACAACGTCAAGAACAGCGTGATCATCGTCTGCTGCGTGGTCGGGATCTCGCTCGTGCTGGCTTTCCTGGCGGCGCTCGCGCTGGCGAAGTTCAGCTTCTACGGCCGAGGCGCGTTCATCGTCCTGATCATCGCCGTCCAGATGGTGCCGCTGAACGCGCTGATCATCCCGCTCTACATCTCGCTCAGCCGCGCCGACCAGCTGAACAAGCTCAGCGGTGTGATCGTCACCTACCTGACGTTCGTCCTGCCGTTCACCGTTTGGACGCTGCGGGGCTTCGTTATGGGTGTGCCGCGCGAGCTGGAGGAGGCCGCGATGGTCGACGGGAGCACGCGCTTGGGCGCCTTCACGCGGATCCTGCTACCGCTGGTCGCTCCTGGTCTGGTCGCCACTTCGATCTTCGCCTTCATCCAGGCGTGGAACGAGTTCCTGATCGCCTACGTGTTCCTCAACGATCAGGAGAAGCAGACGCTGACAGTCTGGCTCGCGTCGTTCACGACCTCCCGCGGAACCGACTGGGGCCCGCTGATGGCCGGCGCCACGCTGACCGCGCTGCCCGTCGTCGTGTTCTTCGTCCTCGTGCACCGGAAGATCGCCTTCGGCCTCACCGCGGGCGCCGTGCGCGGGTGAGCGACGAGCTCGAGCGGCTTGCCGCACGCTGCCTGCTCGTCGGGTTCGAGGGCGCCGCCGTCCCGTCCTGGCTGCGTGCCTGGCTCGACGGAGGGCTCGGCGGGGTCTGCCTGTTCGCGTGGAACGTCGAGAGCCGCGAGCAGGTCGCAAAGCTGACTGCCGAGCTGCGCGAAGAGCGGCCTGACCTCCTTGTGGCGATCGACGAGGAGGGCGGCGATGTCACTCGACTGGACGCCTCCAGCGGGAGCCGCTATCCGGGCAACCACGCTCTCGGCGCGGTCGACGACGTCGAGCTCACGGCTCACGTGGCCACCGCGATCGGCACGGAGCTGGCTGCCGCGGGTGTGAACGTCGAGCTCGCTCCCGTCGCGGACGTGAATACGAACCCGGACAACCCCATCGTGGGCGTCCGCTCGTTCGGAAGCGATCCCGAGCTCGTCGCCCGCCACGTCGCCGCGTTCGTGGGCGGGCTCCAGAGTGCCGGAGTCGCCGCCTGCGCGAAGCACTTCCCGGGTCACGGCGACACAGAGGAGGACTCGCACCTCGGACTCCCGACCGTCGAGCGCGACGACGAGACGATGGTCGCGATGCTGCTGCCGTTTCGCGCGGCCGTCAGCGCGGGAGTGCGTGCGGTGATGACCGCCCACATTCGCGTGATCGGGCTCGACGAGGCGCCGGGCACCCTCAGCCGGGCGGTGATCACGGATCTCCTCCGGCGCGAGCTCGGTTTCGACGGCGTCGTCGTCACCGACGCCCTCGAGATGCGAGCGGTCAGCGGCTCGGTCGGGGAGAAGGAAGGAGCCGTCCTTGCTCTGGAGGCCGGCGCGGACCTGCTGTGCCTCGGCCACGATCTTCGCCCCGAATGCGTCCACGCGAGGGTCGTGGAGGGCGTCCGCTCCGGGCGGCTGTCCGAGGAGCGGCTGCATGAGGCGGCGGGTCGAGTCGAGGGTCTCTCGCGAATGGCCGAGCCGGCCGGCAACGGCGGGGTCCTGCCGATCGTCGGCCTACAGGCGGCCAGGCGCGCCCTGCTGACAGACGGAGACGTGGGCCTGAAGCGGCGCGCGCTCGTGGTCGAGCTCTTGCCCGAGCCGTCGATCGCCGCGGGGCCCGCCGACCACGGGCTCGCCGACCTGCTCGGCGCGGAGGTCGTGCGGCTCGGGGCGGACGAGGATGTCTCCGCGTTTGCGGCCGCGCACCAGGAGAACCAGCTCGTGGTCGTCGTGCAGGACGCGCACCGTCATCCGTGGCAGCAGGACGTAGCCCGGACGATCCTCGACCGGGCCGAGGACGCAGTCCTCGTCGAAATCGGCCTTCACGTCTGGCAACCCGACGGGGTGAGCTACCTCGCGACCCGGGGACGCGGTCGCGTGAACCTCGAAGCGGCGGCCGAGCTCCTGCAGCCGCGCTAGATGCGCCTCATCGCGTGATGGTCTTGAGGTAGGCGAGGACGTCGCTCAGGTCCTGGCCCGAGACGAGGTCGGCCGGCATGATCCCGCTGCCGTTTTCGATCGTCGCCTGGGCATCCTCTCGGGCGACTCCGCTTCCGGCCAGCGTCGGGCCAACGCCTCCGCCGGCGCCGCCCTCTCCGTGGCAGCTGGCGCAGTTCTCGGCGAACAGCGTTTCCCCACGAGCAGCGTCGCCCGCGACGGGTGCAGCGGACGGAGCAGAAGCAGCCTCGTCCTGTGCCGGATGGAGCTCGGCGAGCGCGTAGACGCTCGCCGTGACGCCGGCGAGCAGGATCGCCGGGACGACGATCAGGCGAGTACGCCTCGACATGCGGCGATCGTAATAAGGTCGGGCAGTGCCGGTCGGGAGTCTCGAGTCCACCTACACGGACCTCGTCACCTCGGTGTTCTCGACGCCGATCGCGTTCAAGGCCTGGTTTGCGACCGCCGCCGCGATCCTGGCGATCGTCCAGGTGCTGACGGGCGCGCGCATCTTCGGGAAGCTGCAGCGGTTCGTCCCGGTCGCACCGCCGAAGGTGAACCGGATCCACCGCTGGTCCGGGCGCCTGGCGGTCCTCGCCACGATCCCAGTGGCGTTCCACTGCATCTTCATCCTCGGCTTCCAGACGACCGACGCTCGTGTCTTCGCGCACTCGCTGCTCGGGTCGTTCGTCTACGGGGTCCTGGCGGTGAAGCTCTGGTACGTCCACGACCGCGACCACCCTCGCTGGCTCGTCCCGCTCGCGGGCGGGACGCTGTTCACGATCCTCGTGGCACTCTGGAGCACGTCGAGTCT
>Ga0126305_10000486_pt1 | contig 17251 bp, 20 predicted proteins | sample Plot26_FD_92536 | JGI IMG/M metagenome (GOLD analysis project Ga0126305, IMG submission 92536) | Serpentine soil microbial communities from UC McLaughlin Reserve, CA, USA - Plot26 | ecosystem: Environmental > Terrestrial > Soil > Grasslands | place: USA: UC McLaughlin Reserve, Lake County... | reverse complement strand
CTAGCGGGCGGGTTTCAAGGTATTGTATTGATTTTTGATAACAGTTTTAACTGGCTGAATACTGATAAACTCACTGACCTTGTTCCAGCCTATAATGCCACACTGCGCATTGCGCACCAGTTTATAAGTTATAATCGTGCAGAACGAAACATTACCATTTGGATGGGTCCTTGCTTTCAAAAGATCAGGGCAGATACAAAAGGGGTGATTTCCATTAGTGAAATATTTCCCGGGTTTGATGATGCACAAAAGCAAAATGCAAAAGACCGTCTCACCGACTGGTATACCGGGCTTACACCACCTCAACAAGCGGTTGCCGGACCTATCATAGAGAAAATTAAAGAGTATTTCGATGGCCGTGACCCGGGCAACGGCACCATTACATATGAGTTGAATAAAAAAATTGCAGGGCCGTGGAATTTGGTTTTTGGCTCTCAGCTACAGTTTAATAAAAACTGGATGTTTCGGGTTGAAATGGGAGCCTACGGCAAAAGATCGCAATTCCTGTTTTCTTTTAATTACCGGTTTCAAAGTTTGACAAAAAAATCAACCTAACTGTAGTAAACAGACATAGCGACACTAAATTCTTTCTTTAATAAAACGAATTGTATTCCACACTTAGCCATATGAAAAACGATGAACCTTACTGGTGAAGGAAATAAGAAACATATGCAGCTGGCTATTATTGTTCCTAACGCTTACAACTAAGGCACAGATAAAAGACACTTTATTTTTTACAAATGGCAGTATACTGGTTGGAGAATTAAAATCAATATCACTGGGCAAGGCTGTTTTTGACGACGACAACATGGATATATTGAATATCAAGGTAACAAAGATCAGAACTTTAAAAGCAGTGAGTCATATCTACCGCCTTGAAACAATTCATGGTGATATTTATTATACTTTATTGGAAGGTGCCAGCCCTGGAAATGTTCAATTAAAACTCGGTGGTGTCATAAGAGAAATCTCTTTCGAAGAGATCAGCAAACTGGTACCGCTAAACGGAAAAACAGAAGACCTTTGGCGAGGCAACGCATCTGCCGGATACTCTTACTCAAAATCCAGCGGGACAGGGCAGTTTAATAGCAACTTCTCCGTAGAATATCTGACAAAAAAAATAGACGTTCTTTTTGGTGGTTCTGCAATTATAAACCAGACAGACACCACACTTGAGTTAACCAATGTCAATGGAGGTACCGTGGTTAGTTACTTGTTTACACCGGTGTGGGAAGCAAATATTTTTTTCGCTTATCAGAGAAACCTCGAACAGGGACTTTCACGACGTTACCAGGAAGGAGCCGGAGCCGGTGCTAATATTTTTTCAACTGAACATACAAGAATGAAAATCATTTCAGGTATTGTGTTCAACCAGGAAAAAAGTATCGAGGAAGTTATCACTCCAACCCAGGTTGACATACCGTTTATGATGAATTTCAGTTTTTTCCGGTTTGGCAAACCGGACATGACCGCTACTTTAAAGGAAAACCTGTTTGTTGGAATTACACAAAAAGGCAGAATTCGCCAGGATGGGCAGGTGACCTTAAACTGGAAACTGGTTCAGGATTTTTATATCAATTTGCAGTTTTATCACAATTACGATAATCAGCCACCGGGTCAAAATTCTGAAAAGCTCGATTTTGGTGTTGTTTTTGGGTTGACCTACAAATTCTCCGAATAGCTTCTCCGAGCAAACCGCAGTACAAATTGTGTATCTCGTTTTTTTTATAATGCAGTAATCTTATTCAACGCAAAACAACCAGTAACCGATATCAGGCTATAAAATGATGGTGAATTAGCCTAATTAAAAAGAGATCCAGCCCATACGTTATATGGCGGAATCAAATCTCCCCGCGTGTCTTTTTTGTGGTCCATCGGAAGCAACCGGGGGCAAATCCCGCGGTTTATTCATTCGTAAATAGAAAACATGAAAAAATTATTTGCAGCAAGCCTACTGATACTTGTTGCAACGATTATATGGTCATGTGGTGCCCAGCTAAAAGTAAGTTCGGACTATGATAAGACTGCCGACTTTAAAAAATATAAAACGTTTACCCTTTATAATTCGGAAGGTTTGAAAGAAAGTGTAAGCCAGTTGAATCATGACAGGATTATAAACGCTGTTAAAAAGGAAATGATCATGAAGGGTTTCATAGAAGATACGGCTTCACCCGAATTGTTGGTAAATACCACGGCAGTTCTAAAAGACCGGTCTTCAGTATCGAGTAACAATTATTATGCGTATGGAAGTGTTTATCGTCCTTATGCGTGGGGCCCTGGTGTTTCTTATTCAAATTATGACGTACAGCAGTACAAGGATGGGTCTTTGATCATAGACATCGTTGAAGTGGCATCAAAAAAACTCATTTGGCAGGGAATAGGAAATAAAGAGATAGATACGCCATCCAAACATCCTGAAACTGAAATCCCAAAGGCAATAGGATCGATCATGGCTGAATTTCCTCCGGGAACGGCAAAACAATAAACAACAAAGTTTTTAACCAAACAAAACACCCTCATTATTATCATTATTAAAATGCACAATTATGAAAAAATTCTTACTTGCGCAGCTAATCATTCTTTTGTCCCTGTATTCATCAGCACAGCAAGACCTGGTCATTAAGGGCACAAAAAAAGTTGACAAAAAATACACGCCCCAGCAGGTGATTGATTCAATCAATAAAAGGTTCCCAGACGCAAAAGCAGTAACGTATTACGAAACCACTCCGTCCACTATTGAGCGTGGATGGACAGTAACCACAGAGGACAACCTCAATGCCAGCACAGACGTTGATTATTACACCGTAAGCTTTAAGCAGGAAGGTCTTCAGTACTATGGATTGTATGATCGTAATGGTCAATTGCTTGAATGCAAAGTTCAACAAAAACTCGATGAGTTACCCGAGCCTGTAGTGGCCTCATTGAAAGCCATTGCCAAAGATTACCCGGGGTATAAAGTAGTTGAAAAAAATTATTTCAAGCAACAGAATTATTCTAAGAATAAGGAGTACTACGAGATTACTGCTAAAAATGGCGACAAAGTAAAAAAGCTATACTATAAAGAAGATGGTACTCTTATAAAAACGAAATAACAAGCGTATCCTAATAATTAAAGTACTAATCCATTTGCATGAGGATGTCTCAACTCATTGGTGTCCTGTGTCTGAACATGATGACTTCCTGCACAGCCAATAAAAAAGCGCAGAAACAACTTGCTGACCTCGATGAGAGCAATGCCAAATTAACAGCAAGCAATGATGCGCTTTCAAAACAGGTGAATGAATTGAACAATGTAGCTGGTGATCTGACAGAGCAAAACAGCAAAATGACAACTGATTTTAACATGCGTGCAGTTTCACGTGTTGATAGTTGTTAGTTAAAGCAGTAACAAAACAGGTTATAATCAATACACAGAGGTTAAGGCATCCGTGCCCTTTTATAAAATTACCGGTAACACAAACATAAAAATTTGAAACATACAATTATACCAATATGAAAAAGTCTCTTCTTTCGCTTTTATTGATCACTGCAGCATGGAGTATTTCTGCACAGGAAATCAGGCTTAATGGTTATATCTCCTATGTTTTTGATGATGGCTTTAATGTGTACAATGACGCAAATAGCTATTACCATGGCAAATTAAAAGGAGGTGCACAATTTGGTGGGGGAATTGAATACATGGCAAATCCCATGTATGGGGCGGAATTACTTTACCTGTATAAAAAATCAGAAGCACCCGCAACTTTTAAATTTGGAGCGTTAACTACAGAGAAAAATGAATCTTTCAATGTAGAGCATCATTGGATCATGTTGGCAGGCAATTCTCATGTGGCCAGCCAAAATCACAAAATGGAAGGCGGTGGCGGCTTAATGTTAGGCATGTTAATCAGTAATGTTGACCAGCCATCAACAGGTTCCAGTGCGTCAAACACAACTTTTGCATGGGGCTTTAAGCTAGGTGGAAATTTCTGGGTATCTGAAAAGGTGGCAATAAAATTACAGACGCATTTATTGTCTTCTGCACGTGCTACAGGCGGCGATGTCTATTATGGCTATTGGGGACCAGTAGCAATACCCGCATACAGTACACTATGGCAATTTGCATTAGGTGGAGGTCTGTGTTTCAGATTGGGTAAGTAAATCATAAGTAGGCACCCATTCGAATCGTCAGGATGAAATAATAGCGGGCATAGAAATCTCATTATCGGTCGATAATGTCATTTCTATGCTCCTTTTTTTAAAAAAGTTGAAAACATTTGAAGTGCTAAACTTGAAATGGATGGCTCAAGTGAAAAAGGCATGTCCTTGTTTATGAGAAAAGCATATCTCAATTGATGTACAAACATCTGTTTTTCTATTGGCTGGTTTAATAAACCGCCGTAATTGTGTTTTGTTAAGCAACAATTGACTTTTATTACTAGTATAGTCGCCGCTGACCAGTTCTAATTATTAAGTATGGCTCAGTTCATTCAGCATTGAAAAATGATAGATCATTAACTCATACACACTTGTATTAAAAGATCGCTTGAGTATATGAAGGTCAATTGGCTTGACAGCTTAATCCAGGCAATGACCTGTAAGTTGCTTTATCCCGCGTTGAATACGAAATATATAACCGTATTCCATTAGTAAATGGGATAATAATTTCATGATAAGGCAAGGTTCCTCGTATTGTTTGGCGAAATATAAGTTCGTACGTGTCATTATTCTGCAACAAACACAGAATTACCCGGGCAAAAATTGAGTGCTGCAAATCACTTACCTAACAAAACCCGGCAAAAACCTTCAATCATAAATGAAGGCAAAAAAAGTTGATCACCTTAAAAATATCTGAGCATATAAAATTTATCAAAAACAAAAAATGGTATAGTATGAAAAAACAATTCGTTTCGCTGTTAGGCCTGTTCATGCTTTTGTCGGGTGCACCTGCTTTTGCACAAGAAGAAATAAAGGAAATACAAAAGGAGTGGGGTAAAGACAAAAAAGAACTGGTAGGTATGGCTATGGATTTATCGGCTTCCGACTCGGTCAAATTTTGGCCCCTGTATGACAAATACGAGAAAGAAAGACAAAAATTAGGTAGAGAACGATTGAGAATATATTCAGACTATGCCGATAACCTGGAAAGTCTCACCAACACCAAAACAGACGAAATTATTAACCGCCTTTTTAAAAACGATGCTGCACTTACCAAACTGCACCAGCAATATTACACCAGTATCAAAACTAAGCTGAACGCAAAGCAGGCAGCGAAATTCCTTCAAATCGAAACGTACTTCAATACAGCAATACGTTCTGCAGTGCAGGACGAACTTCCCTACATCGGGGAATTAGACAGCATGAAATCAAAACAGTAAGTAAACCAAATGAAAGTTATTGTAACATACTGCTCTTTAGTGCTGGTCATGATTTGGTTTGCTCCTGATACATACAGCCAGCAAACCGTTAAAGACAGCGCTGCAAAGACTTATAAGAATATAATTCGTTACAATATTACAGGTGCCTTATTGTTTGGATTTGGAAAGTACATTGTACTGGGTTACGAACGGGTGCTCTCACCTCGAACAAGTTTTTCAGTGAACATGGGAAGTGCAGCACTACCCAAGGTACTTACAATTGAAACCGATAGTTTTCAAACTCGAAGAGAATCGGACAGGAAAGGTATTAATGCCTCCATCGATTACCGGTTTTACCTGCAAAAAGAAAACAAATTCAATGCTCCTCATGGCTTGTACATAGGCCCTTACTATTCTTATAATCGTTTTAAGGACGACCAGCAATGGATACGTAACAACAGCAGCGGAAGTAACGAAGTATTTTCCAATTCAACATTTGATATCAGCACGTTTGGCTTTGAGCTGGGGTACCAGCTCTTTCTTTGGAGACGCTTTACCCTGGACATGGTAATGGTTGGACCAGGGCTTGGATTCTATAAATACAAGACAAGTTTCAGTGACAATGTGAACCTGAGTGCAGCAAACAAAGAGCAGTTATATGAAGCGCTTACGCAAAGAATAACTCAAAGATTTCCGGGGATGAATTTTGTATTTAGCGATAAAAGTTTCGACGCAGACGGCGTCATAAAAACAAACAGTGTAGGCTACAGGTATATCATTCACATTGGTTTTGTTTTTTGATAGAATCAGTCAACTGCCATTCATGAATTTAATTAAAGTCATGACAAAAACACAAAACGCAAATGCTCCGGCAATACAATTGGTGGTGGCGGCAACTGTTTTGTTTGGCAGTATTTCAATAGGTCATGCTCAATTGAGAGGCAATCATATCCTGGGCGATCACGGCCTGAGTGCCGGTACACAATCTCAACCCTCAGTTAATTTTTCCGTTCCTTTTTATTGGTATGATGCCACCAAATTAATTAACAGTAAAGGTGAGGTGATCAACAGGTTCCCTAACACAACCGTTTTCATGACAGGAATGAACGCAAGCATCGTAACAAAGATTAAAATACTAAATGCCAATTATGGTGCAGGGGTCATGGTAAGCTTTATGTCAAACAGGATTGAATCAGATATTATGCAATTGGACATTCCTTTCGGGTTCACAGACATGTATGTTCAGCCAGTGCAGCTGGGATGGCATATTAAGAAGGCTGATTTTACCGCAGGTTATGCTGTTTATTTTCCCACAGGTAAATACAAATTTGGTGAAAGAGATAACAGTGGACTTGGAATGTGGGGACATGAGGTTTCCGGAGGCGCCACATGGTACCTGAACTCAAAAAAGACATTCAATTTTTCCTCTTTGGCTTCTTATGAAACACACAGCCATAAGAGAGATACCACAATGAAAACAGGCGACCTGTTCACAGCTGAGGGTGGTTTAGCAAAAACATTTTTAAAAAAAATACCACGTGCATCCAAACCTATGGAGTTGAACATTGGGATGATCTATTACCTGCAGCTCAAAGTAACCGATGATGAGCTGCCACCGGGAAGCCGGGTATATTCAATAGCTAAAGATCATGTTTATGCGGGCGGCTTTGAGGGAAGTGTGGTTTTTCCCAGGGCCTTAACCTCCGTTTCTTTTCGCTGGCTTGGAGAACTGGCTGCGAGAAACAGGTTCCAGGGCACCACATTTCTCATTACGCTAAAGCAACCTTTATGGTCATTACACAATAAGGAAGAAATAAAAACTAACACATATCCCGCCAGGCATTCAGTGAAGCCTCTGCAGGGACCCAACACAAAACGCAACATTTATGACTAACCTTTTATTAAAGCCAACATGAAGAGAAAAGAAAAAATTAAAACAAACGGCCACGACAACAAAAAACTCAATGACAAAGCAAACGCTTTGATTGGTCGATTCAGGAAAATAGTATTAAAGCAAAAAAATCATCAAAAATGAGAACAAAAATTTTCTTTATCGTAACAGCTTTGCTAACTACAATAGTCACAAATGCTCAGAAATGGGATGCACTCACAGATGAAAAAAAGCTTGCTAAGCTGCAATCGTTCAGGGCAGATAATCAAAAATTCCAGAAAGATTCATTGAAGCTAACAGCAACACAAATGACTGACCTTGATAATCTCAACCTGTGTTTTTTAAGTACGTTGGACCGTATTGACCGGTACACAAAGGATGATGCAACCAAGGAAAAATATGCTGAGGCGCTTTGGGAAGTTCGTTGGGCACAGGTAGATGCCATTATGGGTAAAGAAAAGCATGAGAAATATTCGGCCTATCTCAAAAGAAAGATTAATAAGGCAATAGAACAGAAACAAATTTAGTTTACGGCTATTGTAAGCTGTTATATTGAGCTATCCACATAAATATGAGGTGTTTGATTTTTTGCTGTTTAATAGTATTGGCCAACGGCATATGCCTGCACATACAAGCTCAGGAAGACACATTACACACGAGTAATCCGGCGGATAAACAGACCGATATCACCGATGTTTTACGCAATATATTTAATGTAAAGCCGAAGGAAAAATCTGAAAATGACGCATCCGTTGCTATTTTACCTGTGCTCGGATACAATCCAAGTTTCGGCTTTAATATAGGAGTCAACTTTATGGCGGGCAAACAATTTGGAACAAAATCAACCACCATCTACTCTGTTTTTAATTTATCATTTTCCTACAGCACAAAACAAGTTGTTCCATTAAGAATGCGACATAATATGTTCACTCCCGGAAACAAATGGAACTGGCAGGGCGATTGGCAAATCTCCAAGATGGGTCTTGTAGATTATGGTGTGGGTACTGGCCAAAATCACAACATAAAAGATGCATTTAGCTTTTATGATATCCCGTTAAAAAATACTGACAGTGCATTTCCTATCAAATACAGTTATATAAAACTGCTCGAAAAAGCTTACAGGAAAGTAGGAAAATACTGGTACGTTGGTGGTGGAGTTGCCTTTGATTTTTATGATCATATCAATGACGAGAGATTAAGCGAGACAAGAATAACTCCTCATAGTGTATATAGTAAACGTAACGGGTTTGATACAACTGGTTATGCCGCCAATGGTTTTTTACTGGCATTACAGTACAACTCTCGCGAACATCCTATTAGATCTTACGGTGGGGTTTATGCAGACGTGAATTTGCGATTCAATCAAACCTGGATGGGTAGTTCAAAGAATGCAATTCAATTAGTTTATGACTTCCGTGAATATTTCAGTTTAAGTAAGAGGGATCCGGAACATGTTTTGGCGATGTGGCAATGGGCTTCCTTTGCATTGAGTGGCGATATTCCTTACCTGGAAATGCCAGGTACAGCTCATGACACCTATAACAGGAGCGCAAGAGCCTACACGTTTGGAAGGTTTAAAGGACCTTCCTATGCATGCTTTGAAACGGACTATCGTTTTCCGATATCACGCAACAAATTATTGAGTGGGGTTTTCTTTTTCAATTTACAAACTGCATCAGACGACCGGCAAAAACAGGTATTCGAATACTGGGAGCCTGGCATAGGCGGCGGGCTGAGAATTCTTTTTAACAAGCACAGTCGCTCAGCACTTTGCCTCGATTTTGCAAAAGGACGGTATGGTGCCAGCGGCGTGTTCTGTGGTTTAAATGAAGTGTTTTAATTAATAAAAAATAAATGAAAAATGAGAAAGATTTTATTGGTACTGTTTTGTACATCAACTGTGATAACTTATGCACAAACATCTGACGCCGAAGCACAAGCCATAGTGAATTTGCTTGGCGTGCAAAAAAAAGAGGTGGTGGGTAAATTAGTGGTCCTAAACCCAAAGGACACAGCAGCTTTCTGGAAGTTGTATGATGAATACCAGAAAAAAAATATGGCGGTCGGAACATCAAGAATTCAGTTGTATGAGAAGACAGCAATGGCATATAGGAATATGACGCCAGCAATTGCAGACTCTTTATCGCAAAAATATTTCGACAACCGCATGGCACAGGAAAAATCTTTGCAGGAATATTATCAAAAAATTAAATCGGCAACAAACGCGGTTACTGCTTTTGAGTTTTACCAGGCTGAAGTTTATATTTTGACCCAGGTGAGAGCCCATATCATGCAACAAATTCCTACGTACAGTGAATTTGTAGCCACGAAAAGATAGGCCATCGATTAGCCCATGATTGTTTGAGTGATTCATATAGTAGTGCGCCGACAAAGTATGACAAGCCATACATTTACGATACTAGTCTTTGCTTCAATTTTGTTATCCTGTAATTCGGATGGCCCCAAAAACAATGCGCATGATCATGACACATCAAAAATCTCGTCCAAACATGTAACACATACGCAGGAGAAGCTTTTGCCTGCACAGGTACTGTCGAAATTAAAAGAAGGCAACCACCATTTTGTAAGCAGTCTTTCGCCTTCAAACATTTTTCATGATTCATCCTACAGCTATTTCGACCAGATTAAACACACCCAGAACGAACAACATCCAATTGCCTGTATACTTACCTGCATGGATTCCCGGGTTCCACCAGAAATCATTTTTGACCAGGGCATCGGTTCTTTATTTGTCATTCGCATAGCAGGCAATATTGAAGATCCTGATGTTTTGGGAAGCATGGAATACGCGGTTGCCGAAAAAGGGGTGGGACTGGTTATTGTAATGGGACATAAGAATTGTGGCGCGATCAGCGCTGCATTTTCTAAAGTGGATTCGGCTAACACAGGCTTGGTTTCATTGATCGCTCATGTAAGGATGGATATCATTCCAACAGATTCGCCTCCCTACGATGCATCTGCAAAGCACAATGTCAAAAAAACTATCGACAACATTTTAAATGGAAGCAAAACGATCCATGAAAAAATGATGAAAGGCGATCTTATTCTGACAGGTGCGCTTTATGATGTTTCCAATGGATCTATAGACTGGAATAGCAGTAACTGGTAAAAAATTTCAAAATTAATAATCGACAAAGTGTAGAAGACATGGTACTGATCATTTGATTGTATCAACTATTTATAATTTAAAATTGAAGTCGAATGCTGCGGTTAATATTATTGGTCCTTTTTGTATTTTAATTTCCCAGTATTGAACACATCATCCATGCCGCCACCTGCTTCACACACATAATGCAAAAGCCCTGGGTTCCGAAAACCAAAGAATCTATAGTCCGGTAACTAAAAATTGAAGTCGGAACCCTTGTTTTTGATGATGCTGAATTCCGAATGAACTCATGATTCAGGAATCAATAAGCTATTAAATTTAACAGGCTGGTTACCATAAAGGTCATTTCAAAAAACAGGTTTTTTCTAAATAAGCAAATTGGTTTCCCGAAGTAAAAATTTATGAACATGATTTGCAATTACTATGCAAACAGTGAGCGTCATATGGAAAATTCAGTCCGAATAACTAAGATTAAAATTCAACTTTAATTCATGCGAAACGTCACACTTTCTTTTCCCAGCCGAAGTGAAATGGCTTTTTTCGTAATTGATCTTGGCATTTCCAATTTCGTTGCTGACTGGAAAAATGCTTCACTCACCAGCGATATAGAGGATACTACAATACATACCGCTTTTGCACAGTACAATGCTTTTGTAGTGGAGAATGAACAAAAAAAGTTGAATCAAACGTATCGGCCGGATCGTTAAAATCAGTAATCGCTAATCGCGGATCTCTTAAACCAAACGCAATACGGGGGACTGTTGTAACAGCTATTCAAAGCAAATGTCAGGATCTTCAGGAATGAAGATTTTAATTCTGTTTGAAAACATTCTCACCCGGAAAGCGCCTTTTCTATTTGGAGGCGAATCCCACTTTGTGGTGTCATTATTATGGATGACAAAACTTGTTGTTGCTTACATGGATACCGGCATCGATTATTCATATCAAAATCTTCAGAACAGCTCATTTGAAAATGAAGACCTGAGATATGCCCGTTTTGAGAACGCTGATCTTCGCGGTGCTAACTTTACCGGCTCTAACCTGGCCGGTGCTGATTTTAGTAATGCAAAAACGGGCATCGTACCAAAAAATACCATTCTGATCTTTCTCGCAGCGCTGGCTGTTTCAGCACTTTCGGGGTACATTGCCATGCTTGCGGGTAACACAGTTCAGCATATGCTTGCTTCCAACGATGCCTACGTCAGGTCAGCAGGCATTCTTGCAATTATAATTACCGTTTTGTTTATTGTTTATGCATATTGGAAGGGAACCAGCGTGGCATTTAGGAATTTGATTATGCCGGTTATAGTAGCCGCAATATTGCTTGGAGTGACAGCTTATTATTCCGGGTTAGGTACAGGAAAAGGAATGTTGTTTTTAATCCTGTCCTTAGTATTGGTTTTGGTCATGTTTATTGTTGGAACAGTGGCAAGAGCTACAGCTGGTACACTGTCCAATATTCTGTTTATCATAGTTGCATTATCGGGTGGTATGTTTGGAAAGAGTGTGGGTGGTGGCATAGGCACTGTGATCATGGCGATAGGTTGTGCGCTTGTCAGTAAAAAAGCACTGAGTGGCGCAAAAGGATTCAAAGGACTACGCACCATAGCGCTCTACATTACATCTAAATTCGGAACTTCCTTTCGCAGTTGCAAAATGGCTAACGCCGATTTCTCCCAATCAAAAAAAATAAACAATGCCGATTTTTCAAATGCTGATATCTCCTTTGTGCTGTGGGGCAAGACAAAAAAAGTGAATTGTATTATACAGAATGGAGATAACATTCAAAAAGTTTAAACCAGCTCACGGCATCGATTGATTTTCCCTGATCATTTGCTGCACATCTATCAGTGGTTGTTGACTTACTGTAAAATGTCCTGGTTTGGTAGAAGCATCCATGGCACTGATCAAAACTACAATCAAAGCAAAAGCCGCTGTCATTACCGGCACGTTAATATTTCTTCGAAGCTTAAAAGAACTTATTTCTAATCCGGCCACAAACATGCTGAAAATAAAAAGTAGCAATAATATTATCCATACAGCACCCGGTATTCGGAAAATAAATACAACTGTTTTTCTTTCCCCAAAAATATCCAGAACATCATTTACAGACGATACATAAAGCGAACGCAGTGGAGAGTCCATTTTCTCGTCTTTTAATGAAGCCGTCTGTTGCCATATTTGTGTTTGCAAAGCTTCGAGTCTGGAAATATTTTTTTCAAAACTCGGCGATTTACTTGTCCCAATCAATAAATCGATGTATTCATCAAAAAGTCGTCGGGTTTGAATTTTCTGTTTCTCTGGTAAGAAATCGGTTCTGAGATAACAAGTACCAATTGCCTTTGCCTGGTCGACTACCAGGTGCTTCCGTTCGGAATAACGGGAAGCCGTAATGGAAAAAGTAATGCCAAGTATGAAAGCAAGTAATCCCAGCAAAGCTCCCATTAAAGAACCCATAGGCCCATGTTTATCCCTCGGTTCTTTTCGTTCTCTTCTTCGCATGAACCAAGCGCCTGTTTCCGCAGCGATTACACCGCTGATAAATACCAACAGGAACAAAACCCAGGATGGCAAAGAAGTTATAAAAGATGCCATATTCCAAAAGTTTGACAGGAGATTGTATTGTTTAGCCCTGCCTTATGATTTATCATTCTCCATCATTTCTATCACCTCCCTGAGTGGTCGCTTGGTTACCTTGAATTGACGTTGAGAATCCCTGGAATTCAAATCGGCAATAAGAACCATTACCAACCCAAATGCGACCGGCAGTAGCGGCACCTGGATTAATTTACTGATTCCGCTTACACCGGCCTGGTAACCGAAAGCCAGCATGCCTATCAGGGCAAGAAGCAATAGACTTTTCCAGATGGCATTGGGTATCCGGATAAACATGGCCACTGTTTTTCTTTCCATTGCAAGACTGATCAGATCATTAACCGAGGCCGTAAAAAGAGACCGGAGCTCCGAATCAATATCCTCCTTTGCAAGAGAGGCGGTTTCTTTCCACAACACCATATGTAATTCATCTATTCTGCGCATACCTTGAACAAGGTCTGCGGTTGTATGGATGCCTAATAAAATATTTGTGTATTCATACAAAAATTTACGAACCTGCACCTTCTGGGAAACCGTTATGAGGCTGGTGCGCAGGTAGCAGACGCCTATTGCCTTTGCATGTGCAACAACATATATATTCCGTCTCACGAATCGTGTCCAGGTAGATGAAAAAGCAAACCCCATCATAAAAGCAAGTAATCCAAATACTGCGGCTACTGCTGCGTCGGTAGGAGAAGCAGGCTGCTTAATTCCACCCAAAAATCGTTGATAACCGATGTAATTTCCAAGTCCCAGAATCAACGTATAGCTAATGACTAAGAGTACGAATAATAGCACTGGCGGGACAGAACTGAGAAACTGGCCGATATCTGAATTTGTTTTTTTAAATTCTGTAGTCACCGGTACGCCAGGCTGGTTTTTTATATCGTGAACTTTTTCCATTTAAATGATCGCAATTTGTTTCAAAATTCAGGACGCAACGACTGGTTTTAAATAATATTTCATGCGCTTTAAACTGCATAAACACTGACCAAATATTTTATATAAAACTCATTTTAAAAAGTTTATGTCTTTTACTTTTTTTCTTTTTTGCTTTACCGCATCCACCGAAACAAGCGAAAGGAGGAGTGAAAAGCATGATGCCAAATTCAAAACCTGCGCCCTGCTTTTCGTTAAACTCCTGTCCATAGCTTATCGCAACACGGCATATTGACTCGGTTCCCATCGAATGCCGAGCCTGTATTTTGGTATCGCTTTATTTTCGCCCAAGGTTCCAAAAACTTCGCCTACAGCTGACCATCTTGGAGCGAATGATAACATGGCAAACGGCTGGAATAGGTAAGACCCCCCGGCCGTTGTTACAGTCTGCTCCATAATTTTAGGTGGCACATGCCCTGACCTGAGGTCCCCCATGAAAGTTCATTGTTGAAAAATGGGACAGTACAGGCAAAGTTGATCCAATCAAGGACAAGCCCTGGGTTCCGCGTTAGAATATCCCCAGCGGTGTTACAAAACCGATGGAAAACCTGCCAGTTTCATAATCCTTTGAATTAAAACGGGTCTTTGCATATTCTGAGTATTCATATCTTCTTCCCACCCAGTTAGCATAAAATCGAAGATTAAGGTCCCTAAAAGGGTAGTATTCAACTGTCGGTATAAAGCCCCATGCGTCTCTTATATGATCAGAGGTTTTCTGTGGGTCAAGGTCATCCTTATAATTTGCAATGTCAAGCATTGCGATAAATGCCAGGTTGATTTTTGGATTTAAACGGTAATATAAATGTAACCAGTGGCCGATATAAACTGTTTCTCTCAAAGCAAATGGATAAAGATTGTCCGGAACTGTTTCACTTACTACTGTTGTGCGATCAAGATCTTCCATGCTGATTTTATAGTCATACTCTATTGTAAGTTTATTTAGTTTAAGCTGATTTCCAAGAGCGATATAATTCATACCTACTGCTTTATCTGCAATCGTGTCATGCGCTTCGTTATGGCGTGCATACGACCAGATTGTATTAAATTTTCCACCCAAAAAACTACCTCTCCAGTTTGCCACAAGTGCCAGAGGCGCTTTCGATTCTTCTAAACCTGGTTGCGGTCCATAAAGTTCACCAAAGGTCTTTGTCCTTGAATCCAATATCTGAAATGTAAATTGATGTTGAGGATTCAACACCCAATTAACCTGAAAACCCGACAAAAAATTATCGGCGTATTCGATGATGTCGGAGTATTCATAAATGTCTATCGGGTTGTAATCAAATTCATAAGCACCCCAGTCAGCACACATTTTACCCGCCGCAAAGCTGAACTTATTGCTAACATCTACGCGGATGAATGCAAGGTCTGTAGAACGACTTATGCCATCAACTGACTCCGAAGTTTGTGCCCTGGTATAACGGTCACGAAAACGGAAGTATACTTTGTCATGCACTTTACCTTTGAACTCCAGTCTGAACTGTTCCATGGTAAAACGTGATTTAGAATACTTGCCATCCACAAATTCATTTCGCTCGGCAAAACGCATGTTGGCTATCATGCTCATATTTTTCAGAAGGGTTTGTTTTGTTTCTGGTATGAGTGTGGGGTAATAGGTTGTATCGCCAGCCTGGCGTTCTTTAACCTGGGCAAATAGCGCCGATGGAAATAACAGGAGTGCTAATAGAAGGATTAATAGCATAAGGATGCCTTTTAGAAACAGCATTCTCGCATAGTTTCTGAATAAGTTTTGGTACAATTGAACGGAGACAGTTTTGTGCCCGATACCAGACCATAGACTAGTTGTAGATCTTACCATAACTGAATATTTATAAACTGTGTTTTTATTACCGGCAGTTCCACTAAAAGATTATTGTTTTAGTAACTGCTTAGGTTGATCCGTTAATAATTTCTGTTTGCATAAGAGCCTGCTGTTCGATTAAACAGGATTATTTTTGAGTAAGGACACATTCAGGCTGGAAATTCCGCCAGTTGGGATTGTTATTCCATGTTAAGAATTGAGATGTTGGTGCATGTTGACTTCTATGAAGGTCAGAAACCTGATGCTGTCAGACAGTATTGCATTTACGAGAGGTAAGTTCGTTTAAGTGGACACATTCTACGTACTGATTGGACTTAAATAGTAATTCTGGCTAATTAAGTGTGCCCGTTTTGACTTCGGGTATTGGGCTATGATCTATACGCTCGGGCACTAGGAACATTGGTGACAATAATTTCCAAAAAATACATCATTGCCATATCACAAAGTAATATCCGGGTCGCTCCATTTTTATTGTATTCCTGTATCCGCGCTTAAGATGCTTTTAAGAGAAGACACAAGACTGACTCCATTTCTTTTTTACCTTCGCTACTCATGTTCACAGGTTTGGCGCGGTGGTCATGCTTTCGAATAGATGAACATTACTAAGTACACTTACATTTATTTTCAAATGAAAGTTTTTAACCTTCCCGATGACATATTTTCAAATAAGACTGAACTGGACAGCCAGATAATTATACATCATTATATCACGGCGGGGAATTATTTAAAAGAGAAATCAGTTTTACATAGAAACTCAGTCAGTCTGGTTATCAACGGGCAGAAGACCATACGGTTCGCAGAAAAAGCTGTAAACACGAATGACAGGGAAATTCACTTTCTTTCATCGGGCAATTGCATTGCATCCTTTGATATTGAAAAGCAAACCCAATTTGAAAGCATATTAATCTTCTTTGACGATAAAGTGCTGTCAGATTTTGTAGTAGACAACACCACATTAATCGAAAAAGAACAAAAAAAATACAACCCGGTACAATCCCGTTATATCTCTTTTCGGAAAGACGATTTTATCAATACCTACATACAATCCTTGCGGTTAATTGTCACTAACAAAAAAAACATTTCGACAGAAATGAAACGCCTGAAGCTGTGGGAATTACTGCTTTACCTGCTGGAAAACCAAAGTGAGGTATTTCTTGCATTCCTGAACAGGGGCGCTATGCCACACAATGAAACGGTAATAAGAAAGGTGGTGGAAAGTAATATAACGGAAAAGTTAAGTCTCGACGAAATGGCATTCCTGTGCAATGTAAGCACCTCCACATTTAAAAGACAATTCGGCAAAATTTACAATACATCACCCACATTGTGGTTTGCCGAACAAAAGATGAAGCTTGCTGCAAAATATCTTACTGATTATAGGGAAAAACCAGGTGAAGTATGGTTTAAACTGGGATATGAAACACATACCAGCTTTACAAAATCTTTTAAAAAATACTTTGGTGTCTCTCCTAAAACATACATGCAAAAAACCTGAACTCACAGGAACAATTTTTGACCCAAGCTGACTAACAATGTTGGGT
>Ga0126305_10000485_pt1 | contig 17255 bp, 15 predicted proteins | sample Plot26_FD_92536 | JGI IMG/M metagenome (GOLD analysis project Ga0126305, IMG submission 92536) | Serpentine soil microbial communities from UC McLaughlin Reserve, CA, USA - Plot26 | ecosystem: Environmental > Terrestrial > Soil > Grasslands | place: USA: UC McLaughlin Reserve, Lake County... | reverse complement strand
GAGACCTACGAGATCAAGGACGGGTACCTGGACCTCCTGAAGGACCGCACGGGCGCGGACAGTCTCGCCAACCTCACGAATTTTCTGCCAGGCGCGGGACGCGGCTATGAGCCCCTCTGGCGCGTTCGCTCCCTGAGCCTGCTCACCGGTGAAACCTTCCCGAACGAGCGGGAGCTGGAGATCATCATCGGTCTCGTACGCCCCGCGCGCGACGGCCGTTACCTCGACCTGGGCTGCTCCGCTGGTCTGTATACTCGCGGCCTCGCCCGCGAGCTCGAGGGCGGCGTCGCAGTCGGCCTCGACATTTCTCCCTCCATGCTGAGGGAAGCACACCGGCGGGCACGCGCGAGCGGTACGACCCCATCCTTCGTCAGGGCGAACGCGAAGAACCTTCCTTTCTTCGACGCCACTTTCGAAGGTGCCGTTTGCGGCGGCACCCTCAACGAGTTCGGTGACCCCGCCCGCGTCCTGCGGGAGACCTCCAGGGTTCTCCGACCAGGCGGACGCCTCGCCGTTATGGGCATCCTGCGCGCCAATTCACCGCGGGGACGCAGCCTCCAGCGCTTCCTCGCCACGGGCGGCATCAGATTCTTCCAGGCAGACCAGCTCTGGAGCCTACTCGACCACGCCGGCTTAGAGCCCGACCCACTCCAGACCTACGGTCCGGTCTTTTTCGCCAGCGCAACGCGCAGGGATTGAAGTTTTTGGCGGAGGCCTCCGCCAAAAGCGCCATCAGCTTTCAGCTTTTTTGGCTGGCTGCTGATTGCTGAAAGCTGATGGCTGATAGCTTACAAGGCCTCCACCACATCAGGTGTCGGGAGCGCCCCCTGGGCGCCCTCCTTTGTCACCGCTGCTGCCCCGGCCCGCACGGCGTAGGCCACAGCGTCTTCCAGGGGGGCGTCGTCGGCGAGCCTTGCGGCCAGGGCCCCGACGAAAGCATCTCCGGCGCCTGTGGTGTCGACGACTTCCACCCTCGGGGCCGTGAGGTGCTCTGCGGATGCGCCGTTGGCGAAGACGGCGCCTTCTTCTCCCACCGTGACCACGACGGATCTCGGCCCCAGGTCCGATAGTTCGGAGGCGGCGGAGAGGGCCCCATCTACCCCTTCGACGCTTTCTCCGAGCAGGAAAGCGGCCTCGTGCTCGTTGAGCACCAGGGGGTCGAGCTTCTCTAGAAGAGCCTGCGGGACCTCGAAGGGAGGAGCAAGGTTGACCAGCGCGCGGGTCTCGTTCGCTGATGCGACCTCGACGGCCCGCCGGACGACCTCGGGTGGGATCTCCATCTGTACGACGAGCACTTTCGCCTCTCCGATCGTCCCTGAAGCAGCGTCTACGTCCTCCACGGTGAGGCGGCGGTTCGCGCCTGGGGCGACCGTGATCGCGTTCTCCCCGTCCGGGGTAACGGTTATGAAAGCCGTGCCTGTAGACGAATCTGGAACCTCCTCGACGAGGTTCGTATCGACACCTTTTTCGGCGAGCGCCCGTACCAGGGGCTCGCCGAACCCGTCGTCGCCGACACGGCCGAGGAAGGTCACGCCCGCGCCAAGGAGGGCTGCTGCGGCGGCCTGATTGGCTCCCTTGCCACCGTTGTGGGTGGCTAGCCGGGCATCAGTGACCGTCTCGCCGGGTGTGGGACGGCGCTCCACGCTGAGGACGAAGTCCTGGTTGATCGAACCAACGACGAAGACGTCAGCCATGCCGCCTCGTCGATGCCCTACCTGCGGCTCGCGGCCAGAGCCCTTACGATCACGGAAGCGAGCACGAACGCGACCGCCCTGACCAGACCCTGTAGGAGAGCTTCGGTCACATCGTCCCTTATGCCCCTGCGCTCGGGGATCTTCTCTCCTATAAACCTGGCCAGCGGTTGGCTCAGGCCGATGGAGATCGCGATGGAAAGCAGCGTCAGAAGCCTTTGTTGGGTCTTGTCGCTCATCATGTTCCTCCCTGCTGGCGCCGCGGGAGCGGCTATCCCGCGCATCTCTCTTACTCTGTCGAAGCCGGCGACGGTGATCGCGTACTCGGAGGTAGTACCGGCCGGTTCGACATACGACTGTTCGACCAGGTATCTGGCGGCGACGTCGCACTCGGTGGACTCGGGGTCGAGATCTGCCCTCGCCGCGGCGCCCTGTCCCGGCATCTGGGGTCCCCCGATCGGCACCGGCTCGGTGAGCTTCCCTCCCGACAGGTCGTAGAAAGCGCCAAGGAGCCGCATCGCGGTCTCTTCTACCCCGCTTGTAGCCAAAATCCTACCCTCCCCGGCCTGCGGACGGCCATTCGACGGCACTCTCACCGTACCCGACCCGGGCGCCGCCTAACCCTCGCCCCCCGCAAGTCATCCTTCGTAAGGTCCCATGCGTAAGTGTAGAATAACGCGGTTGGTATTTTCGAGCCGGACCAGGGGCAGGATGTCAGAAGCGCGAAAAACAGTCCTGGATGACCGCTACGACGTCGGTCGACCACTCGGAAGCGGAGGCATGGGCGAGGTGTTCCTGGCCCGCGACCGGGTGCTCGGGCGCGACGTGGCGCTGAAGGTTCTGAGGAAACAGTTCGCCGGCGACGAGGAGTTCGCCGAACGCTTCAAGCGTGAGGCCATGAGCGCGGCGTCCCTCTCTCACCCTAACATAGTCCAGGTCTATGATAGGGGCGAGACGGAGGAAGGGTCCTCCTATATTGCGATGGAATACGTGCCTGGCGGCACGCTCAAGGAGAGGATCTCCGGCGAAGGACCGCTCGTGGCGGCTGATGCCGCCGCACTCGGGGCGCAGGTCGCCGAGGCGCTGGGGGCGGCCCATGAGCGGGGTATGGTCCACCGTGACATAAAACCCCAGAACGTGCTGCTCACCGCCACCGGCAGGGCGAAGGTGGCGGACTTCGGCATAGCCAGGGCAGGCTCCTCCGCGACCATCTCGCGGACCGGGTCGGTGATGGGCACCGCAGGCTACATGTCTCCCGAACAAGCACTCGGCAAGCCCGCAACCCCGAAGAGCGATCTCTACTCCCTCGGGGTGGTCCTCTACGAGGCGCTCACGGGGGAGCTACCTTTCACCGCGGACAACCCCATCGCCGTCTCCATGAAACACGTCAACGAACCGCTGCGCCCGCCCAAAGAACTCGACCCCAGTATCCCCGACGGCATGAACGCCCTCGTGACGAAGCTCCTGGCGAAAGACCCGGAAGACCGCTACGCGGACGCCGACGAGCTCGCGAACGACCTCTGGAGGGTGAATCGCGGCCTCGAGCCACGCTCGGCTGGGGGCGGATTGATACAGGCGCCGCGCACGCAGTACAACGCGGCCACGCTGCCGAACCGGACGCGCGAGATGACCAGAGCCAGGCCAGCCCCGGCGCCGCCGCGACGCCGGCGGGGTCTGCCCTGGTTGTTGATCGCGGTAGTTGCGATCCTGTTTATCCTGGGCATCGTCGGTGGTATCCAGGCCCTCTGGGGGACGGACACCATGAAGGGTTGGTTCGACTTCTTGGGAGGAAACGAGCCATCGCCCCAGCAACCCGCCGTACCGGAGAAGGTAGAGGTGCCCGAAGTGACCGGTCTCACCAGGAGCGTGGCCGAGCACAGGCTCAACGTCGCTGGGCTCGAGGTCGGGCAGGTAAGTTCGTTCCCGAGCGACGTCCCCTCAGGCAGGGTCATCTCGCAGGGCTTCGCCGCGGGCACATCCGTCGAGCAGGGCACCCAGGTGAACCTGGATATCAGCTCGGGACCACAACCTGTCTCCTCAGCGAGCTCGTCAGCGTCCGCTCCGTCGAGGGACAAACCAGGCGCCTCCTCGGCAAGCTCCTCCGCGTCGGCGCAGCCCGCCCGGCGCGAGGATCGTCCGGCAGTTCGGAGGGAGGCCCAGGACGATAACCCCAAGATCAAGGTGCCCAAGACCAAAGTGCAAAAGACCCCACCCGCGCGAACGCCGAACGCGGCAGCACCAGCAAAGGAACCTCTAAACGACAGCGGAGGACAAGGCCGCGGTAGAGGACGCGGGCGCGGTGGAGAATCTGGCGGAGATTAGAGCGACCCTCAGCAGGCCAACACCCCTGCCAACCGTGCCCGCAATCTTTTGCGAAATCTACGAGCTGAAATGCTGAAAGGAGAACCATGAGAGCCATTCGGATACACGAGTTCGGCGGACCCGAGGCCTTGAGCTACGAGGAGGTAGAGACCTCCGAACCGGGCCCGGGCCAGGCGCGGGTAAAGCTCGCGGCCTCCGGCGTCAACTTTATTGACGTCTACCAGCGCACGGGCCTCTACCCTGGCGACCTGCCGCGACAGCTCGGACTCGAGGGCGCCGGCGAAGTCGACGCTGTGGGCGAGGGCGTCGATGACATCTCGCCGGGAGACTACGTGGCGTTCGCGAGCACGCCGGGATCCTACGCCGAGTACGTGATCGCCCCCGCCGAGAACCTGGTGCCCTTCAACCCCACGCTCGTGGAGGCGCGGGTTGCTGCGGCGGCCATGCTCCAGGGTATGACCGCACACTACCTGACCCACAGCACCTTCCCCTTGCAGGAAGGCCAGACTGCCCTCGTGCACGCGGCGGCAGGCGGCGTCGGGCTTCTGCTCGTTCAGCTCGCCAAGTTGCGGGGGGCGAACGTGATCGGGACCACGGGCACCGAGGAGAAGGCGCAGCTCGCCACCGAGGCGGGGGCCGACGAGGTCATCCTCTATACCGAGCAGGACTTCGTCGAGGAGACTGAGCGCATCACGGACGGAGAAGGCGTACACGTCGTCTACGACTCGGTGGGCCAGGCGACCTTCGACGGCGGCCTCGACGTCCTACGCCCACGCGGTTACATGGTGCTCTTCGGGGCCTCCAGCGGTCCCGTGGAGCCGCTAGATCCCCAGGTCCTCAACCAGAAGGGCGGCCTCTTTCTGACCCGCCCCTCCCTCGCCCAGTACACCCTCACCCGCGAGGAGCTCTTGTGGCGGGCCGAGAGTATCCTCTCCTGGATCGGCCAGAACAACCTCGACGTCCGCATCGGCGGCACTTACGAGCTATCCGACGTGGCGCAGGCCCACCAGGACCTCGAAGGCCGCAAGACTACGGGCAAGCTTCTCCTCATCCCGTAGGACGAGCCCATGAAACTGGACGCTGGTCTCGGGACGGAAGGTAAGTACCTGAAGGAGATCGACCGAACCGCCCGCGCGGCAGAAGACCTTGGCTTCTCCGGACTGTGGACCAGTGAGACCAAACACGACGCCTTTCTGCCCCTGGCCATTGCCGCCAACGAGACGCAAGGGGTAGAGCTGGGCACCTCCGTCGCCATCGCCTTCTCGCGCTCACCTATGGAGACGGCGCAGACAGCATGGGACCTTCAGGACCTCTCCGACGGACGCTTCCTGCTCGGCCTCGGCACACAGGTCAAGGCCCACATTACCCGCCGCTTCTCGATGCCGTGGTATAGACCGGCAGCACGGCTGCGCGAGTACATCCTGGCCCTGCGCGCGATCTGGGAGTCTTTCCAGACCGGAGAAGCATTGCGGTTCGAGGGCGAGTTCTATCGGCACACCCTCATGACACCGTTCTTCGACCCCGGCCAGATAGATCATCCGGAGATCCCTATCTACATAGCGGGGGTCAATGCCCGTCTGGCCAGGCTGGCCGGAGAGATCTGCGACGGGTTCCACGTCCACCCCTTCCACTCCCCCGAGTACGTACGGCAGACCGTCAAGCCGGCCATAGCCGAGGGGGCAGAAGGCACCGGCCGCGATCCCGAACAGGTCACGCTCGCGACCAGCGCTTTCGTCATCGTCACCGGAGACGGAACAGAGGCCGCCGAGCAGAAGGAGTCGGTACGAGCCCAGATCTCGTTCTACGCTTCCACACCGACGTACCGCACGGTCCTCGAAGCCCACGGCTGGGAAGAGGTCGGAGAGAGGCTGGAAATTATGGCGCGCGAGAAGCAGTGGCGCGAGATGCCAGCCCTCATCACCGACGAGATGATCTCGGCGTTCGCCGTCGAGGCGGCCCCTGATGAGATCGGGCCAGCCCTGAGGGACCGCTACGAGGGTCTCATAGACCGCGTCGCGCTCTACCTCCCGTTCGTGCCAGGCAAGCGTGACGAGTTCTGGCGGAAGGTGGTGGAGTCGGCTACGGCTTGAGGACGCACTTGATAGCGCCGTCCTGCTTTTTCTGGAAGATCTCGTAGCCTACAGGCGCGTCTTCGAGCGGCATCTCGTGGGTCTTCAGGTCTTCTACGCCCAGAGGATCGTCGTCGTTCAAGAGCGGCACGATGTCCTCGACCCACTGCCACACGTTGGCCTGGCCCATGCGCAGCTGAATCTGCATGTCGAAGAGGTCGCCGAGCGGGAAGGCCTGGATGGGCCCCGTGTAGACGCCGGTGAGCGAGAGCGTTCCGCCGCGCCGGATCGCGGACATGCTCTCGCGCAGGGCGGTCGCCTGGTCGAGCTGCAACTTGGTAGCCTGCAGGATGGAGCCGACGAGCGAGCCTCCTGCCTCCATACCGACGGCGTCTATAGCCGAGTCGACGCCACGGCCGTCGGTGAGGTCCAGGAGCACATCCCTCACGCTGTCCATCGCGGAGTAGTCCACGGTCTGGACGCCATGCCTGGAGGCCATGGCCAGACGCTCCGGCACGTTGTCTATGCCTATGACGCGTCCGGCGCCAAGGTGCATAGCTATGCGGGCACACATCTGGCCGATCGGGCCGAGGCCCCAGATCCCCACGGTCCCGCCCTCGGGAATATCGGCGTAGGCAACGGCCTGCCAGGCAGTAGGCAGCACGTCGGAGAGGTAGAGGAATCGCTCGTCCGGAGGTCCTTCTGGCACTTTGATCGGTCCGAAATGAGCCTGGGGCACGCGCAGGTACTCGGCCTGCCCGCCGGGGACGGCGCCGTAGACGTGGGTGTAACCGAAGAGGCTCGCTCCCCTGCCGCGTCCCAGGAGGTTGACGGTCTGGGCGAGCTTGCCCTTATCGCGCGTGTTCTCGCACTGGGAGTAGAGTTGTTGGTCGCAGAAGTAACAGTGCCCGCAGGAGATGTTGAAGGGGATCACGACGCGGTCGCCTGGTGCGATGTGCTCGACGTCTGAGCCGACCTCCTCGACTATGCCCATCGGCTCGTGCCCGATGATGTCGCCCTGGCGCATCAGCGGTGAGAGCTTGGCGTAGAGGTGCAGATCCGAGCCACAGATCGCCGTCGAGGTGATCTTCACTATGGCGTCGGTGGGCTCCTGGATGATCGGGTCGGGGACATTGTCCACCCTGACGTCTTCCTTGCCGTGCCAGACTACGGCCTTCACGGCCCCCTCCCTCCTACTCCGGCGAGTATCTCGCGTATGCGGAAACGTCCTCCCGTCTTGGGCGAAAGCGGCGGCGTGTCGAGGCCCGAGCCGGTCCTCAGTCCCTCGAGGAGGTCTAGCAAAGCCTCGTCGGCACTCTGCTGCGGGACCCAGCCAAGCTCTGTGCGGGCCCTCGTGGTATCCATGATCGGGATGTTACGCGAGAGATCCAACCATCCAGGCGGCACGGGCTGTAACCTGAGCTTCCACGAGAGCTCTACCCCGGCGCGGGCGACCCCGGCGGACATCGGTACGGCACGGGCTTTCAGGATGCGTCCGATCTCCCCGGCGTCGAGTACGGGCTCCGCGGCCAGGTTGAACCCGCCGCTGGCACCTTCGTTAACGATGGCGAGCCTGAAGGCCTCGCCCACGTCGTAGGAGTGGACCACCTGTGAGCGCAGGTTCTCTATGTCGGGTATGAAGTTGATCATGGCCGGGTGGGCGAGCACGCTGGGGAAGAAGGGCCCCGCGAAGAGGCGCCTTATCCCCTCCGCCGCCTCCTTTTTGAAGACGAGCCCAGGCCTCATCCTGACGACCCGCACGCCGGACGTTTCCGCCTCGAAGCGGTCGAGCCTGCGCTCGACCTCGGCCTTGTGGCGACCGTAATAGGAGGTCGGAGTGCCGCCTGTCGGCCAGCTCTCGTCGACGCGGCGGTCCTTGGGCCCCGACGAGTACGCCCCGACCGACGAAGCGTAGAGGAGGGAAGGAACCCCGGCCTCTCTTACGGCCCTGGCGGCCCGCGTGCTCCCCTCCACGTTGACCATCCACTGCTTTGTCAGGTCCCGGGAGGGCTGGATGATCCAGGCGAGAAGCACGACGGCGTCGGCACCCCTGAAATGAGGGACCAGGTCGTCGCTAACCACGTCGGCCGAAGCCCACTCTACCTTCGGTATCGCAAGGCCTGGCAGCCGGCGTGCCAGACCGAGGACGGAATCGACACTTTCTTCTTTTTCGAGCGACCGGAGCACACTGGTCCCGAGGTTGCCCGTCGCCCCTACGACCACGATTCTCATGCAGGGCCTTTACCCTCCTCTCCGACGGGCGAAACGCTGAGAGCGGGATGTTGTACCATCGGCCGAGAGCTAAGCAGGGAGGATCTATGCGAGTACTGGTAACGGGGGCGCGCGGTAAGGTCGGAAGGGCGACGGTGGCGGCGTTCCAGAAGGCCGGGCACGACGTAAGGGCGACGGACCTGACGCCACCGGTCTTCGAGCGGCCCGAGGAAGGTGAGGCCGACTATGTCCAGGCCGACCTGTCCGACGCGGGCGACGCCTTCGCGGTCGTGCGGGGCGCCGAGGCCGTCGTGCATACGGCCGCTATCCCCGAGCCGACGAGCAACCCACCGCACGTCGTGTTCCAGAACAACCTGATGGCGACCTTCAACGCCCTGGAGGCGGCGATCCGGTTCGGGGTGCCCCGTTTCGTGAACACCTCGAGTGAGACGGTGCCAGGGTTTTTCTTCCCCGAACGCCCCTTCCTTCCCGACTACGTACCTGTGGACGAGGAACACCCGATCCGTCCGCAGGACCCCTACGCGACCGCCAAGTATCTCGGCGAACTCCTGATGGACGGCGCCATCCGGCGCTCGGACATCAAGTGCATCTCCATCCGCCCTTCCTGGGTCCAGCACGAGGGCAACTACGAGCGTAACCTCGGTTCGATGCTCCGCGACCGCTCGGAGCTGAGCGCGGGCTTCTGGAGCTACATCGACGTCTACGACCTGGCCGACGCCATGGTGCTCGCCACCGAGAGTGATCTGCGCGGCCACGAGGTCTTCTACATCGCCTCGCCGGATAACGTGGGCGGAAGACCATTCGAAGCCGCGGTGCGCGAGCACTACGGAGACCAGGTCGAAGTAAGAACACCCCTCCCCCGCGAGGACTCCTCGGGCATCTCCATCGAGAAAGCCAGGCGCATGCTCGGTTACGACCCCAAGCGTTCCTGGCGCGATTACCTCGACGACGATGGACGTCTGAAACCGGGCGTAAAGGGCCTGTTCTCCGGCTAGAGCGTCCCTTCTACCCCCAGACCTGCTCCGCCGTCTCCACGATGGTGCGTAGCTTGTACTCCTCGTCTTCGACGGTTATGGCGTTGCCGACGATATCCGTGCGTTAACGGCGTCCTTCACACGACCCAGCCTAGCACTCCACGCTTGCGCATCGAGCACGGAGGTTTTTGCGGTGGAGATCCCGAAATGAGCTTCGCGGCTCCTCAATCGAGGAGAAGAACGATCTTGCCACGCACGGTTCCGATCCGCCTTTGTTCGAGCGCCTCAGGTGCACTTTCGAGCGGGAAGGTGTGGTCTAGCCTCACGGCGAGCTCCCCGACGTCGACCATCCGCGAGAGCTCCTTCAGCCGTCGGGCGCCGGGCTGCATGCTAACGTTCGTCCCTACGATGCCACGCTTCGCAAGCTTCTCCACATCGGCGGCGTAGACCGACGACGCGAGCCGTCCTCCCTCGTTTACGAGCGTGGATACGCGACCGAGCGTTTCGCGGTCGCTTACCACGTCGATCACCGCTTCTATGCCGCCGGGATGGGCCATCCGTACGGCGTCGACGAGATCCTCCGTGGTGTGGTCGATCGTTTCCCCCGCCCCCAACTCCCGCACGAGCGCCTCGTTGGTTCGGCGAGCGGTGGCGATGACGCGGGCACCGCGTCTGGCCACCAGCTGGGTCGCGTAGGAGCCAACGCCGCCGGTCGCCCCCACGATCAAAATGGTCTCGCCTTCCCTGATGTCAGCCGCGTCCACGAGGTCCATGGCGGTGAGCCCCGGCGTGGGTAAAGCCGCCGCCTCGGCGAAGCCGACCGTCACCGGTTTCCTGGCGAGGATGGTTGCAGGGGCACCGACGTACTCCGCGTAGGTGCCGCCCCCGATCACCGGCTTGAACAAGTACGCGTATACCTCATCGCCCTCGGCGAGTTCGGAGACATCAGCGCCGACGCGCTCGATCACTCCGGCAGCGTCGAAGCCCGGGATCAGGGGGAAGTGATGCTTCATCTGATCCTTGAGCGCTCCGTCGGCGACTTTCCAGTCGAAGGGGTTGACCCCGGCGGCCCGAACACGGACCAAGACCTCGCCAGCCCCGATCTCTGGGGTCGGCAAGTCAGTCAGGGCTATTGGCCCACCAAACGTCTCTGCGGCTATCGCTCGCATCTCTCTCCTCTCAATGCCGGTAGGACACCAAATTCGTTTTGTTGCGGGTAGGGTTCACCGATTCGATCATCTCCACCTTCGTCATGCCTGCACCTGCGGTGAGCCTTACGTCCGAACGCCATGGCCCGCATCGACTCTCACCTCGGCCCCGGGGGTCCCGCTTCCACCCGCGCCATCATCGCGTCGAGCGAGCCGCGTCTGCCGTGGACACTCTCCAACCACCAGGTCGCTCCGGCAGCCCCGTAGGCGTGCGGTAAGGTGGGATCCCCTGGGTCGGAGTACCCATCGACGGCCACCGCGAAGGGCGCGTTCGTCGTCCGGTGTCGCCGGATCTCGGCCACCATCTCGGCGATGCGTCCGGGGTCCTTGTCCATGAACGGGGTTCCGTCGGGGCTCGTGGTAGGCGCGAGCCAACCATCCCAGCGGGCGGCACGCCGCAGCGCGGGAGGGCTCTCACCGCCGATCCAGATCGGGATGCGCGGACGCTGCAACGGGAGCGGCGCCAGGGACACCTTCTCGACGTCGTAGTGTCGCCCGTGGTGCGTCACCGTCGCGCCCGACCAGAGCTTGTCCAGGACTGCAAGTCCTTCGTCGAGCATCGCGGCACGCTCCTTCGCGGCGCCAGGCTCTCCGAAGGCGGTAAACTCCTCACTCATCCCGCCGAGTCCGGCCCCGAAAATCATCCGCCCACCGCTGAGGAGATCCAGGCTTCCCAAGGCGTTGGCCACTACCTGCGGGCGGCGACGCGCCAGCGGGGTGATGGCGGTCCCCAGCTTGAGGTGGGTGGTGGATACCGCAATGGCAGACAAGCTGATCCAAGAGTCGGACGAGGGCGAACCCCATACGAAGCCGAGGTGATCCCACACGTAGAAGGCCTCCCACCCGGCCTTCTCGGCTGCTTGGGCCACACGAACCACCACACGCGGATCGGCGTACTCTCCCAGGTTGGCCGTCACGATACCGTAACGCATCAGAAATACTCCTCATAAAGCGGCTTCTTCGGTGCGCCTAGTGTACTTACTTCAGACGGTAGAAGGCGCCAAGTATTCCGCCGTAGAGGAGGTGAGCGACGATCACCGTGATCGGCGTGCGCCGGCCGTAGTTGAGGGCCATGAAGCCGGGTGGTTCGAGCTGCTTTGTTGGCGTAGGACCTTCCTGCTCGCTTGCCATCCTCGGGTGCATTGCGGGCAGTGCCGGCATCGCCGCGACCAGCACGTAGAGTGCATGCACCAAGCCAATGGCTCCTCCTAGCCACCAGGTTGCCCGGCGCCAGCTCTCAAATGCCGCGGCGTAGACGCTGGCGAAGATCCAGCCGTTCAAGAAGTGGACTCCGAAGCCTATCAGCTTCGCCCGGTCCCGGCTTGGCGTGAACATGGTCCCCAGCATGAAGGGGAAATTTATGCGGCTGAGGCCGAGTCCCTGGCTACCGGCCATCAAGGTCGTCAGAATTACTGTACCTACGAACCCCCAGAGCGAGACGCCGCGTTTGTTCATGTCAGATCCTCCATTGGTATATCGTTCGACGGACGCTCAGCGGCCGCGTTCCCTTCCTGGTATCCGGCGAGCGTGAGCGCCGCATTGACGAGCCCGATGTGCGTGAACGCCTGCGGGAAGTTCCCGAGTGCCGCGCCGGTGTCCGGGTCTACCTCCTCGGCGAATAGGCCTACGTCGTTCGCGTAAGCGAGTAGTTGCTCGAAGGTCCGGGTGGCTGCTCCGACGTTGCCGCCACGGGCCACACATTCCACCGCCCAGAAGCTGCAGATGCCGAAGGCACCTTCTCCGGGCGGGAGCCCGTCGTCCGTACCCGTCTCGTAGCGATAGACCAGTCCGTCGCGGGCCAGCTTCTGGTGGATGCGGGCGCAGGTGGAGCGCATCTGCGGGTGTGTACCTTCGATGTAGCCGTAGAGTGGTAGGGTCAGGAGACTCGCATCCATCTCGTCGCCGTCGAAGGTGCGCGTGTAGCTGCCTATCTGTTCGTTGTACCCGTGGGCCTCGATCTCCTTACGTATCTGGTCTCGATTCGCGCGGAAGAGGTCGACCGAGACGTCCAGGTGCCCGGCTTCGTGCTTCTCGATCAGGCGATCGAGCGCAACCCAGCACAAGACCTTCGAGTGGGTGTTATGGAATCGGCCGGAGCGCCCTTCCCAGATCCCCTCATCCGGCTCGCGCCATCGCCTGCACACCGTTCGACCGAGTCCGTCGAGCATCCGGCTCGTGTCTCGGTCGACGCGCCCGCCGCGGTCCAGGAACCTGGCGGCGCCGTTGATGACCTCTCCGTAGACGTCGAGCTGGAGCTGGCCCTGGGCGTCGTTGCCGATCCGCACCGGGCTAGACCCTGCGTAGCCTTCCAGATGCGGTAGTTCCCTTTCGGGCAACTTCGCCTCTCCGAAGAGGCCGTAGAGTACGTGGAGCTCTGGCCAGGTTAGCCGCGTGGCGTGCAGCAGCCAGCCAGTGTAAGCCTCCGCCTCCTCCCGGTAGCCAAGGGTGAACAGGGCGCGCAATGTAAACGATGCGTCGCGCAGCCAGCAATAGCGGTAGTCCCAGTTACGTACGCCGCCTAAGGCTTCGGGAAGGGAGGTGGTCGGCGCCGCGACGAGAGCGCCGGAGGGAGCGTAGGTCATCAGCTTCAATGCGAGGGCGCTGCGCACTACCGCGTCGCGGTAAGGTCCCTCGTATGTGCAACGGTTCGCCCACTCCTGCCACCAGCGAATCGTCTGCTCGATCCTTCCGCGCGCGGCTTCTCCGAGAAGGGGGACCACAGCAGGCGCTTCCATGCTGTAGGTGAGGGAAAGATACTGGCGCTCTCCGCTTCGGATTCGGGCGAGCCCGCTGGCGCTACGATCGCCGTCGGTCAACTCCAGAGGCATCTCGCTGCGGAGAGTCAGGGACGTTCCATCGACCTCACACCGCAGACCGAGTGCTCCGCGCTCTTCGAGCAACGGACGGACCCGACCATAGTCAGGGCGGGGGTCGTAGAGAACCTCTATCTCGACCTCTCCCTCTAACCCTTCTAACTCACGCAGCACCTCATGCTCGGGAGTCAGATGCGCTCGCTTGTCTTCTTCGGAAGTGACCGACATGAGATCCCGCAGAGCGCACGCTCCAGTAGGAGTACGGAAGACGGTTTCGAGCACGTTGGTGTTCGCTAGGTAGCGGCGTTCGGAACTATACTCCCCGACGGGGCGAATACTGAAGCGCCCACCCTCGCTCGCGTCCAGTAAGGCCCCGAAGACGGACGGGCTGTCGAAACGGGGTAGACAAAGCCAGTCGAGCGAGCCCTCCCGGGAGACGAGCCCCGCGCTCCGGCAATCGCCGATGAGGGCATAGTCGCTTATGGGCGGGTAGCTTGCGCTCTCTGATGTACGATCAGACAGCATATCAACAATTGCTAAAGGAGCGGTGGGGCTGGCGCTCCTTCGCTCTTAGCATGACGGCAGTTGGTCCGCAATCGAGATCGGCATGGTGAGCGCGATCGTGCCGCTCCTCGCCCGCCTCGACCTCCGCCCTCGTCGGATCATCCCCTCGAAGCCAATCCAGTACCACGGCCGCGGTCCAGGATTGCTCGGGGGAGCCGAGGGGCTCGCCGGTGAATGGCTCGAAGTACTCGGCGAAGCCTTCTTCGGCGATCTGCTCGAGGGACGACTCGCGCAAACGTTCGGCGAGCTGGTACTCTCCGGCGCGCGCCAACGCCCACCACAGAAGCCAGTCGATCACCGGCCAGACCGGCCCCCGCCAGTAGCTACGAGGGTTGAACCCGGGATCGTTCGGACTGGTGCTCGGTGCCAGGGGCCGTCCGAGCGCCGGGTGACCGATAAACGAAGGCGACATGAGGGTCTCCAGGAGGATCGCCAGGCGCCGGGGTCTCAAGCCTCCGGCCACCAGCGGGGCGAAGCCAGCCACGGTGTGGGCCCGCAAAGCACTTCCGGTGCGCAGGTCGTAATCGAGGCAGAGTCCGAGTTCCGGGTCCAGGCACCTCGCGAGCCCCCGGCGACCGCGCTCGATCCACTGGGCGATCAGTGCGCGGTCTTCGACTCGTCCCCCGACCAGCCCAGCGATCTCTAGCAGGGCCTCGTTGGCCGTCACGAGGATCGCGCTGAAGAGCGCGTCCTTGACCAAAAACGGGTGGGAGCGGTAGATGCTCATCTCGTCGCAACCGGCTTCCTTTATGAGCTTTACCAGCCACAGGTACCGGTCGTAGTCCGCATCGGTTGGCCTCTGGGACGCGTTCGCGACGTGCTGGAGATCGTGCCGGGGATAAGGCGCCAGATCACCGACCTCCACCGCCGCAAGGGACGTATCCCACCGGGGCGAGTTGTCCATGCCACTCTCCCACGGGTGGAAGATGGTGACGAGGCCCAAGTCCTCAGGATCCCTATAGCTAAGGAGGTAGCGGTGCCAGAGCACGAGCTTGGGGTAGATCTCTCGCAGGAAAGCCCGCGCGGCTCCGGCCTCCTCTCCCCCGTTTCTCTCGGCCACCTCCCAGACACGCAGGGCTGCGATGGCGTGGACCGGGGGCTGGCACAGGCAGCTTGTGTAGGGCGGGGCGTCGGGAGAGGCCGCGGCGCAAGCCCAGTGATCTGAGCCAGGGAAGTAGCTATCCGGCGGGGCCTCGGGGTTGAAGACGATGTGGGGAACTTTGCCCGTATTCCACTGATGTTGGAAAAGACTCTCCAGTTCCCGCGCGGCGCGGCGAGTGTCGAGGTGCGCCAGCCCTATGGCGATGAACGCGCTGTCCCAGCTCCACTGGTGTGGGTAGAGCTCGGGTGCCGCCCTCGTCCATCCCCCCATGTCGTTCCGATGAAGAACTTTTTGTGCCCGCGCGACCAACCCTTCTCGCCTCACGGGAACACTTCTCGGAGGGACCATTACACGCATTGCCTCATCTCCTTTCAATGTGCAGACCCGTTTTCGGGATGCTCTTCGCGGCGGCGAGCGGAATGCCGCTGAATCACAACCCTACGCTGGGTCCAGGGGCACGTGAAGCACCCGTATTTTGTTCCCACTGGCCTTTCCGCAGCGCATGGCGCTCTTCCACAATTCTCGTCACCCCAATCCTCTCCCTGCGACTTCGAGTGCCATAGGCATCGGGTAAAGGTGGCCCATCTTCTCCTTCTTCGTCCGCAGGTACCCGAGATTGGAGGGGTTCGGCGCCATGCCTAGCGGCATGCGCTCTACGACCTCGACGCCGTAACGCTCGAGGCCTTCGATCTTTGCCGGGTTGTTGGTGAGCAGGTGGACACGCCACACGCCAAGGTCGAGTAACATCTCGGCGGCGACCCGGTACTCGCGCGCGTCCTCCGGCAACCCCAGGGCAAGGTTCGCCTCGACCGTATCGAGTCCCTGCTCCTGCAGCGCGTAGGCAGAGATCTTATTGGCAAGGCCGATGCCGCGGCCTTCTTGCCGGAGGTAGAGCAGGATGCCGCGGCCCTGCTCCTGCAAAAACCGCAGACTGTCTTCCAGCTGTTCTCCGCAGTCGCAACGGGACGACCCGAGAACATCGCCCGTGAGACATTCCGAGTGCACACGGACCAGAACCGGCCTACCATCGTCGATAGCCCCCACGGTGAGCGCGACGTGTTCTTTGTGCTCTAGGGTATCGTAGACGAAAATCTCGAAGGTACCGTAACGAGTCGGAAGGCTCGCCCGGGCAACCCGTCGGGTGGCCGACACGATCACACCTGCCCCTCTTGCTGCCCGACCGCCCTCTGCGCCACACGGGACCTGCTCTTCGCTTCAATACCGTCGCACAAAGGCTGCCTCCTCGACCCACCACAACGACGCCGCGCTACGGTTTTGGGTGCCATGGATTCCATCCGTACCTCCTCAAGAGTCGTTGTCGTTGCCCGCCACGCAGTCTACACGCTCATACCATAGTAAGTCAAGTATAAACTTCATTTACTTGAGAAACTTGATTTCTCTTCTATACTGGGGGTTGCCAGCGAAGGGAGTATTGGCCATGAACTGGGACGAGAAGTACTTTGAAAGCACGCGGGGGCGGATCGTCACGCTGCTCAGGCGCTCGGGGCGGACCGTCGAGGAGCTCGCTCGGGCGGTGGATCTTACGGACAACGGTGTCCGCGGCCATCTCGCCGTCCTCGAGCGCGACGGCGTTGTACGGCAACGGGGTACCGTACGCCGGGGCAGCGGCGGCGGCAAGCCCGCGTACGTGTACGAGCTGACAGCGGAGGCCGAAGAACTTTTCTCGAAAGCTTACGAACCCGCGCTCGGCGCGCTACTTGGAGTCCTGGCCGAGCGGCTTGGGCCCGAGGGATCGGAGGTGCTATTGAGGTCGGCAGGTCGTCGCTTGGCGGAAGGCAGGACCGTACCGACAGACGGCTCGCGCGCGCGACTCGAGGCGGCTGCCGGCGTGCTCAATGAGCTGGGCGGTCTTGCTGAGCTGGAAGAGCAAGATGGCACCCTCATCATTCGGGGCTACAGCTGTCCCCTGGCCACCGTAACGCCGGATCACCCCGAAGTATGTCGCATGGCCGAAGCTTTGGTAACCGAGGTTGCGGGCGTGCCTGTCCACGAGCGTTGCGACCGTAGCGAGAGACCTCGTTGCTACTTCGAGGTGGCGCCAGCCGACGACGTTACTAAGTGATAGGTGACCTTGCTGACGGCTTGCCGGTGTGGCTAAGCCGCTGTCTTGGATTCGACTCCCTCCGGGGCATCCGGCACGAAGAACGCATCGGGATCGAGGGGGAACGCCACGTTCAATGAGCAATCGGGGTGCTGTGCCCCCGCTACCTCGAGGGCCCGCTGAATGCTCCCGGCCCTTACGAACAACGTAGTGGAGGG
>Ga0126305_10000483_pt1 | contig 17258 bp, 13 predicted proteins | sample Plot26_FD_92536 | JGI IMG/M metagenome (GOLD analysis project Ga0126305, IMG submission 92536) | Serpentine soil microbial communities from UC McLaughlin Reserve, CA, USA - Plot26 | ecosystem: Environmental > Terrestrial > Soil > Grasslands | place: USA: UC McLaughlin Reserve, Lake County... | reverse complement strand
CCGGTCGAACACGGCCAGGCGCTGGCGGCTGAGATCCCGGGCGCGCGGCTGATCACGCTGGAGGGCGCGGGCCACATCCTCGATCCGGCCGACTGGGAAACCGTCGTCGAGGCGATCCTCGAGCACACGAATGCGCAACGCGCGCCTTAGGTGGACCGGCTACGCGGTCGAGATGTTCGGGTCCGCCTGGACCTTGTGCGGCGGGATCATCAGGAAGCGGTTAGAGCTCGGCTTCGGCGAGCCGCTTCAAGTTGCGCAGACTGTGGCGGAGCACCATCGCCAGCCGTGGCCGGGTCAGTGCCACGTCGAGCAAGGCCCCGAGGGGGCCGCCGCCCGTCTCGTAGTCCAGCTCGAGGGTGAGTTGGGTCCCCGCGTCGGTCTCGACGAGGCGCTCCCGCCGCAATGCCGTACACGTGAGAGGCGGTTGGATGCGCACGACCCGCGTGTGGGGGGCAAATGCCTCGGTGACCTGGCATTCGCCCTCGAGCGTTCGACCGCGGAAGTTCATGATCTGGATGCAGGACGTGTCGGCCTGATCGAGCAGCGCGTCCGCGCGCTCCACGGCGACCAGCCCTGCCTCCCAGTCCGGCGATCGAACGGGATCGACGAGCACTCCCCACACGCGCTCCGCCGGAGCGTGGATCACGATGTTCCTCTCCAGATGCGCCACGTCCGGATCCAATCATGGGCCGCTTACCCGTGCGAGATGGTGGCCGGGTAGCACAGCACCCTCGGAGGCTGCTGAGTCTGAGCTACTCGGTCGAGATGTTCGGGTCCGCCTGGACCTTGTGCGGCAGGATCATCAGAAAGCTTTCCTGCGCTGCCGCCGCGAGGGCGAGGATCCGCTTGGCCTCCTCGTCCTGGCTCGTGACCCGTAGCTCGTTCGCGTAGTGGCCCAGGAGCTCCTCGACGTCCAGCACGCCCTCGTCGTCCAACTCCGCCACCTCGACCTTGGCTCCCTCGCCCAGCCGGCGCCGGATGGTGTCCGCGTCGAGGTTCCAGTCCGGATTGAGGCGGACGTAGACCCGCCCGCCGGTCATGCCGGCGCAGGCCCACGGGCCGATGTCGCCGAGCACCACGGCGCGACCGGACGTCATGTACTCGAAGGCGAAGCCCTTCGCGTTGGCGCGGTCGACGACGCAGCCGCGCGAGTCGTCGAGCGGCTCCTCGGGCTCGCCGCCCAGCACCACGTCGGCGCCCGACAGGCGGATGCAGAAGCGCGAGTCGGCCGATCCCTGAACGAACAGGCGCCCCCGCTGCGCGCCGTAGGCGAACGACTTGCCGACCGAGCCGTTGACCCGGCGGCCTTCGGCGTTCGTCCCCTTCAGGATCGAGACGGTCCCGCCCAGCATCGTCTTCGCGACGCCGTCCTGGGCGCCGCCCTCGACCCGGATGACGATTCCCCAGGCGTTGAAGGCGCCGAAGCCCTGCCCGGCGACCGAGCCGCCGTTGAAGCTGAGCTCCGCCAGCACGTCCGCCGGATCGCCCGCCGGCGCCGACTCGTAGATGCGCGCGCGGGACATCGCGCCCGCGAGCTCGGTGCCGAGGACGCGGTCGTGGGCGTCGATGGCGCGCGGATAGTCCTCGTGAACCATCCCGCCGGTGAAGACCTTCCCGGCGAGGCCGGCGAGCCGCGTCGACACCTCCTTGGGCTCCATCCGGATCGGGCGGGCTCGCACCAGGCCCGCCTCGGCGCGAGCCTCGGCGGCGACCAGCTCCTCCTCGGCGACCGGCATGTCGATGGGCTCGAGATCCAGGAACTCCTCGAGCGGGGTGATCAGCTCGGCGAGGTCGAGGGCCTGGGTGTGAGAGATCTGCTCGAGCAGGTCGTAGCGGCCCACGAGGTCCTGAGCCCGCTCGTAGCCCAGCCCGGCAACCACCCGCTTCACCTCCTCGCCCATGGAGGCGAAGAACCGCGCACAGCTCTCGGCCGCGGAGTCGACGTGCTGCGGGGTGAACTTCTTCAGGCCGTGCTCCTGCGCCTGCTCGACGGTTTCGATCTGCGTCGCGATCCCGACATGGCACGTGTCGAGCTGGCAGCCGCGGCAGATCGTGCAGCCCAGCGAGACCATCGCGAGGGTCCCGAAGGCCACGCGGTTGGCCCCCATGCAGTGGAGCTTCACGATGTCGTGGGCGTGGCGGTAGCCGCCGTCGGCCCAGATCTCGACCCGGTTGCGGATCCCAGCCTCCATCAAGGCCCGGTGAACCGCCCGTGTGCCGATGTCCGACGGCAGCCCGACGTGGCGCAGCGCGTGCTGGCGGGCGGCGCCGGTGCCCCCCTCGAAGCCCGACAGGGTGATGATGTCCGCGCCCGCCTTCGCGATCCCCAGGCCGATCGTGCCGACGTTCGGTACCACCGGGACCTTCACCGAGACCCGCACGTCCGGGTTCACCGTCTTCAGCTCGTCGATCAGCTCGGCGAGGTCCTCGATCGAGTAGAGGTCGTGGTTGTTGGACGGTGAGATGAGATCCGTGCCCGGCGTGGCGTTCCGCGCCTCGGCGACCTTCTCGGAGACCTTGCGTCCCGGAAGGTGACCGCCCTCGCCGGGCTTCGCGCCCTGGCCGATCTTGATCTCGGCCACGTACGAGGAATTGAGCATCTCCGCCGAGACGCCGAAGCGGCCCGACGCGACCTGCTGCCCCCGCCACTTGCGGTAGTGGCCGTACATGTCCTGGATCTCTCCGCCCTCGCCGTTGATGCACAGGATGTTGATCGCCTTCGCGGCCTCCGCGTAGGCGCGGAAGGCCGGCTCGGACTGTGATCCGAAGCTCATCGAGGAGATCACGATCGGATAGTCGTGGTGCCCGACCGAGGCGTCGACCGACTCGGGATCGACCGCATCGTCGCGATCGGAGCGAAGCCCCATGATGTGTCGCATCGAGATCGGGCTCTGGGCCTCGAGCCCGCGGACCTTCTCCGAGTACTCGTCGTAGTCGGAGGTGCCGTTCGCCGCCGCGATGGCGGCCTTGTAGACCTTCGGATAGAAACGGAAGGTCTTCGCGGGCTTGGCGTCGGCGTCCCCGGTGAGGACCTTGAAGCGCTCGTCGGTGTCGCCGTCGAGGTGGGAGTAGCCCACGCCGCCGCTCTCGGAGGCTGCGTATGTCTCGGTCTGGAAGATCTCGGCGAGCTCGGGCTTCACCCCGATCGACGAGAACTGCCTCGCGTAGCCGCGAACCTCGTGGATGCCGATCGTCGAGATCACCTTCTCGATCCCCTTGCGCAAGGCCGAGCAGAGGTTGGAGACGTCGGTGTCGTAGTCCTCGACGCAGATCACCTCAGCCATCACGTAGGGGCAGACTCCGTTCGCCCCCAGGCCGAGCGCCATGACAACGTCGTGCACGTTGCGAACGGCCGCCGAACGCAGCACGATGGAGCAGCGCCGCCGCAGATTCTCCTCGCCGGTCTCGCCGAACCGAAGCTGCTTCAGCGCCTGGTCGACCGCGGAGGTCGCCAGATGGGGATCGAGGTAGCGCCGCTGGCCGTCGAAGACGGTGCGGTCGGTGAGCACCAGGAGCTCGGCGCCCTGGCGCACGCACTTGACGGCCTCCTGCTTGATGCGCTCGATCGCGCCGTGCGTGGTCTCCGACTCGAGCAGCGCGATGTCGATCGCGGCAGCCCGGTCGCGGAACTCCTCCCACAGATCCTCCAGGAGGTAGGTCTTGTGCTCACGCGCGATCCTCCGGTATGTGGAGTCCCCGAGCGGCGCGAGGTCGTGGTGCCCGCCCAGGATCACCGGGAAGGACGTCTCGACCGCACGTGTGTCGGTGGCCGGCGAATGGATCGACGGCCGCCGGCCGAAGACCGCGCGCGTCGAGAAGTGCTCGATCTCGCGCTCGCGATCGATCGCCGGGTTGGTCACCACGGCGACGGTCTCCTTGAAGTAGTCGGCGAGGTTCTGGCGCTCGGGGGACAGCGCCGCGAGCGGCCCGTCGTAGCCCAGGGAGCCGATGGGCTCGGCGCCATTGGAGGCCATCTGCTGGCAGAGCTTGACGTCATCGCGCTGCCAGCCGAAGCCGGCGAGGATCCGGTCCTCGACCTTCACCGGCTCGGACGGTCCAGCCGCCGTATAGCCCGGAATCTCGGTGCCCTCCAGCGGCCCCCCGGTCTCGAGCGCTCGGTCGTAGGGGGCAATCTCCGAGGTTCCACTGCGCTCGAGCCAGCGCTCGGCGACCGCCCGCTGCATCCGCCAGTGCTCGTGGAGCTTGGACGCGCGCCGCTCGCGATCGATCGTGATCATGTACTTCTCGCCGGGCGCCAGCGGCTTCGGCTCGGAGACCATCTCCTCGCAGCCGACGACGCCGGGCTCGGAGCTGAAGATGAAGTCCTGAGGGGTCTCGATCTTCCACAGGGGACGCAGCCCAAGGGCATCGGCGGAGAACACGCACTCGTCGTCGTGGCGCGCGATCAACGCCACGGGCCCCTGCGCGAACGGCCCGAGCGTCTCGCGGAGGTACATGTAGAACGCGCGGAGGTCCTCGGGGAGCGAGCGGATCTCGTCGACGATGGGAGGCACGACGGCCTCCATCGCCTCGGCCAGCGACAGGCCCTCCACTCGGATCAGGTGATCGACCACCCGGTTCAGGTCCTGCGAGTCCGAGTTGCCGGGCGTGATCTGGATCCCGAGCATGCTGGCCTCCTGGCGAAGCTGCTCGATCGTGTTGATCTCGCCGTTGTGACCGAGGACGGTGAACGGCTGCACGCGCTTGAAGGACGGCCAGGTATTGGTGGAGTAGCGGTTGTGCCCGAAGCAGCCGACCGTCTCGAACCGATCGTCGCGAAGGTCGGGGTAGTACTCGCCGAGGACGCTCGGAGCGCCCATTACCTTGTAGACGCACGTGGAGGCGGAGAACGAGGCCACGTGGCAGCGCAACTCCTGCTCCAGCGCGAGCATCAGGTCGAAGCAGATTCGGTGCCGGCGCTTGACGTCGGGCAAGAGCCCGCCGACCTGCCAGAAGTGCGGCTCCTCCTCGCGCGCGGTGGCCCCGAGCGCGTGCGAGTCCACCTTGCCGAGGCGCTCGGCGAGGATCCGGAAGCCGCCACGGCCCAGGATGTCTCGGGCGTCGTGAAGCGCCTTCTCGGCGTCCTGCGAGCGATCGAAGAACACGTGTCCCACCGCGAAGGCGTCGTCCAGCGCCAGGGCCGGGTTGTGACCGCCCGCGCGCACCTCCTCGGACCACAGCTTGCGCGGGATGTCGACGAGGATCCCGCAGCCGTCGCCCTCGCCGTCGACATTCCCGGCGCGATGCAGCATCTTCTGGAGGTTGGCCAGCGCCAGCTCAACGGGCGCCCGGTCCGGCGTCGCGTCCTTGCGCACGGACGCGTAGATCGCGCATGCGTCGCGATCCTCGACGCTGGGCGGCGAGACGCGGGGCCGATAGGCCCTCTCTGGCGAGAAACGCCGCTCCTCTTCAGGCAGCGGCATCGAACGGGTGGAAGAGCTGTGCAACCGAGACCTCCCTGGATCCACGCCTTCTTCGAGCGGGCGCGCGACGGGGACTGACGGGCCGGAGGAGTATACGGCCAACCGCGGTCGCCCAGCCGGCGATTGGCCGCCTGGCTACGCATATAGTCCGCCTATGTCGGCGACGATCGCGGTCCTCTCCCAAAAGGGCGGCACCGGGAAGACGACGATGGTGCGCTCGCTCGCGGACGTCCTCGAGCGGCTCGGAGTCGACGTGCTCGCGGTCGACGCCGACCCGCAGGGAAATCTCTCGGACTACTTCGACACCGACCCGAACGCGCAACCGACTCTCGGCGATGTCCTGATGGGCCAGGCCCGCGCCGCGGATGCGGTGCACGGGCCCGTGATCCCGGCCAACATGCAGCTGGCCGAGGCCGAGCTGGCGCTCTCGGGAAAGATCGGGCGCGAGGTCACGCTCCGCCAGGCGCTCATGGACCTGAAGCGCAACCGGGACGTGATCCTGATCGACTGCCCGCCGACGCTCGGCCTGCTCACCGTCAACGCCCTCGTCGCCTCCACGCACGCGATCCTCTCGACCGAGGTGCAGTACTTCTCCCTTCAGGGCATGGAGCAGGCCGTGCAGGTGCTCGATCTCGCGCGCGACAGCCTCAACCCGCAGCTCGAGCTGCTTGGGGTCTGCCTGAACATCGCGAACATGCGGACCCGCCACGCGCGCCAGACGCTGGATGCGCTTCGCGAGCGCTTCGGCGACAAGCTCTTTCGCACGGTGATCCGTCAGTCGATCGCCTACGCGGAATCTGCCGAGCGCGCGGTCCCCATCCTCGAGTACCGGCCCGATCGCGGCTCCGATTACCTTTCGCTCGCCAGCGAGATCCTGCGACGACTGGGCAAGCAGGACCTGCTCGAGCCGCTCGACACCCTGAGCGCCGAGGTCGTCCCTGCCGGGGCGTACTCCCGGGCATGAGCGGCGGCGACGAGCCCACCGCGCTCGAGGCGACCATCGGCGCCTACAACGACGCCTGGAACGCCCACGACCTGGACGCGATCATGTCCATGCACGCTCCGGACATGGTGTTCGCGAACCACACCGCGGGCGAGAGCGCTGAGGGCGAGGCGGTTCGCGGGCACATCGGGCAGATCTTCGAGACGTGGCCCGACATCACCTTCAGCACCAGGCGGCTCTATGTCCGGGACGCGCTGGTCGTTCAGGAGTGGACCGCCGAGGCCACCCACGCGAACGAGATGCGTCGCGGCGATCTCGTCGCCGAGCCCACCGGCAAGAAGATCAGCTGGGACGGCCTCGACGTGATCCCGTTCGAGGACGGCCTCGTGAAGCGAAAGGACGTCTACTCGGACAGCGTCTCGATCCTGCGCCAGCTGGGATTGCTGTAGGGCCAGGCCACAGGCAGCGGGGGACGCCCAGCGGACGAGATTGCTGGGTCAACGCAATCTGCATCCGACAGGTGGATGCGGATTGCAGTGACCCGGGGGTACTTGAACCCGCGCCGACCGGCGCGCGCCCGCAGCCTCGGTGCTAGGTTGCCGCGCCATGTCGCGCCTCGTGACACTTCTCGCCACGCTTGCGCTCGCGCTCGGCGTCACCTCACCCGCCCACGCAGTCGTCGGCGGCAACGACGCCGCGCCGGGCGAGTACCCATACGTCGCGCACATCGTCATCGACCGCTCCTTCCAGTGCACGGGGACCCTGGTAACGCCGCGCTACGTGGTCACGGCGGCGCACTGTTCGTCCCTCGCGCCGGGCGGGATCGCCAATGTGCCGATCGGCCAGCCCGGGCAGCTGATCGAGCTCAGCATCGGGGCCCACAAGACGCCCTCGGCGAGCCTGCTGGGCGGCTACGAGTCCGACGGCGAGAAGCACGTGGCCAGCGCGGTCTTCGTCAACCCGGGCTGGGCCGGTCTTGGCAGCGTCAGTCATGATGCCGCGGTCATCGAGCTCGACACGCCGTCATCCAAGACGCCCGTGAAGATCGCTTCGGCCGCCGAGCGCTCACTCTGGACGGCGGGGACGCTGGCGACGATCGCAGGCTTCGGCGTGACCGAGTCCGACGGCGAGCAGCCCGACGTCCTGCAGGAGGCTCACGTCCCGATCGTCGCCGACGCGGACGCCGCAGAGGCATACCCGTACCTCGTCGAGGGCGTCGATCCCGTGTTCGGCGGCTTCGAGAGCGAGACGCAAGTCGCGGCCGGGTACCCGCAGGGCGGGGTCGACACCTGCCAGGGTGATTCCGGCGGGCCGCTCCTCGTGCCCGCGGGATCCGCCATGCGCCTGGTCGGCGACACGAGCTACGGCGCGGGCTGCGCCGAGCCCGGATTCCCCGGCGTCTACGGCCGGCTCGCCGACGCGACCATGCGCGAATGGATCCGCTCGATCGCCCCCGACGCGATCTCGACCGAGTCGACCTCGACTGGGTCGACCTCGGTCAAGGGCGGCAAGAAGCCGGTCAAGCCGTCGCGCACTTCATCGTCCTCGCGCACGTACCGGTAGCCGCGTCATCACAGCTCGGGAACGTCCGCGCCGAGCGGTGTGAAGCGCGCGCGGCGGATCTCGACGTCCCCGTCGGACCGCTTGCCGAGCGCGTCCACGACCTTGCCCGTGTCCTGCCAGAAGCACCAGAACAGGACCGCGGGGCCCGCGCCCGAGATCGTCGCTCCGATCGCGCCCACCTCGCCCGCCTCGGCGAGCAGCTCGATCGAGCGCGGGTAGATCTCGGCGCGGCGCTGCTGGTGAAGGCGGTCGCTGAGGCCACGGGAGATCAGGGTGAGATCGGATCGCTCGATGCCCAGCACGAGGTGGGATGCGGCCGCGATGTTGGCGACCGCATCGGCCATCGGAACGTCCGCGGGCAGGGCGGCTCGCGCCGTCTCGGTTGGCACCTCGTCGGCCGGGATCGCCAGCACGCCCTCGACCCCCTGCGGAGGCTCGAGGCGAGCGGGCAGCACCGGGGTGGCTGGCGAGTCGGCGCTGGGATCGGGCGGGCAGACGGCAAAGCCCCCGAACAGCGCAGCGGCCACGTTGTCGGGATGCCCCTCCAGCTCGACGGCGTGGCGGTAGATGTCGGGCGGGTCGAGGCCAAGCTCGTACAGGTGGTCGGCCGCGAGCAGGCCGGCGACGATCGCGGCCGCGCTCGATCCCAGGCCACGTGCCACGGGAATGTCGCTGCGGATCCCGAAGCGAAGGCCGTCGGCCGTGTGCAGGCGCTCGAAGGCGCGCACGCACAGGTTGTCGCGGCCCGTCGGCAGCCCCTCTCCCCCGGTATCGACCTCGAACGCGCCGACCTCGGATACCTCGAGCTCGAGCTGGATGTCGAGGGCCGCCGCGAGGGCGTCGTAGCCGGGACCGAGGTTGGCCGATGAGGCCGGCACCCGGACCAGGCGCCTGCGATCGGTCATCGGCTCATGCCTTCCACTTGATCGAGCACCCGACCGGGTCGGTGGCCGGTCGCGGTGGATCCTGGCCCGCGAGGACGGCGTCGAGCGCCTCTCGAAGCCAGGCACCCTGCTGGTCCGGATCCATGTGGTCGGCGTCCGGAGCGCCCTCGTAGCGCACCCGCAGACCGGAGTCCAGGACGTAGAGGTGCGGTGTCACCTGTGCCGCCCACGCCCTCGCCGCCTCCTGGCTCTCGTCATGCAGGTAAGGGAAGGGCCAGCTCTCCGCCTCGACGCGCTTGCGCATGGCCTCCAGCGAGTCGTGCGGATAGCGCTGGGCGTCGTTCGAGTTGATCGCCAGGAAGCGAACGCCACGTCCCTCGTAGTCATCGGCGGCCCGCACGATGCGGTCGTGCCAGGCACGTGCGTAGGGGCAGTGGTTGCACGTCCAGACGACCACGGTCGCCGGCGCCTCCTCGGGCATCGGCAGCGTGTGCACTGTCCCGTGGGTATCCGGCAGCTCCAGCTGGGGTGCGAGCTCTCCCACCTTGGTCGCGGTCGCGTGTGCCATCAGTCGTCGCCTCCTTTCATCGCGTCCCTGAGAGTCTGCCGTACCTCTCCCCGATCGGGCAATGGCGAGATCCGCCCGTCGGCGAGGCGGTACACGCGACAGGTCAGCCCCACCGGCTCCTGAGCCAGCGGTTGGACGTCCCGCCCGTCCACGCGGATCGTGGGCGAGCCGACGAACTCCTCCCGTTGCGCGTCGGCATCGGTCGAGACCTCCCTCACGTCGATGGCGTGGGGGTCGAGCCCCAGGGCGGCCATCTCCTCGCGCAGCATCGCCAGGGCCTCGTCCGTGCTGGGACAGCCCTCCCACCAGAGAAGCTCGACGTCGGGCGCGCGCGCCGCCATGGGGCCGCTCAGGCGACCGCGCGCGTTCGCCCGTAGATGGCGCCGGCGACGATCGCTCCCGCCGGCACCTGCGATCCCGGCAACAGCACCGAGTGCTTGACCCGGGCACCTGGGGCGATCGCACAACGGTCGCCGATGACCAGCGGTCCGTCGAGCCTGGCCTCGGCACCCAGCTCGCAGTTCTCGCCGACGAGGACGGGTCCGTTGACCCCGGGCTCGCCGGTATCCACGGCCGCGTCTCCGCCGGACGGCTCCAGGACACTGCCACGCGCCTCGACCTTCACAGTGCCCTCCAGAGCGTCGAGGTTGCCCTGGAGGTACTCGGGCAGCGATCCGACGTCGTTCCAGTAGGCGTCGATCGTGTGGACGTGGAAGGGCACGTCGTTCTCGAGGAGCGCGGGGAATACATCGAGCGCGAAATCGACGACGGGCTTGTCGGGAAAGTAATCGAACACCTCGGGTTCGAGCACGTAGATCATGCAGTTGGCGAGATCCGAGAGCGCCTCCGCCGGATCCGGCTTCTCCTGAAACCCCTGGACCCGTCCGTCGGAGCCGGCGATCACGACCCCGAACTCGCTGACGTTCGCGACCCGCCTCACCGCGAGCGTCGCGACGCCGCCGTTGGCCTCGTGGGCCGCGCGTAGCGCCGCGAGGTCGATGTCCGTGAGGGCGTCGCCCGCCATGACCAGAAATGATTCGCTCCCGAAGAACTCGGCGACGTTCCGCACGCCTCCCGCCGTGCCCAGAAGCTCGTCCTCGTAGCTGTAGGTGAGGTCGACGCCCAAAGCGGATCCGTCGCCGAACCGCTCGCGGATGGTCTCCGGGAACCAGTGGAGGTTGGCGATCACCTCGCTGAACCCGTGGCGAGGAAGGAGCTCGAGGATGTGCTCCATCACCGGCCGGTTGACGACCGGCACCATGGGCTTGGGAACCTCGTAGGTGAGCGGACGCAGCCTCGTTCCGAGGCCGGCCGCCATCACCATCGCTCTCATCCGACGAGCAGGGCTAGGTGCCCTGATCCCAGCTGGCCAGGTACTCCTGCTGCTTCTCGGTGAGCGTGTCGATCTCGATGCCTCGCGAGGCGAGCTTCAGCCGCGCGATCTCGCGATCGATCTCCTCCGGCACGGGATAGACGCGCTTCTCGAGGTAATTGTGGTCGCGGACGACGTGCTCGGCCGCCAGCGCCTGGTTGGCGAAGCTCATGTCCATCACCGCGGCGGGATGGCCCTCGGCCGCCGCCAGGTTCACGAGCCGGCCGTCGGCGAGCAGGAAGATCTCCCGCCCGTCCTTGGTCCGGTGCCCCTCCACGAAGGGGCGGGTCTCGTACTTCTCCTCGGTGATCGCGTCGAGGTCGTCCTTGTTGATCTCGACGTCGAAGTGGCCGGAGTTGCACACGATCGCGCCCGACTTCATGACGTTGAACATCTCGCCCGCGATCGCGTCCCGATCCCCGGTGACCGAGATGAAGACGTCACCCACCTTCGCCGCCTCGACAGCCGGCATCACCTCGTAGCCGTCCAGGAGCGCCTCCAGCGCGCGCAGCGGGTCGACCTCGCAGACGATCACGTGGGCGCCGTGGCCCTTGGCGCGCATGGCGACCCCGCGGCCGCACCAGCCGTAGCCGATGACCACGACGCGCAGTCCCGCGATGAGGACGTTGGTGGCCCGGATCACGCCGTCGAGCGTCGACTGCCCGGTCCCGTACCGGTTGTCGAAGAAGTGCTTCGTCTTGGCGTCGTTGACGGCGATGATCGGATAGCCGAGCTTGCCCTCGCGCTCGAGCGCCTTCAGCCGGATGACCCCGGTGGTGGTCTCCTCGGTGCCCCCGAGCACCCCCGACAGCTTGTCGGAGCGCTCCCCGTGGAGGACCCCCACGACGTCGGCGCCGTCATCCATCGTGATCTGCGGCCCCTTGTCCACGACGGCATGGATGTGCCGGTAGTAGGAGTCGTTGTCCTCCGCGTTGATCGCGTAGACCTCGGCGCCATACCGGTCGACGAGCGCTGCCGCCACGTCATCCTGGGTGGAAAGCGGATTGGAGGCGCACAGGACGACGTTCGCCCCGCCCGCGGTCAGCGTTCGCGCGAGATTGGCCGTCTCGGTGGTCACGTGGAGGCAACAGCCGAGGGTGATGCCGTCCAGCGGCCGCTCCTTCTCGAAGCGCTCCCGGATCGTTCGCAGCACGGGCATGTGCCGGTCCGCCCATTCGATCCGTCGCTGGCCCTCGTCGGCCAGTGCGATATCCGCGATGTCGTAGCTCTTCTCGGCGGTTGCCAAACCAATCCTTTCGTCGTGAACGAGTTGGGAAGGATACGTGCCGCGCGATGGCTAGGTTGGTCACGTGGAGGATCCGATGGTGATCAACGCGGACCTGGCCTTGCCGCTCGCCGAGGTGGAGCTGCGCACCAGCCGCTCCTCGGGCCCGGGGGGTCAGCACGCGAACGTCACGGCGTCGCGCGTGGAGGCCGTATTCGACGTCGGCGAGTCGGCGACACTGACCGATGCCCAGCGAGAGCGCCTCCGTGCGCGCTACGGCGAGCGAGTGACGGCGGTTGCGCAAGACGCGCGCAGCCAGGTGCGAAACCGCGAGCTCGCCCTGGAGCGACTGCGCGAGAGGCTGGCCGCCGGCCTGGTGGTCCCCAAGCGGCGCCGACCCACGAAGCCGGGCCGGGCGGCCAGGGAGAAACGGCTCGACACGAAGAAACGAAGGTCCGAGCGGAAGCGGCAGCGCAAGCCGCCGAGCGTCGACGAATAGCGGGCTATCCCGGTCAGGTGGGGCCGAGCCCGTCCTTGACCCGGTCGAGCATGTCGATGGAGGATGGGTCGACACCCCGCTTTGCCGCCAGCTGCAGCGAGAGCAGGTCGCCGAGCATGACCGCCCAAAGCATGCGCCCGGTTCGGCTCTCGCCCTCCGTCTCCAGGCGCGTGACAGAGCGGGCCGTCGGCTCGATCAGCTTCGCGGTCAGCTCGAAGCGCTGGCGTACCCTGGGATGCTGGTCGCGGTCCTCCAGAAAGATCGCGCTCATCCTGCCCGCCTCCTCACTTCCGTTCCAGCCCTCGATCTCGTTGTGGTCGGCCTCGGGAAGCGCGGTCGTGAACGCCGGGAGCTTCGCGTTCTCGTTGATCTGGGTCTTCCAGCGCAGGGCGACGGGCACGGTCAGGTCGGCCCCGTAGATCACGGGTATCGACCCGCTGACGTGCTCGGCCAGCTCCTCCGCCCGTTCGGCTAGGACGCCACTCGCCTGCTGCAGATGCGGGCCCGCGCTGTCGATCTCGGTTCGGATTCCGGGGGCGGCCCCGGTCAACGCGGCGACCTCGGCCGCGACGGTGAACAGGTACCCAACCGCGGCTCGCGGCTGCAGCCCGGCCGGCAGGCCGATGACCGGTACTCCGTCGGCCCTCGCGCCCTTGGCGAGCTGGCCCCCGGTGGTCGCCACGATTCGCCGGGCGCCAAGGGCGTCGGCCGCCTCGTAACAGGCGATCGTCTCCTCGGTGTCGCCCGAGTAGCTGGAGCACAGCACGGCACGGTCGGGCAGCATCGCGAAGGGAAGCTCATAGCCGCGCTCGGTCGTGAGGGGGCGCGTCAGCCGGCTGCCGAACGCGACAGCAGCGAGGTCGCCGCCGATCGCCGAACCTCCCATCCCGCACACCACGAGCCCGCCTGGCGCGTCGAACGGCTCGATCCTCGCCGACTCGACTCTCCACAGCGCGTCGCTCAGATGGTCCGGGAGCGCGAGAACGTCTTCGAGCTGGTTGGAGTGGTCGTTCGCACTCACGACACGAGCTCCCCCGGCGCGAGGGTCGCTCCTTCGCCCAGCTCGGCGCCGGCGTCGACTTGCGCGCCCTCGCCGATCACCGCCCCCGGACCGACTCGCGCCCGCTCGCCGATCTGGACATCGGGAGCGATGATCGACTCGGTGACGCTCGCCCTGGATCCGATCCGCGAGCCCGGCAAGATCACGGATCCGGACACCACCGCTCCATCACCCAGGTGCGATCCGCGGGCGAGGACCGCACGGGGGCCGATCGACGCCTCCGCCCCAACCGTCACACCGGCCTCGACGAGCGCGGGGGGCTGAATGGTGGCGGTCGGATCCACACCGCCGTCCTTCTCCACGATCAGCCCGGCGCCGTCCAGCCGCGCGCCGGCGTCGGTTTGGACGCGTTCCTCCAGGATGTCCCAGCTTGCCTGGAGGTAGCGCTCCAGTGTGCCGATATCCATCCAGTATCCGTCAAGACGGTGACCGTATAACCCATCGCCCACCAGGCGCGGAAACACCTCGCGCTCGATCGAAACCATCCGCCCCGGCGGGATCAGGTCGAGCACGCGGCGGTCCAGCACGTAAGCGCCGGCGGAGATCTCATTGGTGTCGATGTCGCCGGAATCGGGCTTCTCGAGAAACTCGAGGACCTCGCCGGTCGTGGCCTGCGCCGTCTCGCCCGGGCCCTGCGGCCCCCCGGCGCGGCGCACCAATCCGTATGCGCTCGGATCGTCGACGGGGTACAGCGCGAGGGTCGCGACGGCTCCACTCTCCTCGTGAGCGCGCATCAGCTCGCCAAGGTCGATGTCCGTCAGGACATCGCCGTTCAAGACCAGGAAGTGCTCGCCGAGAGCGCCGTGCTCCGCGGCCAGCCGCAGCGGTCCCCCCGTCCCCAGCGGATCGGCCTCCTCGATGTAGGAGATCATTGGACCGCCGTCACCACCGCCGCCCAGGGCCGCGCGCAGCTCGTCCGCACCGAATCCCGAGGCGACGATCACCTCCTCGACGCCGCAGTGCCCGAGCCAATCGAGCATGTACCGAAGGAAGGGTCGATCGACGAGCTGAATCGCCGGCTTCGGCATAGTCAGGGTAAGCGGCTGAAGGCGCGTGCCCTCACCGCCGGCGAGGATCAGGGCCTGCATCAACGCTGTCGCGGTTCGGCCGCCTGGGCCTCGGCGGACTCCGCTGCCTGGGAGTCGTCGCTCGCAAGCCCGATCCCCTCGTACGCGAACCCTGCCTCGCGTAGCGCCTGCGGGTCCAGGAAGTTGCGGCCGTCGACGACGATGGGGGTCGCCATCCGGTCGCGGAGCGAGGACCAGTCGAGCTCGGCGAACTCCGGCCACTCCGTGACGATCACCGCCGCGTCGGCACCCTCCAGCGCATCCTCAGCCGACGCGGCCAGCTGGACGCTCGGCAGTAGCTTCTCGGCGGGCTTCCGCGCCACCGGGTCGTAGCCCCGAACGGTCGCTCCCTCGCCCTGTAGCCGCGCGGCGAGCACGAGGCTCGAGGCCTCTCGCATGTCGTCGGTGTCCGGCTTGAACGCGAGCCCGAGCAGGGCGATCGTCTTCCCCGCCAGCGCGCCCAGGTGCTTCTGGAGCTTCCCGATCACCCGCCGCTTCTGAAGCTCGTTGACCTCGATCACAGCCGTAAGGAGCTGGAAGTGGTAGCCGGTGTTGCCGGCGAGCTGTTTGAGCGCTGAGACGTCTTTGGGGAAACAGTTGTGCACCACCAGCGAGCCGGTTGTGACAAAGGTTTCGCTTTCCGGGACCTCGACGCTGAAGACGTCACCATCGAACGAGCGTCGGCGGATCCCTATCACGCGTACCCATGCGGCGTCGGATCGGCGTCGATATCCCGTTGGCGCGATCCTCTGGGCCAGGCCTTCGAGCGAGTCGCGAATCGCGCTTTCATCGGCAGGGCCGACGAGATGGAGCATGGACTCAACCTGGTCTGCCCCCGAGATCCTGATCCAGTAGTTGTCGCAGGTGGACTTGGCGGTCCGGCCAACTCGCAGCGACGCGACAATCCGCAGCTCAGCGAGCAATCGCAGGATGCCGTCCGCCAGCTCGCGACTGGCTGTGCCGTACTCGAGTGTGACGCTGGGGCCAGCGTTCACGTAAGACCACGATCCGTCCCCCAGCCAGAGTCCGGATAGCAGCGCACGTTTAGCCGCGACACTCTGATCCCAGACCAAGTCCGGAACCCTTTGTTCGTAGCAGTTGCGCCCCAGACCCAGGCTTCCGCACCACCAGCCGGCTAGCAGGCGAGAGGAGACCGAGACGGTGGTGGTCGTCGACAATCTCCGCACCGTCGCCTTGACCCCATTCTCACGCCAGAACGATGCAACTTCATCGACGAGATGCATCTCACGGGATGGGTGAAACGACCATTGGAGGCGTTGCCGTTGGCCATCTTGGGAGCAGTGGCCTTCGGCGATATAGAGCCCAACCACGCGCCAGAATCGCTCGTCGCCGACCATCGACGTAGGCACGTAGGTCCCGTTCCGGGAGGTTCCGGTACTAGCGCCCGACAGCGAGACTCCGAGCCGCTTGGCCTCCGGAAGTCGAAGCGCACCCGCACGTACGATGTCGTGGAAGCGCTGGACATGACCGCGGGCATGGTTCCCAAGGGCGTCCCGACGCAGGTCGAGGGGAAGGTCACGGAGTCGAGCAAGCTCTTGTTGAGCGGGCCTGACGATCACCTCGTCGGCGATGACGCCCGCATGCACACGAGCGCTTTCGAGGCTCATGGACATCGGCGCCATCGAGGGATACAGCGGGGAGCCCTGCGCGAGGGGCAGCCAGTCGGTCGCCGTGAGCTCGCCAGCCAGCTTGACGCCGATCGTCCCCCTGTCGGCGTCCGCAACGACGAAGGGGTGATCTGGCGTGCATTGCACGGCCCGGCCCATCTTCGTCCGAACCTCGCATAGGTCACCCGTGAACCTTCTGCGCGTCAGGGCCTGCACCGGGAGGTACTCGGGCGCATCGGAGCTGCTCCGCCACGAGAGCACCTCGAGTCCGTCCACGCGAAGCAGATCGATGCCTTCGACAGTGCGCTCGAGGTCGCCGTACGGCACCAAGCGATCGAATAGGGATTCGAGGGTAATGAGCGTGCTTTCCTCGTTGAATCGCACCAATACAGACTCGTCCCCTGTCAGGCAGCTTCCGCCGTAGCCGACTCCCGCTCGCAGGAACGATGGGCCAATGCGCTGGTCCAGACCCATGCCGCGGGCGACCTCGGTCACGTCGGCCCCGACCTCCTCGCAGACGTTCGCGATCTCGTTGATGAACGAGATCTTCGTGGCCAGGAAGGCGTTGGCGGCCAGCTTGATCATCTCGGCGGAGGCGACGTCGGTGCGCACGATCTCGCCGCCGAGCGGGCGGTAGATCACCTCCACCTCGTCGGCCGCCCACTTGGCTCCGGGATCCGTGCCGATGACCACGCGGTCGGGGTGAAGGAAGTCCTGGACCGCGGTTCCCTCCTTCAGGAACTCCGGGCAAGAGACGTAGGCGACGCCGGGCGCGCCGCGGCGGATCGCGCGGCCGGTCCCGGACGGGACCGTGCTCTTCATGACGAGGGCGTGGTCGCCGTCGTCGGCGAGCTGGGAGACGACGGCTTGGACCCGGGACAGGTCGGCGTCGCCTGAGTAGGTGGGTGGGGTGTCGACACAGCAGAACAGCAGCCGGGCCGACTCCAGCACGTCCTCCATCTCGGTGGTGAACGTCAGCCGCTCGCCGTTGCGCTCCAGGAGCTCGTCGATCCCGGGCTCGTGGAT
>Ga0126305_10000481_pt1 | contig 17295 bp, 16 predicted proteins | sample Plot26_FD_92536 | JGI IMG/M metagenome (GOLD analysis project Ga0126305, IMG submission 92536) | Serpentine soil microbial communities from UC McLaughlin Reserve, CA, USA - Plot26 | ecosystem: Environmental > Terrestrial > Soil > Grasslands | place: USA: UC McLaughlin Reserve, Lake County... | reverse complement strand
CCATTGCCGTCATTCGGGTCGATCCACAGGGCATGGTTGTCGCTGTGCTTGTCGTGGCCGGTCTCGAGGATCTGCATCGTCGCGCCGCCGTCGCGGGTCACCTGGATGAAGACGTCCATCTGGTAGACCCGGGCGGCGTCGAGGGGCGAGGCCTCGATTTCCTGGTAGTAATGGGGGCCGGTGCCGTCGGAGATATAGCTGTTCCGCTTCTCCCAGCTCTCGCCCCGGTCGCGCGAGCGGTAGAAGCCGCGCTCCTCCTCGCCGGCTTCGATCGTGGCGTAGACCAGGGACGGGTCGGCGGGCGTGACGGCGAGGCCGATCTTCCCCATGTCCCCGCTCGGCAGGCCGGTCTTCAGTGGGCGCCAGGTCTTGCCGTTGTCGACGGACTTCCAGAGCCCCGAGCCGGGTCCCCCGCCGAGGAACCCCCAGACGTGGCGCCGGCGCTGGTAGGCCGCGGCATAGACCACCTCGGGGTTGGCAGGATCGAACTCGAGGTCGGTGACGCCGGTGTCCTCGTCGATCCGGAGCACCGGGGTCCAGGTGGCGCCGCCATCGGTGGAGCGGTAGACGCCTCGCTCCCCGCCCGCGGCCCAGAGCGGCCCCTCGGCGGCCACGAGAACACGGTTGCCGTCGCGCGGGTCCACCAGGATGCGGCCGATGTGCTCCGACCGGGGAAGGCCCATCCGCTGCCAGGTGCGGCCAGCGTCGCGACTGCGGTAGACGCCGTCCCCCCAGCCGACATGGCGCCCACTGACGTTCTCGCCGGTGCCGACCCAGACTACGTCGGGGTTGGTGGGGTCGAGAGTGATCTCGCCGATCGAGTAGGAGGGCTGGTCTTCGAAAATGGGCATCCAGGTGGTGCCGGCGTTGGTGGTCTTCCAGACCCCGCCCGAGCCGGCGGCCACGTACCAGATGCCCGGAGCGGTGGGGTGGACCGCGATGTCGGCGATTCGGCCGCTCATCAGTCCGGGGCCGATGCTGCGGAAGGGTAACGCCGCGGCGGCCTTGGCCAGCGGGGATTCGGGGGGCTTGGCGGACTTGGAGCCGCCGGTCTGGGAGGCGAGAGGGTCAGCGAGGACGGTGGCGATAGCGACGGCGAGGAAGAGTCTGCGCATTCTTTCGAGTCCTATGAATGGAGCCCCGGGGCGTCAAGCTGCCATCCAGCAAGGTTGAGCTACCTCGGCGAGGTTACGCTGTCTTCGGGTGGAGAGCTCAGTTTGATTTTCAGCTTAGCGGTCGAGGCAGAGGCAAGTCTAGCCTGGATTTTCCACGGCCAGGCTGGAGGCACCGGGAGGGAGGCGCCCAGGGGAACACGGATGTTTGCCGGCACCTCACCCAGAGGCAGCTTCCCCTGCTCACTGTTTTTTTGCAGATCCGGGCTCGAATTAAATAAGCCTTGAGCGTACTCGGCAGTCGCGGGCCAGATCCGCGCCGTCTCGTCATTGGAGGCCGTCTGCTTCGCGATCTTCACTGTCATCAAGCCCCACAACCAACTGATCTTGTAGCGCTCGGTTTCGTTCTGGCGGGCCAGCCTCTCGCCCGCGGGCCGCCTGGACCCGCGGGCGGGTATCCTGCTCAGACCGGCTGAGGGATTTAGCAGGCGTTGCAGTCCGAGAACCAGCGTCACCGCCACTTTCCCGCTTGTTGAACGCCGCGTCGTCGAAGCGACATCTTTCGGATACTTTCAAGAAAACAGAAAAGAATAATATGCAGTCTCGCCAAAGATGTCCCGTCAGTCGGACCCAAGCGCACTTCAATACCTATACGGGTGGAGTGGACCGAGCTTGGGTTTCCTCCGGAAGCCGCTATCATTGAGGGGACGTACGACTGAGAGCGAGGACGCACGACATGCCAGGAAGCTTGGATTCTCCGCCAGCCAACATTCTTTCAGTCGTCGGTAACACGCCACTGATTCGCTTGAGCCGTTTTCTTCCAGGCTCGAGCTTCGAGCTTTACGCCAAGCTGGAGTTCCTCAATCCGGGGGGCAGCATCAAGGACCGCCCGGCGCTGGAGATCCTGCAGAGGGCCATGCAGGCGGGAGAGATCGGGCCGGGCTCGGTGATCATCGAATCGAGCTCGGGCAACATGGGGATTGGGCTGGCGCAGGCCTGCCTCTACTACGGCATGCGCTTCATCTGCGTCGTCGATCCCAAGACCACGCCCGCGAATCTTCAGTTATTGCGCACCTACGGCGCGGAGGTCGATTACGTCGCCGAGCCCGACCCCGCGACGGGCGAGTTCCTGCAGGCGAGGATCAACCGGGTGAAGGTCCTGATGGGCGAGATCGAAGGCTCCTTCTGGCCCAACCAGTACATGAACTCCAACAATTCGGGCGCGCACTACCGCACCACCATGCACGAGATCGCCACGGCACTGAATGGCAGGATCGATTTCCTCTTCGTCGCGACGAGCACCTGCGGCACCATCCGGGGGTGCGCCGAATATGCCCGCGACAACGGGATCTCGACGCGGATCGTGGCCGTCGACGCCGTGGGCAGCCTGATCTTCAGCAGCGTCAAGGCGAAGCGTATGATCCCCGGCCTCGGTGCGGGAATGCGTCCGCCGCTCTGCGACCTGTCCCTGATCGACGAGTGCATCCACATCACGGACCTCGACTGCGTGACGGGCTGCCGGCGGCTGGTCACCCGGGAGGCCATCCTGGCGGGGGGATCCTCGGGCGGGGTGGCGACGGCGGTGGAGAAGGTCAAGGACAGCTTGCCCGCCGGCGCGGTCTGCGTGATGATCCTGCCGGACCGGGGCGAGCGTTATCTGGATACGGTGTACTCCGACGACTGGGTGCGCGAGCACTGCGGAGACGTTCAGCATCTCTGGCAGGATGCGGAAGAGAAGGTGTCATGGGCAGCGAAGGCATAGTCATCCTGAAGGGCGACGACGTCGCGGCCCTGCTCAAGGGGCGGGAGCGGGAGGTGATCGAGGCGGTGCGGAAGGCCTACGTGGCCCATTCCAGGGGCCATAGCAACCTGCCCCATTCGAGCTTCCTGCGCTTTCCGAACGACGACGCGAACCGCATCATCGCCCTGCCCGCCTTCCTCGGAGACGGCTTCGACGTCGCCGGCCTGAAGTGGATCTCGTCGTTCCCGGCCAACGTGCGGAAGGGGACGCCGCGGGCTTCGGCGGCGCTGCTGCTGAACTCCACCGAGAACGGGCACGTCGAGGCGATCCTGGAGAGCTCGCTGATCAGCGCCAAGCGCACGGCGGCGAGCGCCGCCCTGGCGGCCGAGGTGCTGACGGCCGGCCGGGCTCCCGAGAGCGTGGGCCTGATCGGGACGGGCGTGATCAACCTCGAGATCGTGCGCTTCCTGCGGGCGGCCCTGCCGGGGATCTCCCGGGTGACGCTGTTCGATCTCGACCCCGAGCGCGCCGAGCGGTTCGCCGGCCGGGTCCGCGAGATCGCCCCGGGCGTCGAGGTGAAGGCCGAGCCGAGCCTGGCCGCCGTGCTCGCCGGCCACCCGCTGGTCTCGTTCGCCACCACCGCCATCCGGCCGCACGTCGACGACCTCTCCATGTGCCCGCCGGGGGCCACGATCCTGCACATCTCGCTGCGCGACCTGACGCCGGAGGTGGTGCTGGCCTGCGACAACGTCGTGGACGACCCGGACCACGTCTGCCGCGCCCACACCTCGCTCCATCTCGCCGAGCAGCAGACGGGCAACCGCGATTTCATCCGCTGCACCCTGGCGGACATCTGCGAAGGCAACGCGAGCCCGCGGGCGGACGGCGGGAAGATCGCCGTCTTCAGCCCCTTCGGCCTCGGCGTCCTCGACCTCGCCGTCGGCAAGCTGGCCCTCGATTCGGCCGCAGCCGCAGGACGGGGAACGGTCATCGAGTCGTTCCTGCCGACCGACGAAGGCGCGGTATGAGGGCCCCCGTCATCTCTGCTTTGCCCTGAAGGTCGAACCTCTCGACCTGCGGGGCAGACCCTCTGCCCCGCATAGCCTCCTTCTCGCCCCGCGGGCCAAGCTCCTGACCTGCGGGGCCAGAATCTTGACCTCCACGGCCACCCCTTCGACCTTCAGGTCAGGCGTTTTGCCCCGCGGGTCAGACACCTCGCCCCCCAGGTCAAACGCGAGATGCCGGGGGCAGGCGTTTTGCCCCGCAGGTCAGACCGCCCGCTCCGCAGGTCAGACGGTCGGCCCCGGAGGGCAAACCGGAGACGCCGAGGGTCGTTTCATCTGGGTGGAGCGCTCACGGCCTGCTGGGGAAGCCCCAGGGCCGCAGCCCTGGGAAGAGTGACGTCAAAATCTATTGCGTCCCGCCAAGGGCGGTATACCCTTTCCGGGGCGTGAGTCCTGGAATCTCCGCTGCCCCTTCCGACCCTCAGGGAGTGCCATGCTAGAAGAACCTAAGGAGGGCTTTGACGTCTTCCTCTCCCACCACAGCGCCGACAAGGCGGTAGTGACGGAGCTCGCCGGACAGCTTCGTGAGTCCGGCCTGTCGGTGTTTCTCGACAGCGACGGCCTGGTCCCTGGAGAGCTCTGGATGCATGGTCTTGAGGCCGCACTCTTGTCCAGCCGAGCCTTCATCGTCTGCTTGGGTCCCTCAGGCCTCGGGCAGTGGACCCTACAGGAGGTCAACGTCGCGCTGGATCGAGCCGTTCGCGACCCCACCTTCACCGTGATTCCAGTCCTTCTTCCGGGCGCGAATCGGTCGCAGCAAGACGAGGTCTCGGCGTTCCTGAGGCAGTATCAGTTCCTGGACCTTCGAGGCTTTCCGGGAGACCGCAGCCTCGACCGCCTGCTAGAGGTGCTCCGGGCCCCCTCTCGACGAAACCGCCTTCCAGGAGCCCTGACGCCAGCCCTGATCGAGCCCGCCTTGGAGCGTCTCCAAGACCGGTTTTTCCAATCGATTCAGCATCACCTCGCCGGCGCGCAGCTCATCCGGCGGAAGGAAACCCGGGAATTGATGACGCAGCTCGACGAGGAGACGTCCCGGGTCACGGTGATCCACGGCGTTGCGGGATCCGGCAAGAGCGGCGTGCTCTTCGAGCTGGCCCGGGAACTGGTCGCCCAGGGGGTGCCCTTCCTGCCTCTCCGGCTCGACAGGTATGAATTGCATGGCGATCCTCAGCGCTTCGGCAAGGAGGCGCTCGGCCTGCCCGGCTCGCCAGCCAAGTGCTTGGCCGCCATCGCGGCCGAGAGACGCGGCGTCTTGCTCCTCGACCAGGTCGATGCCATGCGCTGGACCAGCGCGCACGCGAGCGAGGCCTGGGATGTCTGCCGGGAAGTGATCTCCGAGGCGCTAGCGAGCACGGCCACCTTGAAGGTGGTGGTCTGCTGCCGCACGTTCGACCTCCGGCACGATCCCCAACTCCGAGCCTGGGAGCAGGGGACGCAGAATCTGCGACAAGTCGAGGTGCAGCAACTCTCCCTTGAGGAAGTGCTGGCCGCCGTCCAAAGAGCTGCCGAAGGACGCGGCAGCGTGCCGATCCTTAGGTCCAAGGAGCAGGCTCTGCTCCGCCACATCCACCACCTGCAGATGTGGCTCGCGATCTATGAGAGCACGAAGAGCGCCCCGGTCTTCGATACTTCCTGGGCGCTGATGGAGAGCTTCTGGGCCAGCCGCCTGAATGACCTGGCGAAGAACGGCATAGACCCGGCGAGAGCCGAGGAGCTCGAGCGCCGGCTGGTGGCCGCCGTGCAGGCCGGAGCCGTGCTCAGCGCTCCAGTGCGCAAGCTCGAAATGTCGGACCAGGAGCTGAACCTCTACCAGGAGCACCATCTGCTCCAGGTGGACGAGCGCGGCACCTTCACCTTCTGTCACCAGAGCTATCAGGACTATCTGGTCGCCAAGCATCTCCTGCGCGAACTCGATCAGACCCCGCCGGAGCAGGGTGGGCGCAGGGTCGTCGCCTGGCTGGGCGACAGGAAGAAGCAATCCATCTTCCGGCGTGAGCAGCTTCGGCTGCTGCTTGGGGCGTTGCGGGCTGAAGAGCACGAAGCCTACCTGCCGACGCTGCGGGAGTTTCTACCCGTAACACAACCCGACCCGGCGAGCCTAGTCCGGTTTCATCTATGCCTGTTGGCTCTCCAGTTCCTCGGCCAAGTCGCCGACCCCCGACCCGAGGAGGTCGCCCTCGTGCTCGCTCTCCTCGACCAGCCATTCTGGCGCGATCACGTGCTGGGTGAGATCGTGCGCGGCCAAGTGCCCTGGTTCGAGGCTCTGGACGACCACTGCAGGTTTGAAGCCTGGCTGGCTGGCGAGGATCCCAAGCTTCAGGCCTCGGCGCTGGACATGCTGCTCTACGTCGTGGAGAAGTGCGGGGATCGGGTCGCCCGGCTCGTTGCCCCGTACCTGGAGAAGGACGAAGAGTGGAAGAGGCGGATCCTTTGGGTGCTGAGGTTCGATCCGTCCCAGGACTCGGACGCACTCTTTAGCCTTCGGCTCAAGCTGGCGAAAGAGGGGTCGTACACCGCGGATCACGTGGAATGGGACAAGCTGGCTCAGAGCCATCCGGACCGTTTCATTCAGCTCGTCTCCCATGTACTGATCGCCTTCGCTGCCAGTATCTTCCGGGGAGAGAACCGCAGGCGGCCAGGGCGGCGCACCGAGATCGACTGGCACTCGCTGGAAAAGATCGGTCCTGCAGTGATATCGCGCGAATGGTGGAAGACCGCCTGGAAGGCGCTCTTCCGCTCGCTGAGTCTCGTGACCCAGGTGAGGTCCTATACCGAGGAGCCGCAGCATGTCCTCGAGTCCTATGCCGCAGATTTCGCGACGTTGAAACCTGTCCTTCGCCTGCTGAAGGACCTTGGTCGAGTATTGCTCGAAGACAACTGGCAGGAGTTGGTTACGCTTGGGGAAGAGCTTTCGCGAGCACACCGCCGCGCCGAGGTGCTCTTCCTCGACAGTCTGGTCGAGGGGCCGGTAGTTCCCGAACTTGCTGATTGGGCACTGAACTGGTTGATGGCCGATCCCTGGCGGTCACAACTGCGGCTGCGCCGTAGCCCGGAAGGAGGAAGGCTCCCAGGCCGGCTGCTCGAGCTCTATGCCCCCGTCTGCTCGCCGGAGACCTACCGGCGCGTGGAGCAGTGGCTGCTCACATATCGCGAGCCAGACCTTTTGGAGAGCTACAAGTATCGTCACGAACGGATTAGTCATAATGGAGACCTGAAGTACCCCAACTCCTTCGGCAAGACGCCCCATGGCCTGCTGCCGAAGCTCCCGGCCGAGAGACGCTCGGCTGAGATTGCCTCGCGGCTTAAAGAGCTAAGCCGGAAGTTCCCTGCTCAGACCCTCACGGGTGACGAAAAGGATGACGTCAAGGCCGGGTGGGTCGGATCGCCCATCTCAGAGGATGCGAGATCGAAAATGGGTGACGCTGACTGGTTCGCCATCGCTACGAATGAGAGATTGCCCGCCCGGTGGGGCAGAACTCGGTTCAAGAGCGATGGCAGCTTCGAGGTCGCGTCGGTCGAGACTTTCACTGCAGAGTTCCGAAACATGACTCAGCGGCAACCCGAGCGCTTTGCCATGTTGGCATTGCGGCTGCCGCCGACCGACAACCACAGGTTCCTTGATGCGATCCTCTCTGGGCTAGCTTGGCCGGGAGATCGCCAACCCGAAGGTTGGACACCGCCTAGTCACGAGGTACTGGAGAAAATACTGGCTCTGCCAGCCGTCCAAGCGCTCGCTCATAGCGAGGACAAAGGAGTGGCAAGCCACGTGTGCCGGATTCTCCAGCGCTACTCGGAGTATCCCTGGTCGGAACGCGCTCTCGAGCTGCTGGTATGGATCGCTCGGCACCACAGTGACCCCGAGAAGGATGCATACCCTGGCGGTTCTCCTGGGGAGGATTCTGAGCATTTCGACAAGCTCGAGAACAACGCGCTGAACGTAACACGGGGGGCAGCGGGCTTTGCGATCCACAATTTACTGTTCGCGCAGCCGGCGCTATTCGCCAGGCTCCAGCCAGCCTTGGAGAGCTTGATCCAAAATGAGCACCCGGCCGTACGCGTCGCCGCACTCGCGGCCTGCTTACCCGTAATCAATATCCATCGAGACTGGGCTGTGGAGTTGTTCCTTCAGGGCTGCGAAGGGCCCGATGCCATTCTGGCAACGCGGGGGGCTACTGAGTTTCTTCGCTATACCTATCGGGCTAAACTCGTTCGGCTCCGGCCTCTGATCGAGCGTATGGTCGCCAGTTCTCTTCCCAGGGTTGCCACCGCGGGAGCTTTCCAGGTCGCAGCCTGCTTCCTGGTAGAGGGACAGCTCGAAGAGGGTTTCGAGCGATGCCTAATCGGCAGTCCGCACCACCGTAAGGGCGTTGCCCAAGTGGCGGCTTCTCTCTTGGGAGAAAGTGAATTCGCCGACAAGGCTAAGGCGACCCTGCTGCGACTGGCAGAGGATGAAGACGAGAAGGTGGCCGAGACCGTCGCGTATAGTTTCGGGCAACTGGACCTGCGGCACATCACATCCGATCGTGAAGCCTGGAGCAAGTTTGCCCGCTCCAAGGCCTTCCAGAAGGACCCCTCGCCTCTGCTCCATGCCCTAGACAAGCAGGCAGGGCAACTGGTGCCCTTCGCGGATTGCCTGCTCGCGGTCGGAACCACCTTCGCAGAGGAGCTTGCCGAGGACTCGCAGAATATGGCGACCGGGATCTCCGGGGATGCTCGCCAGCTTCTGCCTCTGCTCCTGCGGCTCTACGAGCAGGCCCAAGCCCGGGACAAGGTGCTCTATCTCCGCTGCCTCGACCTTTGGGACCGACTACTCGAGCGCCGGGTGGGGGCGGCCATGGGGCTGACGAGGGAACTGGATCGGTTATAGCGAGCCGGCCTGGAGAGGCGGCCGTTTCGCCGGCACCGTCTTCCATCATAGAGTTGCCGCCGGATTTGAGGAGGCGCGCATGACGATCGGCTCGAAGGAAGACCTGGCGGGGATGAAACGGGTGGGGCGGCTCGTGGGCGAGGCGCTGCGGGAGATGAAGGCGGCGGCCCGGCCCGGCATGACGACGGCGGAGCTCGACGCGGTGGGGGCCGACTGGCTGCGCCGGCAGGGGGCGCGCTCGGCCCCCCAGCTCACCTACGGGTTTCCCGGCTTCAACCTGATCAGCGTCAACGAGCAGATCGTCCACGGCGTGCCCGGGCCGCGGCGCCTGGAGCCGGGCGACGTGGTCAAGATCGACGTCACGGCGGAGCTCGGCGGCTACATCGCCGACGCGGCCTTGACGGTGGTCCTGCCGCCCGTCTCGCCAGCGGCCCGCAACCTCCGCAGGTGCGTGCGCTCGGCGTTCGAAAAGGGGATGGCGGCGGCGCGGACGGGCAGCCTGGTGTCGGCCATCGGCAGGGCGGTCGACCGGGAGGTGCGGCGCCATGGCTGCAGCGTCATCCGCAACCTCTGCGGGCATGGCGTGGGGCGCACGATCCACGAGGCGCCCTCGGTGCCGAACTACTACGACCCGCAGGTGCGCGACGTGCTTACGGAAGGCCTGGTGATCGCCCTCGAGCCCATGGTGTCGGTCCAGCCGGCGCGGACGGTCGAGGAGCCGGACGGCTGGACGCTCCGCACCCACAACCGGAGCCTCGCCGCCCACTACGAGCACACGATCGTCATCACCCGCGGCGAGCCGCTGGTGCTGACGGCCGCCTAAGGCCGCCCAGGATGGATTTCTCCTCCGTCCTCCGCCTGCTCTACCGGGGGCCCCGGGGGGCCCCCGCCGGCGTGGTGAACCCCTACCGGGACGCCGTCCCCGATCTCGACGGCCCGGCGGCCGCCCGGCGCCGGCGGGCGAACCTCGAGGCCTACCTGGAGCGCGTGGGCACCCCCCGGCGGGTGCTGGTGGGCGAGGCCCTGGGCTTCCGGGGCGGGCGGTTCTCGGGGATCGCCTTCACCAGCGAGCGGCAGCTCGCCGGGCCGCAGGAGCGGCGGCTGCCCTGGGCGAGCTCGCCGGGCTCGCCGTTCCAGGCGACGAGCCGCAACCCCGCCCTCTGGCTCGAGCCCTCGGGCAGCATCGTCTGGGACGCCCTCGGCGGCGATGCCCGGGGCGCGCTGCTGTGGAACGCCTTCCCCTGGCACCCCTACGGCGACAGGGGGCCGCTCAGCAACCGTACGCCGGAGCGGAGCGTCGTGGCGGCGAACCTGCACGTGCTGGAGAGGCTCCTCGCGGAGCTCGGCGGCGCCCGGATCCTGGCCGTCGGTCGCACGGCCCAGGCGGCGCTGGCGGTCCTCGGGGTGGAGGCTCCGGCCCTGCGCCATCCGGCCCACGGCGGGGCGGGTATTTTCCGCCAGCAGTTGAGCGGCTGTGCGGATTGACCTTTTCAGTGCTAAGCTTATACGAGGTTATCAATGCGGCTGGCTGCCGCAGGAGGTCTTCATGTCTCGCTCTCTGGCTCGGATGTGGCCTTTGCTGCTCACCCTTGTGTTGCTCGCCATGCCGGCGTCCGCGGAGGTGTTCCGCGTCACGCTCACCAACGGCGCGGTGATCGATACCGCCTACCAGCCGCAGCAGGCGAGCTGGGATCCGGGCATGGTGCTCCTCCTCACCGAGGTGGGCAACTGGATCGGCTTCCCGAAGGACGAGATCGAGAACATCGAGGCCGATGACCCGACCCAGGGCTTCGGAGTCCGGATCAGCGACAAGACGATCTCCCTCGGGTTCGCGCCGAACGACCTGCCGGAAGAGACCGCGCAGAGCCGCGAGGACCAGATCAACGACCGCTATTACCAGCTCGCGGAGCGCGCGCTCGCGCTGTCCGAGAAGCAGCAGAGCTACTCGATCCAGCAGGGCGTGTCGACCGAGCAGAGCCAGGGCATCCCCTCCAGCTTCGCTGGCGCCTTCGGCGGTTCCGGCGGCGGCTCCTTCAACAACCTCGGCGGTGGTGGCGGCGGCGGTTTGGGTGGCGGCGCGTCGAGCCCGGCGCCCACGACTCCCTCGCCCGTGGTGGCGCCGGCCGCTCCGAGAGACAGCAGCGACGGCAACGACGGCTAACTACTGTTGACGCACCGGTGGGTGCCGAGCCCCATGCTCGACTGAACGTCCCCCTCCGTGGGGACGTTTTCATTTCTGGTCAAGAATCAGGGGAACGAGCCTGTAGTAGCCCTTCTTGTCGGGTCCCACGAATTCCACCAGGCCAAGGTCCTTGAGAGTGGCGACGTCGCGTTTGGCGGTCTTGGCATGGACCCCGAAGCGTTCGGCCAGATCGCCAGGCTTGGGCCGCTCACCGGCCCGGAGCGCTTCCAGGAACCAGGACTGGCGGACATTTACAGGGACATTTACAGGGACATTTACAGGGACATTCTTGTCCCCGGCCGCGATCACCTCGGGATGGGGCCGGAGCACCACGCGCATCACGGAGCTCAGCTCCGCCCATTCAGGAAGAGGGTAGCCGCCGGCCTTGCAGTCCTCGGCCATTCGCTTGTAGCCGCTGCCCCATTTCTCCATCAGGTTCAGCTCCCGTAAGACGCGGGCGATCACCGGATTGCGGATCCGGCTGACTCCGGCCCGCAGGTCTTGCAGGGTCATTCCGAAGGCCAGCATGCCGGGATTCTGGATCTCCAGGCGGTCGGAGTAGATGGCGACCATGATCTGCATGCCCCGCGACGCGTAATCGGTATGGGCGACGGCATTGACCAGCGCCTCGCGCAAGGCGACCCGCGGGTACTCGGGGAGGTCTTCCCGGAGCATGCCTTCGATCCGCGCCGCCAGCCGGGCGTTGCGCCGGATGAAGCGAGGAGTCTCTTCGAGGGCCTCGAGGACCGAACCCTCGATGTCGAGGCGGTCCAGGAACTCCGCCTTGTTGGGCCCGACGAACCGTGCGCAGCGGACCTGGGAATCGGGAAAGAGCCGCTGGCGGGAGCCCTGCCTTCCGAAGAGGATGACGCCGCCGTTGGAGGGCAGCAGGTTCTTGCCGTAGCGGACGAGCACGCCCAGGCTTTCCAGACGGGCGGGATCGATGTCCCGGCCCACGGCCGCGAAGGCGCGTTGCGCCGCCTCCAGGTCCAGGTCCGCGAGGTCCGCGCCGAGGCAGGGGAGTTGATCGAAGGCCAGATGGCGAGCCGCGCGCTCGAGCTCGGCGACGATCTCCGGCCCGGCCCGCCGGTTGGTCGAGCCCAGCCGCACGTAGATTCCAGCCGACGGGCCGTCCGACTTGACGTAGAAGGGGCCGGGCCAGCGGGCCACTCGCACGACCAGGAGGCTGACGCCGTCCACGGAGACCGCGTCGATGTCCGGCAGCAGGGCCGGAGCGATGCCGTCGGCGACGACATTGGCCAGTTGCTCCTCCGCGCCCTCGGGATTGGAGAGGCCATGGAGACGGCCGTCGTTCGCCCGGCCGACGATCAGCGTCCCGCCCGCCGTGTTGGCGAACGCCGTCATCGTCTTGAGGATCGGCTGCAGCGAGGAGAGATCCCGCTTGAACTCCAGGGTCTTGCCTTCCGGCTCCGCCAGAAGCTCACGAAGGGTCGCCAGGGAACCTCCGTCCCTGCTGCCTTCGTCCCGGCCGATGTCTCGGCCGAGCAGGGAGGCGAGAGGGCCCGTCTCGCGCTTCCAGTCGCCGGGGTCCATTTCCTCGAACCGGGCGGGATGGATTCTCGCCATAGCGTCCTCCGCGATTTTTTCTTCGCATCCGGCGCCGTCATCATATCCACAGAAGACACGGCCCGTGAACCCGCGCCTGGGTATCCTCGAATGCGTACCCTCGAAGAGGACATCCCCGGGGAGGGCCCGCTTCGCCTAGAATTCCCCCATGCTCCTCTACCGCACCGCTCCCGAAGGCTCCTGGGCCGTGGCCGGATCCGAGTCGGATCCGATGCTGCGGATCCTCGATTCCGATCCGTTCTCACCTCCGGACGGCTGGAGGTATGGAGCGGAGGTCCGCCGCGAGCCCACGCTCCTGCTGGCGCCGGTCCGGCCCGGCAAGATCGTGTGCGTGGGGCGCAACTACGTCGAGCACGCCAGGGAGCTGAACAACCCCATGCCCGAGGAGCCGCTGCTGTTCCTCAAGGCGCCCTCGTCGCTGATCGGCCCCGGCGACGCCATCGTGCTGCCGCCCGAGAGCCAGCGGGTGGAGCACGAGGGGGAGATCGCCGTGGTGCTGCGGCGCCGCCTGGGACGGGGGGCGACGCCGGAGGAGGCGAGGAGCGCCGTCCTGGGCGTCACCTGCGCCAACGACGTCACCGCCCGCGACCTGCAGCGCAAGGACGCCGTCTTCGCCCGCGCCAAGTCGTTCGACACCTTCTGTCCGGTGGGGCCGGCGATCCGGGTGGGAGCGGACCTGGACGACCTGGCGGTGGTGACCCGCGTCAACGGCGCCGAGCGCCAGCGCGGCCACGTCCGCGAGATGGCTTTCGGGATCGTCGACCTGCTGCTCTACGCCTCGCGGATGATGACCCTGGAGCCGGGCGACCTGCTGCTCACCGGCACCCCGGCGGGCGTCGGGCCCCTCCTCGACGGCGACCGGGTGGAGGTGGAGATCCCGGGCACCGGCGTGCTCGCCAACCCCGTCGAGGCTTTGCGGGGCTGAGGCCGTGATGCGCTTTCCGATGCTTTCTCCAGTACCGCGCGCCGCGCTCGCTCTGATCCTCTTCTCCTGCTGGCTCGCCTTGCTGTTCGCGGGCTTCGCCCTGGGCGGCGCGGTCCATCTGCTGCTCTTCGCCGCCCTGGGGCTGTTTCCCTGGCGGGCCGCCGCCGCCGGCGGGGGCCCCGGGTCCCCCGCCGGAGGCCCTGGGTCCCAATGATCCGGGCGGTCACGTTCGACGTCACCCTCACCCTGCTCCACTGCCCGCGGCTGGGCGAGATCTACTCGGGGACGCTGCGCCGCCACGGCATCGAGGTCGATCCCGAAGAGGCCCGCCGGCTGATCTCGGTGGTGTGGCAGGAATTCGCGTGCAGCGCCGAGCCGGGGCACGACCGGTTCAGCTCGCATCCCGAGGGGGAGCGCGGGTGGTGGAGGCGTTTCCTGGAGCGGATCTGCGAGCACCTGGGCTCGCCGCCGCCCTCCCGGTTCACGGCGGCGGAGCTGTTCCACCGCTTTGGCAGCGCCGCGGCCTGGGAGGTCTATCCGGAGGTGCCGCGGGTGCTCGCCGCCCTCCGCGACCAGGGGCTGCGGCTGGGGGTGGTCAGCAACTGGGACCATCGCCTGCCGGAGCTGCTCCGGCAGGCGGGGCTCGCCCGCTTCTTCGACGCCATCGTCTTCTCGGCCGAGCTGGGGATCGAGAAGCCGGACCAGCGGATTTTCCACCAGGCCCTGACCGAGCTCGGCGTCGAGCCCGCCGCGGCCCTGCACGTGGGCGACGCCAGGCTGGAGGACGTGGAGGGGGCCGTGGCGGCGGGGCTGCTCGCCCTTCACCTGACCCGCACCTCGGGCGGCGGCGACCTGCGCGACCTCACTTCCCTGCCGGAGCTGGTGGCGGCCGAGAGGGCGGGGCGGGCGGGCCGGCAATGGGCGGGCCGTGTGTTAGACTTCTAGAGAAAATGAAGATCTCCACCAAGGGCGAGTACGGCATCCGGGCCATGCTTTACATCGGCATGCATGGCGACAGCGGCCCGGTCACCAGCCACCAGATCGCCAAGCACCAGGGCATCCCCGAGCCCTATCTGCGGCAGATCCTCGCCCTGCTCTCCAAGGACCGCCTGATCCAGTCCAACCGCGGCCCTCAAGGCGGCCACGTGCTCGGCCGGCCGGCGTCCCAGATCACCCTGCGGCACATCCTGATGACGCTCGAGGGGCAGACCACGGCGATCGACCAGATCCTGGCCCTCCCCTGCACCATCGACGTCGGCACCGAGCACTGTGCCATCCGCGAGGTCTTCCTGGAGGTCAAGAAGGCGATCGACCGGATCCTCTCCGACACCAGTCTGGAGGACATGGCGAACCGCCAGAGGGAGATCCTGACCCGGCACATCCGGGTGCCGCTCGACCTGCCCTCGCCGACCGCCTCGCTGCTGCCCATCCTCGTGGACTGATCCGCTTTCGATCCGGTCATGAAGCTCGAAGGCGAAGGCCTGCTGGTGCGCATCTTCGTGGGCGAGGCGGACCGCTGGGAAGGCGGGCCGCTCTACGAGGCGATCGTGCAGCGGGCGCGGGAGAAGGGGCTCGCGGGCGCCACGGTGCTCCGCGGCATCGAGGGCTTCGGAGCCCACAACTTCATCCACACCACGCGGATCCTCCGGCTCGCCGAGGATCTGCCGGTCGTCATCGAGATCGTCGATCAGAAGCCGAAGGTCGAAGCCTTCCTGCCGGAGCTGGACCAGATGGTGACCGAGGGCCTGGTGACGCTCGAGCCGGTGCAGATCATCCTCTACAGGGCGCGCGACGGGGCGAGCGTCCAGACGCATTGACCCCTGCCGCGGGCGAGCTTGTGAAAAACGTCACAAGCGTGCTACCCTCGTGCTTGTGAAGAATGGCACAAGCGCCTTGAACCCACGCTGCGAAGTTGCTACACTCCGCCCGCGCTTGGAGAGAGGGTGGGTTGTGCAGGTGCGCCGCGCAGATCGCCGGACGGCCATGGAGCCGTCCAGGCTCGAACCCGAAAGCCTGAATGTCCGAGAAGGCGAAGCCAGGAGCGAATCTGGCCCGGCTGTCCGGGCTCGGCATCGAGTTGGCGGCAGCGGTCGCGGGCTTCGTCGCCGTGGGGTATTGGTGGGACCGCCACTTCGGCACCAGTCCATGGGGGATCGTGGGCTGGGGGAGCGCGGGTCTCGTCGGGGGCCTGTACAACCTGATCCGTCAGTCGCTGCTTGCCTTCAAAGAAGAAGCCGGGACCAAGAGGGACGGCGGTCCGAAACGATGAGCGGCGCCCGGCCGCCGGCCGCGGAGTATCTGCGGTTCCTGGCGTGGGGACTGGCCGCCGTGATCGTCGCGGCCCTGCTCGGGTTCGTGCCGACCCGGCGGCTGGGGGGCGAGGAGGCTCTTCGTTCGATGGTCGCGGGCTGCGTCGTGGGCTGGCTCGCGTCGGCCCTGGGCGGCATCCCCGTCGCGCTCGGCCGGGGGAAATCGGCGGCGCCGGCCGCGCGGCTGCAGGCGATGCTCGCGTCGATGGGACTGCGCTTCGGCGTGGTGCTGGCGCTGGGAGCCGCGGCGGCCTTCTCGGGGGGGTTCGGCCTCAAGCCGCTGCTGCTCTGGATCGCGATCAGCTACATGGCCCTGCTGACGGTCGACACCTGGTATGCCGTGAAAGGTTTTTGAAAGATCCGAAGATTGAGAGACCTGGAGACTAGAAGATGCTCGCTTTCCTGATGGCCGCCAATCCGCTGGAGCACGTGGTGCCGCATCCGCTGATCGAGAGGCATGCGGATCTGGGGCCGTTGACGCCCGAGGGCAAGATCTCCGTGCTCACGGACCAGACCTCGATGCTGATCGTGGCCGGCCTGCTGCTGATCCTCTTCGTGCCGGCGCTGGTCCGGCGCCGCCGGGGGACGGGCGAGGTCGACCGGCTCGTGCCCACGGGCCCGGCCAATTTCTTCGAGGCGATCTGCGAGTACCTGCGCAAAGAGGTCGCGCAACCCAACCTCCACGAGCACACGGACCGCTTCATCAAGTACATCTGGAGCGTCTTCTTCTTCATCCTGACCTGCAACCTGCTCGGGCTGCTGCCGATCGCGGCGGTCTCCGGCGTCTTCGGGCTGCACCTGGGCGGCACGCCCACGGGCAACGTCTGGGTGACGGCGGCGCTGGCGCTCTGCACGCTGGTCCTGATGGTGTTCAACGGCCTGCGGCTGGGCGGCAAGCACTACATCGCGCACTTCTGCCCGGGACCGCTGTGGCTGGCGCCGGTGCTGGTGCCGGTCGAGCTCGTGGGACTGGTGGCGAAGATCTTCGCCTTGACCGTGCGTCTGTTCGCCAACATGCTGGCCGGTCACATCCTGCTTGCCGTGCTGCTCGGATTCATCCTGAGCGCCGGCGCCTCGATGGGCTACGGGGGCGGCTTCGGCATCGCCATCCCGGCCGTGCTCGGCAGCGTGGCAATCACCCTGCTGGAGATCTTCGTGGCCTTCCTGCAGGCGTACATCTTCACCTTCCTGACGACGCTGTTCATCGGCCAGTCGGTGGTGTTCCACCACGGCGGGCCCGGCGAGCTCCACAACGAGGGTGCGCACTGATCTTTGACGATTGATTGAGAGACCGAATTCGCCATGCCCGGACCGCGCGGGGCACTCGGGCCGTGAGGCGTGACTGCGATGGCGATCCGAAGAGGCGGCCGGCCCCGCACGGCCGCGAGAACCGAAAGGACTTGAAACGATGAGCAAGAGAATGGCGAAATTCACGATGCTGATGATGGTGCTCGGGACCGTGCTTATGTTCGCTTCCGTCACTGACTACTCCCAGGAGCCCTGCGTGG
>Ga0126305_10000479_pt1 | contig 17331 bp, 14 predicted proteins | sample Plot26_FD_92536 | JGI IMG/M metagenome (GOLD analysis project Ga0126305, IMG submission 92536) | Serpentine soil microbial communities from UC McLaughlin Reserve, CA, USA - Plot26 | ecosystem: Environmental > Terrestrial > Soil > Grasslands | place: USA: UC McLaughlin Reserve, Lake County... | reverse complement strand
GATCCTGCCTGCCACGAGGCAATCGCGACCAGCGCTCCAGCGACCAGGGCGGCGATGCCCATCTGCAGCCAGTCGGCGTTCCGCACCCAGGCGGCCGCTGCCGTTCCCGCGTGCCGTGCGACCGTGCCGGCAGGCTGCTCACCGCCGCGCAGGAGCAGCAGCGGCTTCACCCGACGGACTTCCAGCAGCGGCACCAGCGAGAACAGCAGTGATACGAGCAGGCCCACCGCCACTCCCTGCGTCACCGCCGAGATCGTGAGCGAGAGCACTTCCCCGCCAAACGACGACAGCATCGATGGAGGGATAGCCCGTAACCCGAGCGCCGCCAGCGATACGCCGAGCGCACTGCCGGTCGAGCCAAGGATCAGCACCTGCACGACGTAGATCGTGAGCACCTGCCGGGTGGTCGCGCCAACGCATTTGAGAATCGCGATGCTGCGGACCTTCTGCTTCACGAATACCCGGGTGACGCTCCAGACACCAATGCCGCCCAGCACCACGATGACGAAGCCGACGAGGCTGAGGTAATTCTCCGCCCGCGCCATGTCGTCGCTGATGTCGCTTTCAGTCGTGCGATAGGACCACGCATTGACGAACTGGTCGCGCAAGTCGTTGCGCTGCAGCGAGCGCAACAGCGGCGCGATTCCGGTTTCGTCAACCCGCAGCATGATCTGGTAGGCCGCACGGCTCCCGAACGCCAGCAGTCCCGTCGCCGCCAGGTCGGCGCGATCGATGAACACCCGCGAACCGAACGAGAATGCCCCGGCCCGCCGTCCGGGCTCGCGGGCAAGCACCGCTCGGATCGTGAAGGGCTGTCCACCGATCAGAATCTGGTCCCCGGCACGGAGGCCCAGCTGGGCGAGCAACTCCGGTCGCGCGATCGCGCCGCGGCCGCGCAGCAGATCGTGCGAGTAGGTGACGCCTCCGTCGAGCTCCATTCGGCCGTAGAACGGAAAGCCGGCATCGATCGCGCGCAGTTCGACCATCCGGGCGGCAGTGCCCTCGCCGGCGGCGCGGACCATCGTGCTCAGTTCAACCGCCTCGACGCGCTGCCGCACAGGCGCGGCCGCAAGACGTTCTTCGATCCGCTTCCGTACTTCGGGCGTCCACGGCCGCCGCGTGCCGATCACCACGTCGGCCGTCATCATGTTGCGCGCCTCGCGCATCATGCCGGCGCGGACCGTCTGGATGACCGATCGAAGCGCGACGATCGCGCCGACACCGATCGCGACGCAGACGAAGAAGAACACCATCCGGCGCCATGATGCGCGCAGCTCTCTGACCGTCATGCGAAAAACGAAGGTCACTGGTCCACCACCCGTCCGTCGCGGAGAGCGATCCGTAATTCGGCGCGAGCCGCGAGTTCGGGATCGTGCGTCACGAGCACCAGGGTCGTCTTGCGCGCGCGGTTCACGCTGAGCAGCAGTTCGATGATCGCGTGGCCGGTGGCGGTGTCGAGATTGCCGGTTGGTTCGTCGGCGAGCAGCAGCGGGGGTTCGTTGGCGAGGGCGCGGGCGATGGCGATGCGCTGCTGCTCTCCACCCGAGAGCTGCGACGGGTAATGATGCGCACGGTCCGACAGCCCGACTTCGGAAAGCAGTGCGGTGGCGCGGACCGTGGCGTCGGCGACACCGGCGATTTCCATCGGGACGAGCACGTTCTCGTAAGCCGTCAGCGACGGTAACAGATGAAAGAACTGGAAGACGAAGCCGATTCGCGTGCCACGCAGCCGCGCCAGGCCGTCCTCGTCGAGCGTCGTAATGTCCACGCCGTCCACCAGGATCGCCCCGCCGGATGGTGCGTCGAGACCGGCCAGCAGCCCCAGCAGCGTGGATTTGCCGCTCCCCGACGGACCGGTGATCGCCGCGACGGCGCCGGACGGAATCGAGAGAGTCAGTGGATGCAGAATCGTCAGCATGCCGGTCCCGCTCGGGACCGTCTTGCTGACACCGCGCAGTTCGATCATTGCGACGCCGACATCTGGTCCAGGACCGGACGAAGCACACCCCACACGTTCTCGGCGACGATTGCCGCGCCCTGGGTATTCGGGTGGATGCCGTCCGCCTGGTTCAACGCAGCCTGGCCGGCGACCTTGTCGAGAAGAAACGGAAGGAACAACATGCGGTTCTTCAACGCGAGGTCGCGGTACGCCAGCCGGAAGGCGGTAGTGTATTCCGGACCGAAATTCGGCGGCGCCTCCATCCCGGCGAGGATGCAGAGCACGCCTCGATTGCGGGCACGCTGAATGATCTCGGCCAGGTTGTTCTTCATCTCCGCGACGGAAAGCCCACGCAAGCCGTCATTGGCTCCAAGCGCGATCACGAGCACCTTGACGTCACCTTCGAGTGCCCAGTCCAGACGCCGCAATCCGCCCGCGCTCGTATCGCCCGAGACGCCGGCGTTGACCACTTCGAACTTGTACCCCTCCGTGTCCAGCTTCTGCTGAATCAGAGCCGGGAAGGACTGTGACTCCACCAGGCCAAGACCGGCCGTCAGGCTGTCGCCGAGGATCACGATCCGGGGACGCTGTTGTTCCCCGTTTTCGGATGTTGCCGGTTGGGTTGCTGCCGGCGCGGCGCCGGACGTTTGGGTCTGACGCGTGTCCGGAGCTTTTCTGCACCCGATGGCGAATAACAGCAGGAGCAGGCTGATGCCCAGGCGCAGATCGCGATGTGAAAAAGCGGACACCCAACCCCAGTATATGGTCACGCCGGCGGGAGATCGGCCAGTTGCGATTCGAGTGCGGCGATCGCCTCTTCGAGCATCTTCCGGTGTGCCGTGGCGGTCGCGCGTGACAGGTCCGCGCGGGCGCGGCTGCGTGAGAGTTCGAGAGCCGCCCGCTTCGACGCAAGTTCCCGTTGTTCCGGCGTCAGCGCTGGATTGAGCTTCTTGTCTCTGGTTGCCTCGTCCTGTTGAGCTTCGATGAACTTGGAATCGAACCCTCGTGCCATGGCTCCATTGTAAAGGTTGAGCGACCTGCTCTGGCATTGCCGTTGCTCCAAACCCCGGGAATGGCAGTCGCTGACACAGGTACCGTCCGAATCGCTGCAATCGGTGACCTTCATTACGGGCGGAACGCGGTACAAGGTTCCCTGCAGGCGCTGTTCACACAAATCACCGAGAGCGCCGACGTCCTTGTCCTCTGCGGGGATCTGACCGATTACGGACTCGCAGACGAGGCGCGGGCGCTCGCGCGCGAGATCACTGCGGGGGTGAAGATCCCGGTAGTGGGCGTTCTTGGCAACCATGATTTCGAAGCCGGCCAGCAGGTCGAGATCAGCAAGATTCTGATCGACGCCGGTGTGGCGATGCTCGATGGCGACAGCACCGAAATCCATGGCGTGGGCTTTGCCGGCATCAAGGGTTTCGCGGGTGGTTTTGGCCGTCGCGCCCTTGGGCCCTGGGGCGAGGACATCATCAAGCACTTCGTCCGCGAGGCGGTCGACGAAGCACTGAAGCTCGAGTCGGCGCTCGCACGGCTTCGTCAGCACGAGCGACTCGTCGCCGTTCTTCACTACTCACCGATCCAGGCAACCGTCGAAGGCGAGCCGCGCGAGATCTTTCCGTTTCTTGGATGCAGTCGCCTCGAAGAGCCGATCGGCCGCTTTCCTGTATCGGTGGTGTTTCACGGCCACGCCCATCACGGCCAGCCCGAAGGCCGCACCACCGGCAACGTTCCAGTGTTCAACGTCTCGGCGTCATTGATGAAGCAGCTCTTCCCGGAGCGTCCTTTCCGGATGGTTGAAATCGACAAGAGTGGGCAGATGGACTCGGCGGATCGCCGCACCGGGAGCGACCGCCGCTCTATCGAGCGCACCGAGGTAACAAAGTGATGGTCCAATTCACGAGTGCGTTGTTCGTCTTGGTGCTGGCGCAGGTGCCCGCGCCGGCCGCGAAGGCTCCAGGGCAGCCGCGCGCGGCGGTTCCGCGAACGGCTTCGCCAGGTCTCGCCACACAGGTTGCGCTCGATCGCGCCGGCTTCTCGCCCGGCACGCTTGACGGCAGTGTCGGCGCGAGCACGAAGAAAGCGCTGGACGCCTATCGCAAAGCGAACGAAGGGAATGATCCTGCTCCCGTTGAGGCAACGACGACGTACCTGATTACGGATGCTGACGTCGCCGGACCGTTCGAGCCCGATATCCCCACGGAGCTGCCCGATCAGGCCAACCTGCCCGCTCTGTCGTACAGGACACTCCTCGAGGCGCTCGCCGAGCGTTACCACGCCACGCCGACGTTGTTGCAGCGACTCAACCCCGGCGCGCAGTTCCAGGCCGGTGAGGAGATTACTGTTCCCAACGTTCCGCCGATGGTGCCTCCGGCTCCCGAGCCGCCGAAACCAGTCAAGCCGGAACCGAAGGGAACGTCGGGCCGCGCCGGTGCAGTGCCGGCCGATGCGCCCCCTCCCAAGGCTGACGTCATCGTCACCGTGGCGAAATCGACGTCCGCGCTCACCGTGACCGATTCCTCGGGAAAGGTCATCATGTACGCTCCCGTCACTACCGGCAGTGAGCACGATCCGTTGCCGATCGGAGAGTGGAAGGTCAACGGCGTGTCGCTCAATCCCCCGTTCCGGTACAACCCGGAGCTGTTCTGGGATGCCGACCCGAGCCACACCAAGGCAGTGCTGAAGCCCGGACCAAACAACCCGGTAGGTCTGGTGTGGATCGATCTCTCGAAGGAACACTACGGCATCCACGGATCGCCGGAGCCATCGAGCGTCGGGAAGACGGCGTCGCACGGGTGCGTGCGGCTGACGAATTGGGATGCGTTGAAGCTCGCGGGCCTGGTCAAGCCCGGCACCAGGGTGATCTTTACTGAATAGCGCCATGGCATCGACACATTCGAAGGACCGGGCGAACGTCTTCACGATCGGCGCTGCGTACGGATTCGTGGCGGGTGTCTTCGCCATGGCCCTGATCGTCTGGCAGTTCGGCAGTGTGGTGCCGACGCGATCTTCCTCACGGCCCGGAGATGCGAAGGTGCCCGCGGCTGTCGAGACCGATGCTCCAGTGGTGAAGACGCCGGCCCCCGCGGCAACATCCGGCAGCAGCCGCGCCGAAGTTGCCGCACCTTCGATTGCCCCGCCGCCTGCCGGCGACCTGAAGGACCGCGACCTGGAGATCCCGGTCGAGGGCGTTCGCTCCGATCAGCTGACGCCGCAATTCAAAGATCCACGAACAGGTCACACGCACGAGGCCCTGGACATCCCGGCGCCGATGGGTACGCCGGTGAAGGCGGTTGAGGATGGCCGGATAGCCCGCCTGTTCTTCTCAAAGGCAGGAGGCACGACCATCTATCAGTTCGACCCCAGCGAGAAGTTCTGCTATTACTACGCGCACCTCGACAGGTACGCCAACGGCCTTCGCGAAGGAGACCGCGTCCGCCGGGGCCAAGTCGTTGGTTACGTAGGGGTTTCGGGCAATGCCCCAAAGAACACCCCACATCTTCACTTCGCCATCTTTCGCCTGACCGACGAGAAAAAGTGGTGGGAGGGCACGCCCCTCGACCCGTACGATATTTTGCGGTAGCCGATTCAAACCCTTGCCCTCGGGCGATCCGTCCAAGCTAATGCAGGAAAGGAGCTTGCGCACGGAAGCCACATTGCTGCGGGCCCAGACGACGCTGACAGCACTCTCGACATCCGAAGCCGCTGACGACGTGGCCCTCGCCGCGGCAGGAGATGTTCGTGCCTTCGAGAGGCTCTATCGCGCCAATCTGCCGAAGGTGCACAGCCTGGTTCGCCGGATGACGGCTGGCCGTGATGCCGACGAACTGACGCAGGACGTTTTCGTCCGCGTCTGGCAGAAGCTCGCCACATTTCGCGGCGACTCGGCCTTCGGCACCTGGCTTCACCGGCTCGCCGTCAACGTGGTGATCGAGCGATTCCGGACCGAGGCGACCCGGCGCCAGCGGCACTACGACGGTCAGGACATTTTCGAGATGCTCCCGGCGGCTGCCACTCGTTCGGGAGACCTGGCCATGGACTTCGAGACGGCGCTGGCGAAACTGCCGGACGGAGCCAGGCAGATTTTCGTGCTGCACGACGTACAGGGCTACAAGCACCAGGAGATAGCGGACCTGCTGGAGATTTCGGCCGGCACCTCGAAGGCGCAATTGCATCGTGCCCGCATGATGCTGAGGCGACATCTGAATCCGCCGAACAACGCGCAGGCCACTGCTTAGCCGCCCCAAGTGGCAGGAATTTGCGAGCGATGAAATGCCCGACATAACCGACGCACACGAACAGATCATCGACCAGCTCTCTGATTACGTGGACGGCGAGCTGTCTCCTTCCGCGCACACTGCGATGAAAGAGCACATCGCTGGTTGCGCCGAGTGTCGCGTCATCGTCGGCGAGCTACAGGGTGTCAAGGAACGTGCGGCGCTGTTACCGAATACTCCACCCCGAATGGATTTGTGGGATGGTGTGGCGGCGCGCCTTGCGGACGCAAGAACCGCACGCGTCACGCCGCTGCGACACCGCGCGTCACGCCGGTTCGCATTCACGATGCCGCAGCTCGCCGCGGCCGGGATCGCATTGATGGTGATGTCGGGGGGGCTGGTGTGGCTTGCGGAGCGCGGAGATTCTCGCGCTGACGTGCCCGCAGTCAGCGCATCGGCACGGCCCGGCGTGGAGGGCGCACCTTCAACGGCGTCCGGGCGTGTTGAGAATGCGAGTACGACGGATGCGCCTTACGAGGGAGCCGTCGATGATCTCGAGCGCACGCTCGACCAGGGCCGCGATCGGCTCGATCCGGAGACGATCCGCGTGCTGGAGCAGAATCTCGAAACGATTGACACGGCAATCGATCAGTGCCGCCGCGCACTCGAGGCCGATCCGGCGAACGCATACCTTAACAATCACCTGGCGACTGCGCGGCAGCGCAAGCTCGCTTTGCTCCGTCGAGCGACGGCGCTCACGACCGGATCCTGAGTTGTGTCAATGCTGCTGACTGCCCTTGTCTTTTCGGCGCTCCTCGTGCAGACGCCGGCCGCTCGCGAAACGAGGCCGCCCCAAACCGACGAGACGGTCGCCGTCACTCGCGGCAGCCGACTGGTGGTCGACAACTTCGCGGGAGAGGTGATCATCAAGGCGTGGGAGCGCGACCAGGTACGTGTGCAGGCACGACACGCGGCGCGAGTGAAGGTTGCGATCCGCACAACCGGTTCGGCCGTCAGCGTTCGCGCCGACACGAGTGGCCCCCCCGCCTCGGTCGATTACGAGATCATGGCGCCGGCCTGGATGGTCGTGAAGGTCGCCGGGACGTTCAACTTCATCACCGTCGAAGGTGTCAAGGCGGAGATCACCGCCGAAACCACTCGCGGCGACATCGTCGTCAAGGGCGGCAGCGGAACGATCGTGGCGAAATCGATCCAGGGTGCCGTACAACTAGAGGGTACACGCGGCCGAATCACCGCCAGCTCGGTGAACGAAGGCATCACCCTGATCGACGTGTCGGGCGATATTCTTGTCGAGACGACCAACGGCTCGATTTCGATGACGAAAGTCACCTCCGGCAACGTCCAGGCGACGACGATCAACGGTGACGTCACGTTCGACGGCAGCATGGCCGACAACGGCCGATATGGATTCGCGACCCACAATGGAAATATCAGCGTGGGGGTGCCGGAGACCTCCAACGCGACCTTCATCGTCCGTACTTACAATGGCGACTTCGCGACGAACCTCCAGCTCGCGGGACCCCCTCGCACCGAAGTGCGCCGTGGACGTCGAGTCACGTATACGCTGGGAAATGGCAGCGCTGAGATGGAGCTCGAAACATTCGGTGGCGCCATCCGGATCCGTCGCGCCGGTCCAAAGTAGTGCAGCCCTTTAGGGCTGCAGTCACGCGGTCGCAATGCAGCCGCTAGTGGCTGCCTCGTCCGATTGCGCTGCGATACCGGGACCCCGATGTTCGGATGCGAACACCGATGACGTCCACCCTTTCCCGCGATTCTTCCAAACTCCCGTCATTCTCGCGATATCGCTCGTGGCACACCGCTTGGACCTGCCCGACCATCCATGTACGTCAGCTGCTCCGCTCAGCCATGCGTTCTGATTGCCGATGATCAACCGGATCTTCTGGATGCACTTCGGCTTCTGTTGAAGGCCGAAGGGATTCAGATGGAGGCGGTGACCTCGCCGGAAGGAGCTTTGGCGGCACTCGAACGGCGCAAGTACGACCTTCTGCTCATGGACCTCAACTACACGGGCGACACGACCTCGGGTGTCGAAGGCATGGACATGCTCTCGCGCGTACAGGCGCTCGATGACTCGCTGCCGGTTGTGGTCATGACGGGCTGGGGGTCGGTCGATCTTGCCGTCGAGTCAATGCGCCGCGGTGTTCGCGATTTCGTGCAGAAGCCCTGGGACAACGCGGCGCTGTTATCAACGCTGCGCAACGAGATCAGCGCCGGCCGCGAGCGCCGGCGCCGCGTCGAGGATGATCGTCGCGATCTCGATGAGGCGCGGCGGATTCAGCGCAAGCTGCTTCCTCTTGCCGTGCCGCAAATCGACGGCTGTGAGATTTCCGCGCAGTGGCAGCCGGCCGCAGGCGTTGGTGGGGACTGCTTCGATGCGATCGCCTTTGGCTCCGATCGGGCGGCGGTTTCGATCGCTGACGTTGTCGGAAAAGGGATTCCAGCTGCGTTGTTGATGTCGAATCTCCAGGCAGCCGTCCGGGCCTTTGCCACTGAGTCGGCACGGCCGGCCGATCTGTGCGACCAGGTGAACCGCATTCTGTGCGGCCGCATCGCCGAAGGACGGTTCATCAGCTTCTTCTACGGCATCCTCGACACCGGGCTTGGCTCACTGACCTATGCGAACGCCGGCCATTTCCCACCCGTGCTCGTGCGTGCGGATGGCACCGCCGAACGGCTGACGTGTGGAGGGCCTGTTCTCGGCGTGATTGCGGACGCTCCGTACGAACAGGGGCAGGTTGCCATCTCCTCACGGGACCGCATCGTCTGCTTCACTGACGGGATCACCGAAGCGCGCACGGCGGCCGACGAGGAGTTCGGCGAGGCACGCCTGATTGCCGCGGCAATCGAGAACCGGTCGTGCAGTGCGCCAGCCCTTCGAACCCGTCTGATGGATTGTGTCGCGAGCTTTACCGGCGGCGCATTCCAGGACGACGCGACCCTGATCGTTGTGGCGATCGACTAGGCCACGGGACGAACTCCATCTGCATGGGACGAAACTCGCCTGTGGTGGGGCAGGATCCCGGCCTGTAATCCGTTCTTGACGAGCGGGTGACTGCGGCCCGATAGTTGCTCGAATGCAGAAACCCTGGACGCCCCCGATTCGGTGGGTTTTCGGTGCAGCGACCCTCCTCGGCTTCTTTTCGACGCTCCAGGCGTATCGGCTGACATCGCTCGACTACGGCGGGAAGATGGACGTCCAGGTGGGCGCCTTGCTGGTGCTCAATCTCGTGTACTGGTACGTGCCGGCAACACTGGCGACCGTGATCTTCCGCCTGGATCAGAGCCGGTTCCGGCTCGACCCGGAGCGCTGGATGCGCGCGCTCGCAATCAACGCCGTCGGTGCCGCCTGCTTCTCCGTCGCGCATGCCCTGGCGATGATCGCTGTGCGCTGGTTGGTCTGGTCCAATGCCGGCAAGATGCCCAGCGTAAGCTGGACGACGTTCCTGCAGCGCATCTACCTGACGAACCTCGACTGGACGCTGATGACGTACTCGACGATCGTCGGCCTTGGCTACGCGCTCGGCTACTACCGCGAGGCGCAGGCGCGCGCCGTCAAGGAGGCACATCTCGAAACGCAACTCGCGCAGGCTCGCCTCAAGACGCTCGAATCGGAACTGCAGCCCCACTTTCTTTTCAACACCCTGCATGCGATCTCCACGCTGATTCACACCAGCCCCGACTCCGCGGATCGCATGATCAGCCGTTTGAGCGACCTGCTGCGCCTCACCTTCGACCGGAGCGGGGCGGCGCGCATCTCGCTGCAGGAAGAACTGGAGTTCCTCGGAAAGTATCTCGAGATCGAGCAGACCCGCTTCCAGGACCGTTTGTCGGTTTCCTACGACGTCGATCCCGAAACGCTCGATGCCGAGGTGCCACGTCTGATCCTGCAACCGCTGGTCGAGAACGCGATCAAGCATGGGGTGTCGCCACGAGTGGGCCACGGCATCATTGAGATCGTCGCCCGCCGCGAGGAAGACCGGCTTTGCCTCGAGGTGCGCGACAACGGCGTCGGGCTGAGCGGGAGCGCGCGCTCGCAATTCCGCAGCGGTGTTGGTCTGCCGAACACGCGCGATCGGCTGGAGTGCCTCTACGGTGAGGCGCAGGCTCTCGAATTCTCGGAGGGCAACGGCGGCCTCACCGTTCGCATGCGGATGCCCTTGCAGCGCTCGGCTGCGACCGCGGCAGCATCCGCGAGCCTGGTTGCATGACTGACTCGAAGCCGGCGCCTATCCGCGCGCTCATTGCCGACGATGAGCCGCTTGCACGGGAACGGCTGAAAATGCTGCTCGCGCCGGAGGACTGGCTGCACGTAATCGAGGAATGCTCTGACGGCATCTCCGCGGTTGCGGCGATCGAGAAGCTGCGTCCGGACCTGGTATTCCTCGACGTGCAGATGCCTGGCGCGACCGGCTTCGACGTCATCGAAGCGATCGGCGCCGACAAGATGCCGTTCGTCGTTTTCGTGACCGCCTACGACAAATACGCGATCAAAGCGTTCGACGTTCACGCGGTTGACTACCTGCTGAAACCGTTCGACCGCGAGCGTTTCAGCCAGGCGCTCGTCCGCGCCCGTCAACAACTGGAACAGCGCTCGAGCGGTGAGCTCGAACGGCGCCTGCTGGAACTGGTGCAGGATCTGAAGCCGGTGCACCAGAAGCTCGATCGGTTTGTCATCAAAGCCGGCGGACGGGTGTTCTTCGTCCGCGCGGAGGAGATCGACTGGATCGAGGCCGCAGGCAATTACGTGAAGCTCCATGTCGGGTCCGAAGCGCACCTGTTTCGCGAGACCATGAATGCGCTCGAGGCGCGCTTGAATGCCGACACCTTCTATCGCGTACACCGCTCGCATATCGTCAACATCGAGCGCGTTCGCGAGCTGCAGCCCTGGTTCAACGGCGAGTACGTCGTCTTCCTGAAGGACGGTACCCGGCTGACATTGAGCCGCGGTTACCGGGAAAAGCTGCAGGAAAAGATGGGCCGGCCGCTCTAGCTATCGCACCCAGGCAATCGAAAAAGCCGTCGATCCATCCCGCAGTCCTTTTCCCACGTCCAGGCGCAGCACGCCGCTGCCGGGAACACTGACGCGAAGCCCGGCGCCCGCATCCACATTCCACGCTGGCCCTTCTGAGATCCGCCGCCGGGCTCGTGCGGTGTCGACAAAGATCGCGGGTGCCATACGGATCACTCGTCGAACCGGCGGCCACCAACGGCGCCATTCCGCAGTGGCATGGTAGAGATGCCGGCCGAACACCTCGCCCTCCATCACACCGTCATCCAGGAGAGGATGCGCGCGCAGGAGGGCGGTCCGGCCGTAGCCCGTCCCCGCTCCCGGCCACAGTGCCCGGGGCGCGCCGCTCGAGGCGGCTTCGATGCCGACGGTTGAGAGAAGAACCGTGCCTTCGTTTCGGATTCTGGAACGCCACTGCGCGGATGCGCCGATCGTTGCCGCGCCGAAGTCGCCGGCAAGCGTGACAGCCCCGGCATTCAGCGAAAGACGGTCATTCAGAACCCGGTAGCCGAGCTCGCCGGAGAGGTCGAGCGTCCGCCCTCGATCGACCCACGAGTCTGCCCCCAGTCCAATTTCCCACCGGAAGCCTCGCGTCGACCAGTCGGAGTATTTCAGTCCGCCGCCTCGGCGTACCTCGCGGGCATCCTGCTCCCCGCTCGCCTCGGCGTACGTCTGTACGTCGCGAAACAGATCCGCTCGGATCACCCCCCCGGCCCGTACCGGCGCTGAGTACGACAGTGCCACCATCGGACGCGCGTTCTCCCATCGCCATGAAGCGGAGACCAGGTCACCCGCACCGGTTGGATTCGCCATCGCGACCGATACCTGGCGATCCGCCACCGCACTGACGGCATTCGTGGCCAACGCTCCTCGATTGAATGGAGACCGCCGCCGTTCGAAGATGACGGCATCGATTGCGGCGCGCCCGTTCTCGAGCGGCCGGTAGTTGACCCTCGTGACCTGCGCAGAAGGCACCGCCGCCAGCCGTCGTCCGGCCGCAGTGAGATCGCCGGCGTCGAGCACCTGTCCGGCACGCAGCCGGATCGAGTTGGCCACAGCGACATAGCGTGTCCGGTCAAGCCCCTGCACGTTGACGATGTCGATCACCGGCTCGCGCAGATGATTCCATGCGTTCAGCGCGCCCGATGCATCGCCGAGAACGAACCTGCTGGTTGCAAGAATGCGCCACGCGTGTTCGTCGTGCGGATTTCGGCGGACCGCTTCTGCTGCGTGGCCCGAGGCCGCCGCCCAGTTCTCCTGGAGCGCATAGACCCCTGCCAGCTCCCGCGACGGGGCGGAGTCGGCTGCACAGATCTCCGCAGCTGCTTCCAGAGTGGCGATCGCCGCACCGTGTTCCTTCCCGTCCATTTCCGCGAGCGCCTTTTCCACCAGCCCTTCACAGGGGGAAACCGCTAACGCCCGGTCGACGTTGGAAGCAGGAGGGACACTCAGTCTCGACTCCAGGCCGGGCAGCACGAGCAGGGTCCAACGTTCGGACTTTTTCCACGCCGTGGCGAACGCCGCTTCAGTCATGACCCGGAACGGAGCCCGGGCCGAGTCGTGTAGAACCACGCGACTGTTCGCCCACGCCACGACGACGACGTAATGGAACGCACCCGGGCGGTCTTCGATCAGCGCGATCACCGGCTGCCTGTCTCGCAGCCGCGCCTGGACGAGTGGCGCATCACCGGCGAATGCGCGTGCCTCCCAGCCCCGTGCGTCGAGGTCCTTCACCAGGTCGGCGGTGTGAATACCGGCAGCTTTCGCGTCGACCAGGGGAGCGAACGTCTCGGCATCGATGCCCGCGGCACCCCAGTAGCGCATGACCATTGCGGCCGCGGCGCCGCCGCAGAGTGCTTCCGTCTGGGGAATGTAGGGAACGTCGAGAAAGGTGACGTGCGGCGGCGTCGAAGACGGGGGCTGCGCGCGCGGAACAGTTCCAGTGATCATCAGGAGGATGATGACTGTGCCGGCCGCGCGCGTTGCCCGGTAGATCAATCTGCGATGAGGACGATCAGGATCACCAGCAGCAGGATGATGATGATTGTGGTCGTCGAGATCACGACGGTTGACGCGCCACCAGCCAGGTCATTGTTCACCTGACGTGCCTGGCTTGCCACGTCGCGAAGGTCATTGCCCTGCAGCGTCGACACCGCGGCGGATGCTTTCTCGAGCGATAAACCCGCCTTTGCCGCGACTTCGCGCACCTCTGGTCGTGCGAGCAGAGCCTTGATGGCTTCGCGATCCGCCTGGTCCTGCGCCACACGCGCCTGGACGGCCTTCTCCAGTGCGAATTTGTTGATGACGTGGTTCTGCGCGTTGGCGACGGGCGCCATCACGAGAACCGCCAGGAGAACTGCGAGGGTACGCCGAACCAATTTCATCAGATGCCTCCAGCTGCAATGTGCAAGAACGCACATACCGGCGGCACAAGTAGCATCATCCATGCCGGCCAACAGCCGGGCTACGACCCTGCATCGGGAGCGAGCTGGTCGAATTCCTCGACATGCACCGCGCGCGCGTACGCCTCTCGACGATCGACGAGACCGTCGCGTACCAGTCGGGCGAGCGACTCCTCGACGGTGAAGGAACCGCTCTTCCGCGTGATCGTGATCTCCTGATGCAGGTGCTGCAATGCATTCCGTCGAATGTGCTGGCGCGCACCGTAACTGATCATCAGAAGCTCCGCGGCCGGGACCAGTCCTCCTGCAACGGCCGGCAACAGTGTCTGGGTCAGTACCGCGGTCAGTGCCATCGCGAGCTCCTGCCGGACCGTATTCTGACGCTCGACAGGAAAGGAGTCTGCGATTCGCGAGATGGTCGACGCAACGTCCGTCGTATGGACTGTGGACAGAACCAGGTGGCCCGTCTCTGCTGCGGCAACCGCGATCCGCATCGTTTCCGGATCGCGCATCTCCCCTACGACGATCACGTCCGGTGCCTGCCGCAATGCCGCTCGCAACGCGGTAGGAAAATCAGGAGCGTCTACTCCGATCTCCACCTGCTCGACGATGCTGCCGTGGTGGACGTGCTCGTACTCGATCGGATCCTCGATCGTCAAAATGTGACGATGATCCCGCCGGTTGATCTCCTCGACCAGTGCGGCAAGTGTCGTGCTCTTGCCCGAGCCGGTCGGACCGCCAATCAGCACCAGCCCGCGCGGGAGCTGCGCCAGCAGCTCGACGCCCGCCGGCAGGTTCAAGCTGCTCAGGCGCGGAACTCGCTGCGGGAGCAGCCGCACGGTGGCCGCCGACCGTCCGCGCTCGCGATGCAGGTTGATCCGGAATCGCCCGACGCCGGAGATCCGGAATGACGCGTCGACGATGTGGTGTTCGTGGAAGATGCGGCGCGCATGCGGAGCCAGCGCGGGAAGAACCGCGTCTTCGATCTCGACCCCGTCGAGCGGCCCCTCGCTGAATGGTTGCACCCGGCCCGTGACTCGCACCGATGGCGCTGCGCCGGCCACGAGCAGCAAGTCACTGCCGTTGTTGGCCGCAACCATACGCAACCAGCGCTCCAGGCGAGCACTGTCACCAGGCGCGGGAGCCGTGCTCCGGCCGGCGGGTCGCGGCGCGGTAATCGCGCCGCTGGAATTCAGTTCGAGGACGATTTGATCGAGTTCGTCGTCAGGTGGTTCCACCGGCCGATCATACAGGCTTACTCGTCTCTGAGAACCACCATCGGATCAACCCGGGTCGCGCGCGCGGCCGGGATGTAACACGCGATCAAGGCCACCAGCGTGATGAACCCCGCGACCGCGCTGATCGTTGCCGGGTCGGTCGGCTTCACGTTGAACAACTGCGTCTGGAGCAGACGGGTCAAACCGAAAGCAGCGGCAAGCCCGACGACGAGCCCGACTCCGGTCAAGCGCATACCTTGTCCAAGCACCTTCCCCATGACGTTGCCTCGGGTCGCGCCAAGTGCCATGTGAATGCCGATCTCCTTGCGCCGCTCGGAGACGCTGTAGGCGAGAATTCCATACGTGCCGATAGCGGCAAGCAGCAAGGCGAGCCCGGCGAAAATTCCGAGCAGCTGCGCCAGCAGACGCGGACGCGACACTGATGCGCCGAACACCTCTTCCATCGTTCGGAAACGCACGATCGGAAGGCTGGCATCCATCGACTGAACCACGCGGCGGATCTGCGAGCCGATTGCATCCGCCGTGAGTTCCGAACGCACCACGATGTTCATGTTTCGCGGCGCAGGCCGCCCCGCACTCGTCGCCGTCTGCTCGGCAAGGAAGTAAATCTCGGTTCCCGTCTTGGAATTCAAACCGCCTTGCTTGACGTCCTTCACCACCCCGACGATCGTGAACCATGGCGTATTGGGGCCGAAGCCGGGCTTGAGCCGTCGGCCGATCGCCGCATTCCTGGGGAAGTAAGTCCGCGCGGTGGTTTCGTTGATCAGGACCACCGGGCCACCCGCCACGTCGGCCAGCGCGAAGTCGCGCCCCTCGCGTACGGGAATCCCCATGGTCGTGAGGTAATTGAGCGTCACCGTCTGGTAATAATCGATGTTCTCAGCGGGGCCATCCGGCGGCGCCGTGTAGCCGTCGATGTCGGTGTCGTTGGCGTTCACGGTTCGCGTCGGAGGAAGGCCGGTCATAGCCGCCGATCCCTGCACACCGGGGATCTGGTTGAGTTGCGCGATCAGCCGGCTGAAGAAATCGATACGGCTCGGAGGGGTCGGATACGTCGTTGCCGGCAGCACCACGCCGAATGTGGTCAGCTTCGAGCGATTGAAGCCGGCGTCGACGTTCATCAGGTTCCAGAAGCTGCGAAGGAGCAAGCCGGCTCCGATGACGAGAACGACCGCGAGCGCGACTTCCGCCATGACCAGGCCGCTGCGGACTCGCGCACGAGCGCCACCGGCGGTTGAGCGCTGACCAGATTCCTTCAGTGTCATCGTCACTGCCTGCTGCCGCAGGTTGAGAAGCGGCGCCATGCCGAACAAGACGCCGGTTATCACGGAGATCAGCATCGTGAAGGCAAGGACGATCGGGTCGATGGCGATTCCGGCAGATCGCGGCAGGCTTTCGGGATCCGCCGCCAGCATGCCCCGCAGCCCCAGGAACGCCAGCCCTGCGCCGACCGCCCCGCCGATCACTGCGAGCACGACTCCTTCGGTGAGGAACTGACGGAGGATCGTTCCGCGGCCGGCTCCGAGCGCCGACCGGATCGCGAATTCACGCTGCCGCGATTCGGCACGCGCGAGCAACAGGTTTGCGAGGTTCGCGCAGGCGATCAGGAGCACGAATCCCACTGCACCCTGCAGCACCCAGAGCGAGCTTCGGACCGCGCCGATCATGTCGTCCTGCAGGCCGTCGAAGCGGATCCTGTGATTCTTCAGGTTCGGCGTGTGCGTCTTCGGATTCAGCTGCTCCCAGTTGATCAGCATCGACTCGAGGTCCGCGCGGGCCTGCGGCATCGTGATCCCATCCTTCAGCCGGCCGACGAGGTAGAGGAAGTGGCTGCCGCGGCCCCCAGGACTCGCCGGGTCCAGCGTCAACGGCAGCCAGACCTGCACCTTCTGATCGTGGATGTCGAACCCGGGCGGCATGATGCCGACGATGCGCGTCGGACTCCCGTCCATCGGCAGCACGCGGCCGACCACTGTTTCGTCCGATCCGAAGGAGGTCTTCCAGACTTCCGACGAAATGATCGCGACGTCCTCCGCCCCCGGCAGCGTGTCGGCGCGGCTGAAGACACGCCCGCGGATCGGCTGTACCGCCAGCACCGGCTTCAGTTCGGATGTGACCAGCGCAGAGTTGACGCGGCGCGGCTGGTCCTGCGTTCCGAGATTGACTGCGCTGACGGTATACGCGCCGACATCCTGGAAACTCTGATTGCGCTCCCGGAACTCGAGAAACTCTGGAGGCGAAACCCAGAACTGGTCGAAACCGAGTGTCGGAAACTGACTCGTGATGAACACGAGACGGTCCGACTGCGGAAACGGCAGCGGTTTCAGGATCACCCCGTTGACCACACTGAAGATTGCGGTGTTCGCGCCGATACCCAACGCCAGCGTCAGAATGGTCACCATCGCGTAGCCGGGGCTCTTGCGCAGGTTCCTGAAGGCGTAGACAAGGTCGAGTTTGAGGCGGTCCATGATCGCGGGTT
>Ga0126305_10000478_pt1 | contig 17332 bp, 15 predicted proteins | sample Plot26_FD_92536 | JGI IMG/M metagenome (GOLD analysis project Ga0126305, IMG submission 92536) | Serpentine soil microbial communities from UC McLaughlin Reserve, CA, USA - Plot26 | ecosystem: Environmental > Terrestrial > Soil > Grasslands | place: USA: UC McLaughlin Reserve, Lake County... | reverse complement strand
TTTGAGTTCCCTCAAGATATTCTAAGAGATTGTTCTCAATCAAGACAGAAAGATATTCTCTTAATTGTGCATAACTTAGAAAAGCTTTGTACATAATTTTTGTCTTGGTTGCTCCTCCATTCGCTGCCTCTAGTATCATTCCTACTATTTCTGTTCTACTTCTGTATTTCACGATCATCATACACAATATTTCTTTATTTTAATATATTGACAAAATGTTGTATAACATTATTCTCTATCATAACGCAATTATTACTTATTATACAAAGTTTTTTAATTAATTAGTTAAATTAATTTGTATAAATAACTACTCATTATATATATAAATATCTTTGTTAAACAACATTAACATATAATTTTTGCATATTACAAGGTTCTGTAAAGTCTTTGTCGGATTAAAAGAGCTGTCAAAAACCGTCGGATAAATCTTTTGCTTCTTTTACTATATCCTTTATTTTCTTCTGAAAATATCTCTTTTTTATACGTCCTTTTTTAGCCTCAATCTAAACTACTAATTGGATTGAAAAATATACACATCTAATGGACAAATATTTAGAGAATTTAATTCCAGAAGTTTCTAATGCTTGGAGAACTGATGAATTATTTCTCAAAGTAAAAGGAAATACAAAATATCTTTACGCTCTTATGGATGATGAAACTAGATTTTGGATTGCTCAACAAGTTGGAAATACAAAATATACCGAAGATATTGAACCACTTTTGAAAACAGGTAAGAAATTAACAGGAAAAAGCCCTTTGACATTTTTTAGTGACGGAGCAAAAAATTTCCATCAAACTTACACAAGAAAGAGTTTATCACGATAAATAATCCTCGAACTAGACATATCTCTCACATCAGATTGCAAGGAGACCATAACAATAACAAAATGGAAAGAATGAATAGAGAAATGAGATAGAGAAAAAACTATGAGAGGTTTAAAGAAATGTGATTCTCCTATTCTAAAAGGCTATCAAATATTTCACAATTACATTAGAGAACATGAAGGTTTGAAGAGAAAGACACCAGCAGAAAAATGCGGTATAAAAATAGAAGGTATCGACAAGTGGATGACAATTATCCAAAATGCTAAGAAGGAGCTAAAGAATTAGTAACAATGATTTTTGTGAATGGATAAATTTGATATCTAAACTAATAACCACATTATTTGATTGTGATTGTAAGAAATAACTTAATCAATTTCTTCCAAATCAAAATCGTTATCCTTTACTACAAGATGAAATGATTTACTTATTGAAGCTTCATTTTCTGCTGTGATAGTTATTCTTATTTTATAACTACCTTTTGCAATGCCATATTGTGCAGAAATAATAGGATTTTTTTCAGATTGTTCAGTGGATACCATTGCTGCATAAGGACTATTTTGAAAATTGGTATCAGAAAAGACAATATGACATAACTCCCCTTCGTCTTTAGGATATATAGTCATAGTAGGAGAAAGTTCATCCCAGATTAACCGTTTTGTATCAGATGGTCTTTTAGGTGAATCACCTTCAATGAAAATGAGTTTTGCTTTACAGTTTAGTGCTGTTGCTTTTCCATCATTCTTTACATTAAATTTAACCACTTTCTTTTTCCAAGATGTTGAAGATTTTCATTATAAAGTTCTGCTTCTGGTTTGTATATTGCAGGTTTAGTTTTATCAAATTCAAATTTTAATTTAGGTTTAAAAAAAATCTTTTATCAACAGTCCTCCTGAAATTAGTATTCCCGTAATTCCCGTTCCCATTGCTACCCAAAGTTGATAGATTTCTATCGGTTCTAACAATATAACCAGCTATGAAGGTAGTTTTATTTAAAGAAGCATTATTCATTAGTACAAACTAATAATCATATATAGCTGTTTTGATAAGCGGGTGTTAAAGGAATACGACACCTATTAACACCCAGTAGAAGATGACATGTTTGGTTTATTTGTTGTATTGATGTGCCTTATGACAAGAGAAGGTAGAATAAAAAACTGTTTATTTTAGAATCCGACGATTTTTGACACTATCTTGTATCTGACGACAAGTTTACAGAACCTATTACAATAATATTTAATTAATACGAAATGTATTCTTTATAATGTCTAATGATAAAGACAATTCATCATCTGACATAGCTTTTACAAATTCGAACTTGATCACATTAAATAAAAATGCCTTTCATAATAAAAGAACTCATTCTTTGCAAAATATAGAAAAATTTTGGGCAGAACAAGCAAAAGAATTAGTATGGAATAGATATTGGGATAAGACTTTGGAATGGAATCCTCCATTTGCCAAATGGTTTGTTAACGGACTACTAAATGCATCAATAAATTGTCTAGACAAACATATTAATTCTGACATTAAAAACAAGGCTGCTATAATATGGGAAGGAGAAAATGGAGAAAATATAACATTAACATATTATCAACTTTATCAAAAAGTTAATCAATTTGCAAATGCCTTAAAAAATCTTGGTATAAAAAAAGGAGATCGTATAACAATTTATTTGCCAATGGTCCCGGAACTTCTTATTGCAACTTTAGCTTGTTCAAGAATTGGAGCTATTCATAATGTAATTTTTTCTGGTTTTAGTTCTACATCATTGGTGGATCGGATCAATGATGCTGAATCTAAGATCATAATTACTGCTGATGGAGGATTTAGAAGAGGAAAAGTAACTGAATTAAAAAAAATTGTTGATGAAGCTATTATTAATACACCTTCAATACAAAATGTTATAGTTCTTAGAAGAACCGGCAATCACATCGAGATGAAAGATAAAGATATTTGGTGGCATGAGATAATTCAAAATCAATCATATTATTGTGAACCAGAATTAGTAGAAAGTACACATCCTCTGTTTATACTTTATACATCAGGAACAACTGGTAAGCCAAAAGGAGTTGTTCATAGTACAGGAGGTTATTTGACACATATTTATTCTACGGCAAAATGGGTTTTCAATTTTAATCAACAAGACATTTTTTTCTGTACTGCGGATATAGGATGGGTAACAGGTCATAGCTATATAGTTTATGCACCTTTAATGCATGGAGTAACTGAGATACTATATGAAGGAACCCCTGATTATCCACATCCAGATAGATATTGGGCACTTGTCGAAAAATATGGAATAACTATTTTGTATACTACTCCTACAGCTCTTAGAATGTATATGAAATATGGTAACGAAATTCCAAACTCATTTAATTTATCAACTCTTCGATTATTAGGAACAGTAGGAGAATCAACTAATCCAGAAGTATGGATGTGGTATTTTACAACAATTGGTAAGGAAAAATGTCCTATAGTGGATACATGGTGGCAAACAGAAACAGGTGGAATAATGCTTAGTCATTGTACAGGAATAGATATTATGCCAATGAAACCAGGTTCGGCAATGTTTCCTGTACCAGGTGTAGATCTGGCCGTTGTAAATGAGGAAGGAAATACTTTACCACAAAATCAAAAAGGTTATTTAATTATTAGAAAGCCATGGCCAGGTATGTTAATGACTTTATGGAAGAATGATGATAAATATAAAAACAAATATTGGAAAAAGAATGACTATTTTGCTGAAGACTATGCTATTATAGATAATGACCATTATTTTTGGCTTTTAGGTCGGTCAGATGATGTTATTAAAACGTCTGGTCATAGATTAGGTACAATTGAATTAGAAAGTACATTTATATCACATCCATCGGTAGCTGAGGCAGCGGTCACTAGTAGACCTGATAAGATAAAGGGTGAATCAATTATAGCATTCCTAGTATTAAAGAAAGATTTTGTTGAATCAGACCAATTACGTAAAGAAATAATTGAACATATTAGAAAAAATATTGGAGCTATCGCTACTCCAGCCGGGATATATTTTGTAAATACGCTACCTAAAACAAGAAGCGGCAAAATAATGCGGAGATTATTAAAATCGATAGTTAGCGGTGTAACAATAGGAGATACTACAACTCTTGAAGATGCCACGTCCATTCAAGAAATTCAAAAAATCTATAACGATTTAAATGATATAATAAAAAATAAGTAGATGGTTTAATTTTTAATCAATTATTCTAATATTTAAAGTAAAAAAGTAAAATTCAAATCACAGAGTCATTATATTACTTAGGTTGGTTCGCAAGATGGCTGTCTTAATTCCAGCTGCTCTTGTGTCTTTTTTTATTGGAATAGCAGGTATAATTTTTGTTCCAGATGAGATCAAAAATAAACCATTGGATTTTGACAAAGGAACGATCAAGATAGGCAATTCAGTAATAAATGTAGAAATAGCAGAATCAGATGCGGAAAGACAAAGATGGCTAATGTTCAGAAATGAGGAATTTCCATTAAACTCTGCAATGATTTTAGTTTATCCAAAATCTGATCTCTATGCATTGTGGCTTTTAAATATTCAATATAACCTTGATATTATGTGGTTTAATGAAGAAGGAAAACTAGTTTATTTAATAAGAGATGCTAAACCTTGCGAGAATCCATTAGATCCTCATAATTGTACCTTTAAAACAAATGTACCTGCAAAATATATTGTGGTATCAACAAAAGGATTTATCAAAGAGAATAATATTACAAGTTCATCAATTCTAACTATAATATCAATCTAATATCAATAATTATTAGATTTAATATTTTATATTATTCTATTTAAATCAATAAAAGTAGCTATTTATCTAATTTTAAGATAAAATTAAAAATATAAAATTAGTTGTTTATAACTTGATCTAGCCAATTAGATTCATTGTCTGTAGTACTTTTTTCTATCTTATCTTTAGTTGGTTTTGAAAGATCTGCATTATTAGATGGTGGAACATGTTGTTTATACTTATCAGTTTCAGCAGAATAGGAATGTTTAGTTTGTATATTATCGGATGTAGAAGATACTGGTAAGGATGTATTTGAAGAATTAGAGTTATTTGTATTGGATGCAGTAACAGTTGTTGTTGTTGTTGTTGTTTTAGGAGTAGTAGTTATAGTAGGATTAATAGAATTTGTATTGGTATATATTTTAGAGTTTTCTTTTTCTTCCTCTGCTGGTTGAATTGAATGTGGTAAAGGTAATGTATTTTCTAGATTTTGTTCTTCAAGTCGACCTTTTATATTATTGATTTCTTCTTTTTCTAAACTAATATGATCCATCAATTCTTTAGTATATCTTGTGACTTGTAGATATGTTTCTTCCGATATTTCGTGACTTTTGTACTGTAACTTAGAATCAAATAAAATTGATTTAATATTTTTTGTTGATCTATTTAGATCATCTAATCTTTCTTTTAATTGTTCATTAATAGATTTTTCTTTTTCCTCTAATTCGTGTAATTTCTTTTCATATTTAACATATACAATTTCGGCATCTTCTTTCATCGTATCATCTTCTTCAACTAAATGTTGAAGAGCTTTAATTCGTTTAAGTGTTAAATTTTTTTGCCTAAATAATTTTTGTGCATCTAATCTCCATTTAGGAATAAATATTACATAATCACCTTGTACCAATAGTTGTTCATAAGATAATTGTTTTAGACCTGAATCACCACAATCTACACTAACAGATTCAATAGATCCATCAGTATCAGTAATAATTCCTACAACATTTCCCATTAATGTGCCATACATATCTTTAACTTGTTTACCTACAAATTCGAGCTTTAGTTCGCTCATGCCAATCCGTTAATAATTACATATAATGGTAAGAATGTCAAAATAGTTATATCATTTAGTCAGATAGTTTCTTTTACTACTGAACTCTATGTTTAAATTTAGAATTCTTATTTTTTACAAAAAATAAAAAATTAGCTTATTATAATAACGAATATTATTAGCTATTATAACTTGTAATACAATTTTAAATGCCAAGGAAATTGTTTGTTATTGGAGTAGGGCCAGGAGATCCTAACTATATAATTCCAATTGCTAAAGAAAAAATTCAGATATCTAAATACATTATAGGCTATAGATATACTCTGAAAACTATTGAAAAGTTCCTTGATAAAGAAAGACAACAGATTTATGAAATCACTATGAAAAACCAGGAATCAACATATCAAAAGGTATATGAAAATATGCAAGATAATGAATGTTGTACCGTTCCATTTACAGGTGATGTTAATTTTTCTGAATCAGAGGTTGTTGATCGTTTATTAGAGATTTTTGGAAATGAAAATGTTGAAATTATTCCAGGAATCAGTTCTATTCAAATTGCATCTTCAAAGTCAAGGGTTCCACTAGACAAGTCTTATATAATTACATTTCATGTAACTGGAAATATTCAGCAAAAAAAAATAGAGTTGATAAAATCTGTATTAGATAATAAAAGTGTTATTTTATTGCCACGTCCTTGGCCAAATGATTTATCAAAAAATTTTATGCCCGCAGATATTGCATTATTTTTGAAAAATAATGGAGTTGATACAACAGAAATTGATGTCTGGGTTTTTGAATATTTAACAGATAAAGAAAAAGAAACTATTTTTAAAGGAAAAATGATAGATTTAGAAAATAAGACATTCAGTGATCTGTCTGTAATGGTTATTGATCAAAATAAAAGGCAAACATATTTAGAATTTTGACTGTACAATTTTATTGTATAAATCTTTATGTTTATGTTATTCCTGGTAAGTCACTTTGATTTATTGTTTTATTATAATAATTCATTTGTTTTTCCATAAACTTCTTTCGTTTTTCTTCTTCTTCTAATTCTGATAAATCAATAAATGATAAATTGATTATTTTTAATAAAACTTTTAGAATTTCTTGAGAAGTTTTAGGTTGAATAACATTTGGATTATCAATTTCTCCTAAGAGACAGATTCCATCTAAATTAAATTCTTGAGCTATTCCTAAAATTAATCCATTAAAACCAGTTATCTGTCCTTCATCTTCTAATATCTGCAAATTTAATTTATTTAACTCATGGATCATTTCTGGTTTATTTACTGCAGCATAGACTAATTTTTCTATTGAATTAATTGGCTTTAGAGATGCACCAAGCGAATATAGAATGTTGACATTGAACATTTCTGCAATTTTTAGAACTTCATAACATAATTCATATAATCTTCTTGGATCTGTAGGATTAAAATCTCCTGTAAAGAATATTATATTATATTCTGAATTTTCATAAAATTTATAACTTGATTGTACAAAATTTATAATTCCCTTTTTATATGTTACAGATGGTGGCCAAAAAGAATATATTTCAGCAAAGATTTTGGCATTTATTTTCTTAACTAAGAAATTTAGGCATAATCCTGCTACATTCCCCATATCTGGTAATGCTGCTATAAGAATTGGTTTCTTGTTAAATTTTGGTTTATAATGAATTCTTACTCCTAACAATCTATTTATATTATTATATATAATAATATAATTATATATAATTTTGAATTTATAATTAATTAAAAGTAAATATAATAATGATAATTATCAATCAATTCACAAATTTTTATAGTAGTAGAATATTCGTCATCTTATACTTTTTGTAACCACTATTCTAATATTTCATATTGAATGATCAAAAAAGTTTCTATAACGTTAGAGAATTATTGTAATTTCGTATTATTTTTTTGGGTATTAAATCATCTTTAAGAATTGATCTAAGATATATCTAGAACTCGTTTATAATAAATTAATATTAATAATCAAATATTAAACTGACATTATAAATAAAATAGGTTATTTAGAAATTTCTAAAAGTTGCTCTATCATATTCCATTCAATAAAAGCTGCAACTATCAAAATAGATACTACTATTACGATTTCTATTATAGTATATTTAAGCATCAATTTCCAAGAATTTTTTTTAAAAAGATCATAAACAAGCATTCCACTTCTTGATATCGCTAGACCATAAGAAAAAATTTCCATGATACCAAATGGAGTAATAAGAATTGCTAGTGGAGAAATATTTTGCAATGTTGTATCTTCTAAAGCCATTGCATTAAAAACCAATCCTGTACCAAATCCAGAAAATATTCCAATTCCTACACCAATACCAGGAATAAACATGGACAAGGCAATTAAAACATTGTTCTGGAAAATGCCAAATTCATTTATTCCTTTAATTTTTGTTTCAAATTGTTCTTTTATTAATGATGATTGTTCTTTTTCAATATTTACTTTAGCACCAATACTATAAGAAATAAGAAAGACTATTATACCAATAGCTAAATAATAAAGACGTTTCCTCAATTTTATGTTAATATTATTTAACTTTAATATTTTTGTATTGAACTTATAATAGAAATGTAATTAAATAAGATAATTCTATCGTATTAGTTTATAGTTGTCTTTTCAGAAGGAGATATCAAATGCATTGTCTTATATTACTGCTAATGGATATCAAATACATCCTGAAGCATTTAGAGTTTTAAAAAATCTTAATTCAAATATAATGGATATAATTCAGAAAGTTGTTAGATTAAAAAAAACTCAGAATGATAATAATAACATTATTCTTATAGAAGATATTCAAAATTTTTGTACTATAAACATTTCCACAGAAAATGATTATTTAAAAGCAGATTCAATAAAAATTTTGCATAATACATTAAAAAAAAATAATGAAATTCAAGACTTAAATGTATCTACACAAAAAAATATAGCTAATAAATCACCTTCCAATGGCTCATTTAAAATTATTTATGATTCTACCGATTATATTGATCCTGAGGAAGGAGTTAATGGATATATTTCTTTATTTAAAAGCAGATTTAGCAAGACTTTAAAAATTTTATCTTCAAGACCAGAAAGTAAACGTATCAATAAGATATCTTCTATAAAAAGAAGAATTAAACAAAAAGAAAATAATAACTATTCAGAAGATAATCTTTCATCAAATGGGAATACATCCATAATTGCTGGCCTGGTAATGTCTAAACGATCTAAAAAAAATAATATTGAATTAGCTATAGATGATTTAACAGGAATAATAAATACAATTGCTTTAAATGAAGAGACAATAAAACTTGTCTCAAAGTTAACATTGGATCAAATGGTAATGTTAGAAATTGAAAATAAGGGAATAAATTATATTATAAAAAATGTTGTGTCACCTGATATTCCGGATCATATCCCTAATAAAGGAAAATCAGAAGAATATGTTGTTCTCATCTCTGATTTACACATAGGCAGTAAATATTTTAATGAAAATGACTTTTTAAGATTCTTAAATTGGTTAAATTCTTCAGATAATGAAATTGTTTCAAAAATCAAATTTCTATGTATAGGAGGAGATTTAATTGATGGAGTTGGAATATTTCCCAATCAAGAAAAAGAACTTTACGATAGTACTATATATCTACAAATGAGTCATTTAACCAACTTATTAGAACAAATTCCAAAAAGAATTCAAGTATTTGTTATTCCAGGAAATCATGATCCTGGAAGAAGAGCTTTACCTCAACCTTCTATACCAAAAAATGATGCAGAACTATTATACGGTTGGAAAAATTTTACAATGTTAGGAAATCCTAGCTATATTGAGTTAAACGGTGTTAAAATTCTCATGTATCATGGTCAAGGACTTGATGATATTATTGCTACAATACCAGGATTAAGTTACTCAAATCCTGCTGATGCAATGAAAATATTACTAAAAGCAAGACATTTATCTCCAATATATGGTCAAAGGACACCCCTTTCTGCAGAAAAAGAAGATATGATGGTAATTACTGAAATACCTGATATACTTCATTCTGGACATGTACATGTAATGGATGTACAAAATTATCGGGGTACATTAATTGTAAATTCTGGAACGTGGCAAGATCAAACTCCATTTCAACAAACTATGGGAATAATGCCAACTCCTGGAGTCGCAATAGTAGTTAATCTTTCTACACTCCGTCCATTTCAAATTAATTTTAGTCAATAGTTGTTGTTATTGTAGATAATAAATGATCATCATATAATGCTTCTTTAAGTGTAGATAAGGGAACAGAAATTTTAATTTTTTGAGAGCGACCATATCTGCCCTGATTAACAATATGAGTTGAAATTAACCCAAGTTGATCAAGTTCATTTATAATTTGAGTTATTCTACGCTGTGTAAGTGACTCATTATCTATATGTTTACATAACGAGGAGTAAATTTCATAAACTTCTCCTGTATTTCCATTTTTTGATTTTGCTATTGCTAGTAAAACAATTTTGGTATGAGTAGTAGAGTTTTTAATTATTTCAAAATTAGTATCTTTTTCTATTTTATATTTTGCTAGACGTATATATTTTTCATGTACTTTAATATCCTTGTCTCTTTCAGCGATCTCTGCAGCGACGCGAAGTAAATCAATTGCTTTCCTAGCGTCACCATTATCTTTTCCCGCAATTGCCGCACATAAATTTATTGTTCCTTCAGTAACAACATCATCATGAAAGGCTAGCTTAACTCGTTCAGATAATATCTTTTGTAATTGGTGAATTTTATATGGATTAAATACAATCTCTTCTTCACTTAAGCTACTTCTTACTCTTGGATCTAATTTATCCTTAAATGTTAAACTATTTGATATTCCAATAATACTAATAAAACCAGTTTCCTGAAATTGTTCATTTGCTCGTGTAAAATTATAAAGTATATCATCACCATTTTTATCAACAAGTGAATCTATTTCATCTATTATAAAAATAACATGTAATTGCCTTTTTGTAATGAAATCAAGAATTCGATTTGTTGCTTCTCCAAGGGATAGACCAGTAAAATATACTTGATTTTTTTTATCTGTTTTATTTATATTCATTTCCTCAGCTATTTCATACAGCACTTTATATGCAGTATTAGCAATTTTAGCATTAATAAAAACCACTCTAACTTCTATTCCAAGGTCTTGTGATTTTTCCTTAAATTTGTTAATTATATTTTTAACTACTGCAGTTTTTCCTGTACCAGGTTTACCAAACAATAGTAAATTTGATGGTCTTGCTCCTTTCAATGATATTGATAAGGTTTGAGCAATTGTAGTTGTTTCCTCATCACGAAATTGTAATTTCTCTGGTACATAGTCTATAGTTAAAATTTTTCGATTTTTGATCAAAGAATTGCCTTTTACTGCATTTTCAAATATATTATCTAAAATATCATCACTCAAAATATCTCACCATACATATAACCCGACCCCCTCACTTTCTATTCCAATTTCAAATTTATAATTAACTAGTTATTAACTTATTAACTAGTTATTAACTTATTAAATTTAAACATCTAAATCAATTAATTTAAACTATATTATTATATTAAATTAATTTAAATTGAACTCAATTTTATCTATATTGTTGCAAAAGAAACAAAGGGGGACAGGATATTGATAAATAAAGATAACAATATCTTAACAATAGTTGGCTATATTATATAATTTGTTAAAAAAAGAAATAATCTACCCCTTTATTTCTACTGCAGAGTTAGAGTAATGTTAAATTTGTTAAAAAGAAATAATCTACCCCTTTATTTCTACTGCAACAATAAATTCGTTTGATAAAGAATTTTTATATTAACAATTATAGATAAATCATGCGTATTACATGCGTATTAACAATTGATTATTGAGAATTTGAAACAATTGTTAAGATGTTAATAATATTATTGTTATTATGTTAAATCAAATAAAGTATTATGGAGAGAAGCAGATGAATTAAAGTCATTTTTTTCTATATAATCTTCAATATACTTTTTTCCTTGATCTGTTAACCTATATTTAAAAGGCTTTGTAGTTATGTCTCTATCTACGAATTTAAGGTCATAAAGTTTTTTCATTAAGCGTGCTGTATGTTCTCTGGTTCTACCAATAGCATTTTTTATCTCATTAGAAGTTAAAGATTCTTTTAAAAGAATTTTTAAGACATAGTAATTAGTTGAATTTTGTTTATCATTCAAAACAATAGGTTGATTATTGATTATAGTTGGCTGTGATGTTGTTGTATTGTTGTCATGAGCTATATCACCAGATAAGATATCTTGTGATGGTACTTTTGGTTTTTCTGTGATATTTCTATTAGAGTGCGTTATATTAGTATCAGTATTAGACGTCTTTGATAATTGGGATAATACAGATTCAAGTAAGTCTAATTTAACTTGTATATCATTAATTTGGTGCATAATATTATCAATTTGTAATTGTTTACTATTCTCGATTACGTCTATAATCTCTGAATAATTTACCTTTGGTGATTGTATGGACTGAGGTATTTTATATTTTGACTTTAAAAGATAAGTTATTAAAAACCCAATAATAAAAAAAATGGCTGTGATTATAAAATAAGATGTTTCGAGATCCAAATAATATCACAAGTATCACAATCTTATATATTTTTAACTATTTTTTAAAATGGATATATACCATCCATTAGATTTTACTAGTCTTTTTTATAATTTGGTCTATTACTTGAATGATATCATTTGGAATGGTGATATTTGTGTTGTGATGTAAATTCTGTTGTGATATATTATCTATTTGTTTAACTATTGATTCGATAATACTTATTGTATTGCTATCCATTAAGTTTAGCATTCTAAATAAAAGTATTGTATAAATTAATCGATCATATTTTCTTTTACATTGTTGAACTTGTCTATAATATGCGCCTGAACTGATTTTATTCTTAAAAAGTTGATTATTGTTTTTATTATAAATTATTGATATTTGTCGTTTTGTAAATAAATTTTTTTTAATTAAAGAGTTTAAAAGATGATTAAATTCTAATTCATCATCTATATTAGTACTATACATATTTGTATAGTAATTATTTATTTATAAAAGCTTTAATAATAAATCATTAGAATATTTTTTTTATTAAATATCTTTATCTTATTATAATCTCAAAAGTCAATAAGATTAAAAGGAACAAGTTATTTTCTAAAAGAATACTAACTAAAAACCAAAAATATTTTTTAGGAGATATTATATTTAAATATGGTTCCAGAATATTTGAATAATGTAGAAAATTATATTTTAAATGAAATAAAACGATATGGTACTCTTTGCTTTCCATTAATTGATTCAGAAAATTCAACTGATGTCACTTCTATAGCAAAAAGAGTTGAAGAACTAGGCGCATCTGCAATTTTAATTGGTGGATCATCAATAATAGATCAAATTGAATTATCTAAAATAATTTCACAAATTAAATTATCTGTAAATATTCCTGTGATATTATTTCCTGGAAATGTCACTGGTGTATCACCAAATGCTGATGCAATTTTGTTTATGTCACTACTTAATTCAGAAAATCCATATTTTATCACTGGAGCTCAAGCATTAGGTGCTATAGGAGTTAAAAAATCTAAATTAGAAGCATTGCCAACTGGTTATCTCATAATTGGTGAAGGAACAACAGCATGGTTTATAGGACAAGCTAAGGGGATTCCATTTCATAAACCTAATTTGGCAATAATGTATTCATTGGCAGCTCAGTATCTTGGAATGCGATTCTTATATTTAGAAGCAGGTTCTGGAGCAAATCAACATATAAATCCAGAAATGGTCAAATCGGTACGTAAATACTATGAGGGAATATTAATTGTAGGAGGAGGCATTAGAAATTCTGAAATTGCTAAACACTTAGCAGAGGCTGGAGCTGATATTATAGTTGTTGGAACAATGATTGAAAATGATAATAATTGGGAAAAAAAATTGTCTGATATCATTCAATTAATAAGAAAATGATAAAAATGATAAATCAATTTCAATTTTTAGATGAAAACTCAATTGCAGAATTACGTAATTTAAAAAGTCCTCTGTTTTATAATAATTACCATAATACTATTCTCGAATCATTAAATAAAATTTATCTAATAGCCAATGATGCACGAATACAAGGCATTGATGCCTCTGATAACATTGAGTCAAGGATAGTCTATGATTTAGCTGATCGAGTAGCTAAAATGCATGATATTAACATCACAAATAGATTAAGAGATTTATTATCAAAAACAACTAAAGAAAAGGCAGCATTAAAGATTTCTGAAGAAATTGCACAAGGTGAATATAGTACAGATGATTTACTAACTAGATTAGACAATGCAGTTAGAGTAAGCCTTGCTATAGTAACCGAAGGAGTAACTGTTGCGCCATTACAAGGAATATCTGATGTACAAATTAAGAGTAATGCGGATGGAAGTCAATACCTTTCCATATCATTTGCTGGACCAATTAGATCTGCTGGTGGGACAGAGGCAGCTTTAACAATGTTAATTGCAGACCATGTAAGAAAAGCAGTTGGTTTGAGTAAATATCAAGCCAACTCCTTTGATGATGAAACAGGACGATTTGTAGAGGAATTACGTATCTATGAAAGAGAAGTCGGAAATTTTCAATTTAAAATCTTAGATGAAGATGTAATAAAATGTATTAGTAATTTACCAGTAGAATTAGATGGAGTAGATACTGATCCTGTAGAAATTGTAGGTCATAGAGGAATGAAAAGAATCAATACAGATCGAGTTCGTGGTGGTGCTTTGAGAGTTATGAATGATGGTTTGATTGGAAGAAGTAGAAAATTATTAAAAATAATAGATACCTTAGGTTTAGATGGATGGGATTGGCTAAAGGAACTTAAAGGAGCAATTCAAAAAGAAGGATCTAGTGAAGATGATACAGTACATCATAGAATGTCAGAAGTAATAACTGGTAGACCAGTTTTGTCAATGTCAAATAAAATTGGTGGATTTAGGTTAAGGTATGGTAGGTGCTATAATACAGGATTTTCCACAATAGGAATTCATCCTACTATTCCTATACTATTAAATTATGCAATAGTAGTAGGAACGCAAATTAAAATTGATACACCTGGGAAGGCTGCAACAATTGCATTAGTTGATTCAATAGAACCTCCTTTAGTGAAACTAGATGATGGAACTGTAACTTATGTTTCATCTATAGAATATGCACATCAAATTCAAAATAGAATAGATACTATTCTTTATTTGGGAGATATTTTAATTAGTTATGGTGATTTTTTAGAAAATAATGCAAAATTATATCCAGCATCATATGTTGAAGAAATATGGGCATTAGAATTACAAATGAAAATAAAGTCAATGTTTTCTGATGATAATTATTTTACTAATGATCAACATATTAATGAAATTATAGAATATATTGACAAACAACGATTATTTAAATTGGTTAATAATCCTATTGAAATAATTCCTACACTGAAAGAAGCATTTATTATTAGTAAAATATTGGGTATTCCTTTACATCCTAAATATTCTTTTTATTGGGAATCAATATCTGTAGATGAGATCATTTTACTAAAAAGTGAATTTTTAAATAAATCATTTATCGAAAAAAATAATGATTTAATTTATAATAAAACTAATACTAATCAACATTATTATGAATCATTTTCAATTGTATATAACGAAACATTAAAAGAGATACTAGAACGATTAGGGGTAACTCATTCAATAAAGACTCATAATAATAATTCATTTATAGAATTAACAGATTCAAACCAAATTAATGCTTTATTTTTGTTACTTTATAGTAAACTAAATAATCAAGATAATTATCAATCGTACTCTTCACTTGAATATGTTATAAGAATATCTGGAATTTTGCTAAAACCAAAATTTTCTTCATCAATAGCTGTGCGTGTTGGACGGCCAGAAAAAGCAGCTGAAAGAAAAATGAAACCACCAGTACATGTTTTATTTCCAGTAGGAAATAAAGGAGGTGCTACACGAGATTTACTTAAAGCATCGAAAGAAGAAATTCTTTATACAGAAATAGCTAATAGATATTGTAAAATTTGTAATCTGCCATCAGTTGGCACTAAATGCAGAAATTGTTTATCTGAGACATCTATTAATTATATTTGTAGAATTTGTAGAGAAACAATTAAAACTGGAAGTAATAGTAAAAAAGAAGTAGCTAATAGATGCACTAAATGTAAAAGGGAAGGAAAAACATATTCTCCAGTGCAATATCCCCTTAAAAAAATGTTAAAAGAAGCAGAAAAAGTATTGGAAATACAATCTAAAGAACCATTAAAAGGTGTAAAGATTTTGATGGGAAAAAATAAATCTGCTGAACCATTAGAAAAAGGAATTCTAAGACAAAAATATGATTTATACGCTTTCAAGGATGGCACAATACGTTATGATGCAACTAATGAACCATTAACTCATTTTAAGCCTAAGTGGATCATGACTAATGTCGATAAATTAAGGAAATTAGGATATTCTAAAGATTTTCATGGAAAAGATTTATCCAATGAAGATCAATTATTAGAAATTTTCAGTCAGGATGTAATATTACCTATAGATACTGCAAATCATTTACTTCAAGTATCTAAATATGTAGACAAAGAACTATTAAAATTATATAAACTTGAACCATTTTATAATGCCTCGTGTATAGAGGATTTAATAGGTCATATAATAATAGGACTAGCTCCACATACATCCGTGGGAATTGTAGGAAGAATTATAGGATATACAAATTCGCAAGTTTGTCTAGCGTCTCCAATGTGGCATTCTGCTAAACGTAGGGATTGCGATGGTGATGCAGATTCTATTATGTTATTAATGGATGTATTCTTAAACTTTTCAAAAGAATTTCTTCCAGATAAAATTGGAGGATTGATGGATGCTCCTTTATTGATTCAACCCATTGTTTTACCTCATGAGGTACAAAGACAGGCTTTAAATATTGATGTTACTTCGACTTATCCATTACAATTATATGAAAAATCATTTGAATATATAAAAGCAGAAAATTTATCAAACAATATAGAGATTATTAAAAATAGAATTGGTTCAGAATTACAATTTTATAATTATTATTTTACTCATTATACTAATCTATTAACCACAGAAGAAAAACGTAGTGCATATTCTAGACTAACTACTATGAATGAAAAATTAGAAATGCAGCTTTCAACAGCCAAATTGATTAGTGCAGTTATTCCGGATGAAGTGGCTTCTATGGTGCTTACTACTCATATTATACCTGATATAATGGGAAATATGCGTTCTTATTCATCACAAGCATTTAGATGTACTAATTGTGGAGAAAAATATCGCAGAATACCAATAGCAGGTAAATGCCTGGTATGTGATAATAATTTAATTCAAACAGTCACAAGAAGTTCTGTTGAGAAATATGTATATATTGCATTAGATATACGTAAAAGATTCAAAATGAATGATTATCTTTCAAGTAGAATTGAATCATTAGTTATGGAATTAAATTATGTATTTAAAGAAAAAGAAGTTCTAAAAAATCCTCAATCATCTATTTTTGATTTTATTGGTCAATAATGTTTATTCTAAATTTATCAATTTTAAATAATAATATACTTAAATTATTATATAATAAATAATTTGTCTAGA
>Ga0126305_10000475_pt1 | contig 17362 bp, 15 predicted proteins | sample Plot26_FD_92536 | JGI IMG/M metagenome (GOLD analysis project Ga0126305, IMG submission 92536) | Serpentine soil microbial communities from UC McLaughlin Reserve, CA, USA - Plot26 | ecosystem: Environmental > Terrestrial > Soil > Grasslands | place: USA: UC McLaughlin Reserve, Lake County... | reverse complement strand
CGACGATGGCGATCGAGCCCTCGTCGAGGGCCTGCCGCAGGCGGCCCGGCGTGACGTCGATGATCCGCGCCTTGCCGTGGCTGCCGGTGGTGATGACGCCGGCCTGCGAGCCGGTGAACGACCGCGCCTCGTAGCCGTGCGTGGAGATCGCGATCGCCAGCAGCGCCATCGAGATCCGCTCGCCGGCAGTGAGCAGCATGTCGAGCTCGCGGCCGGGCGGATCGTCGGTGATCTGGCTCGCCAGGTCCAGCAGTTCGTCGGTGCTGTCGCCCATGGCGGAGACCACGACGACGACGTCGTCGCCGTTCTTCTTGGCGGTGACGATCCGTTCGGCGACGCGCTTCATGTGCTCTGCGGACGCGACGGAGGAACCGCCGTACTTCTGGACGACGAGGGCCACGGGTCCACAGGCTACCGACGTCCGCCGCAGGACCGCTGGTTGCGTCCCCGGCGCGGGCGGGTTCTGATCATCGGATGGACTCACCGGAGCAGTGGCTGCTCAGCGCCGAGGAACGGGGCAACCCCCACACGACGCTGCCCGCGTGGACCGAGGGAAACCTGGCCGAGCCGCTGCTGCACGGGAGCACGTACTTCGACCGGCTGGTCGAGGAGGTGCGGTCGCTGAACGCCGGTGACCACCTGTTCTTCACCGACTGGCGCGGTGATCCCGACGAGCGGCTCCGGGAGGACGGGCCGACCGTCGTCGAGCTGTTCACCGAGGCCGTGAAGAAGGGCGTGTGCGTCCGCGGGCTGGTCTGGCGTTCGCATATGTCGCGGATGTCGCTGAACAAGGAAGCGAACCGGGCGCTGGACCAGGAGATCGAGCACGGCGGCGGGGAGGTCATCCTCGACCAGCGGATCCGGCGCATGGGCAGCCACCACCAGAAGTTCGTGGTCCTGCGGCACGACGAGGACCCGTCGAAGGACGTCGCCTTCGTCGGCGGGATCGACCTCTGCTACTCCCGTCGCGACGACGCCGATCACCACGGCGATCCGCAGGCCCTGCCCATGGCGTCGGCCTACGGCCCGAACCCGCCGTGGCACGACGTGCAGCTGATGCTGCACGGGCCTGCCGTGCATGTGCTCGACACGGTCTTCCGCGAGCGCTGGGACGACCCGAACAGTCCCGACGAGGACCACCCGATCGCCTGGGTGCACGACAAGCTGAACCGCACGCGGATGCACGCCGACCCGTTGCCTCCGCAGCTCCCGCCACCACCGGAGTGCGGACCGCATCTCGTCCAGACCCTGCGGACCTATCCGGCCATCCGTCCGCCGTACGACTTCGCTCCCGACGGCGAGCGCTCGGTGGCCCGCGGGTACACGAAGGCGATCAAGCGGGCCCAGCGGCTGATCTACCTCGAGGACCAGTACATGTGGTCGGCCGAGGTGGCCCGCCTGTTCGCCGAGGCGCTGGAGGCCCATCCCGACCTGCAGCTGGTCGTGGTCGTGCCCCGCGTCCCCGACCAGGAGGGGGCGTTCGCCGAGCGGCCGCAGCTGATCGGCCGGTGGCAGGCGATCGAGATGTGCAAGAGCGCCGGCCAGAACCGGGTGCACGTGTTCGACGTCGAGAACCACGAGGGGACACCGGTCTACGTCCACGCGAAGGTGTGCGTCGTCGACGACCTGTGGGTGAGCGTCGGGAGCGACAACTTCAACCGCCGCTCGTGGACGCACGACAGCGAGCTGTCCAGCGCGGTGCTCGACACGACGCGTGACCCACGGGAGCCGCGAGACCCGGCGGGCACCGGCGAGGGCGCGCGGACGTTCGCCCGGGACCTCCGGCTGCAGCTCGCCCGCGAGCACCTGGACCTCGCCCCGGACGGCAGCGAGGACGAGGAGGTGCTCGACGTCGACCGCTTCGTCCGGGTGCTCAAGGAGCGCGCGGAAGCACTGGACGCCTGGCACGAGGCCGGTCGTGTCGGTCCCCGCCCACCGGGCCGGCTGAGGCCGCACCGGGCCGAGAAGCTGAACCTCTTCACCCGGCTGTGGGCGACCCCGATCTACCGGCTGCTCGACGACCCGGACGGACGCCCGCTGCGACTGCGCCTGAAGAAGGACTTCTGATCGGACCCGGCTGCGCCGCTGCTCCGCGAACCATCCGCGAACCTCGTGCTCTGCTCCGCCTGTGTAGGCAGAGCACGAAGGGGCGGGCCCCATCGTTCGTGGCGAACAGTCGTGCTCTGCTCCGCCTGGGTAGGCAGAGCACGACTGTCCACAGATGAGAGAGGACGGAGCGCGGAGCGCGTCGGCACCGCGACGCTGGCCGGGTGACCGGCTTAGACCTGCCAGGGATCCTGCGCCGGATCCGCCGCGTGGCAGACATGTCCCAACGTGAGCTGGCCCAGGCGGTCGGGCTGAGTCCCTCCGCAGTGGGACACGCGGAGGCCGGCACGCGGGACATGACCGCCGGTGTCCTCGCGCGGATCGCCGCCGTTGCCGGATTCCGGCTGGCACTCGTCGACGGCAACGGCCACGAGGTCGCTCCCATGAGCTCCGAAGCCGTTCGGGACGAGGCGAACCGTCGCTTCCCCGCCCACCTGGACACCAGATACAGCGATCAAGGCTGGTGGCACGGGCCGCACCGGTACGACCGCGCGCAGCCCTGGTACACCTTCGACCGCCGCCGGGACGTCCGAGACCGGTACCGACGGCGAACCGGCACGCCCGACAACCACCTGCTCCCCCGGGCCGGAGATTCACCGCAGCAGCGCGCCGACTCCCGGCGCCGGGAGTACTGGCTGCGCCGGGCCCAGGAACGGGAACGCGCCTTCCTGGCCGGCGAACTGAAGCACGTGGGTGAGGCGTTCGAGTGCACCTGCCCGGCTGCGTGCGACGCGCTCGACGACTGGTCCGGGCGGCCCGTACACGCCCCGGAGTGCCCGTGTGCCTGCGACGTGGGCTGACGCGCTGCTACCGTGGACCCGTGCGCGGCAGCCTCCTGCTTACCCGCCGCGGCGAGGCCCTCTCCTAGGTCGGCCCCCTCGCCGCGGGATCTTGCCGTGGACCGAAGCTTTCCCGGCGCCTGCTGACCGCCCCACCGGAGCTGAGTCCAGCCCGCGCCAGAGGAGCCGAAGACCCGTGAGCAGCAACATGAGCGCCGACCACCCGCACGTACGCCATCCCCAGCAGCCGACGCGGATGCCGATCCACCGCTACGCCCCGTTCACCCCGATCGTCCTGCCCGACCGCACCTGGCCGGACACGGTCACGACGACGGCGCCGCGCTGGTGCGCCGTCGACCTGCGCGACGGCAACCAGGCACTGATCGACCCGATGACCCCCGACCGCAAGCGGCGCATGTTCGAGCTGCTGGTCCGCATGGGCTACAAGGAGATCGAGGTCGGCTTCCCCTCGGCGAGCCAGACCGACTTCGACTTCGTCCGCCAGCTGATCGAGGACGACCTGGTCCCCGACGACGTCACCATCCAGGTGCTCACCCAGGCCCGGGACGAGCTCATCGAGCGCACCTACGAGTCGCTGCGCGGCGCCAAGCAGGCGATCGTGCACCTCTACAACTCCACCAGCACCCTGCAGCGGCGCGTGGTGTTCGGGCTCGACCGCGCCGGCATCCTCGACATCGCCGTCCACGGCGCGCAGATCGTCCGCAAGCTCGCCGAGGACCTGCGCGGCACCGAGGTGTTCTTCGAGTACTCCCCCGAGTCGTTCACCGGCACCGAGCTCGACTTCGCCGTCGAGGTCTGCAACGCCGTCACCGACGTCTGGGAGCCCACCCCCGACCGGCCGACGATCATCAACCTGCCGGCGACGGTCGAGATGGCCGAGCCGACCGTCTACGCCGACCAGATCGAGTGGATGCACCGCAACCTGGGCCGGCGCGACGCCGTCGTCCTCTCGCTGCACCCGCACAACGACCGCGGCACCGCGGTGGCCGCCGCCGAGCTGGGCTACCGGGCCGGGGCCGACCGCATCGAGGGCTGCCTGTTCGGCAACGGCGAGCGCACCGGCAACGTCGACCTGGTGACGCTGGGGCTGAACCTGTTCAGCCAGGGCGTCGATCCGCAGATCGACTTCTCCGACATCGACGAGATCCGGCGCACCGTCGAGTACTGCAACCAGCTCGGCGTGCACGAGCGGCACCCCTACGGCGGCGACCTCGTCTACACCGCCTTCTCCGGCTCCCACCAGGACGCCATCAACAAGGGGTTCAAGGCGCTCGAGGCCGACGCTGCCGCGGCCGGGAAGACCGTCGACGAGATGCCGTGGGCGGTCCCGTACCTGCCCATCGACCCCAAGGACGTCGGCCGCAGCTACGAGGCCGTGATCCGGGTGAACAGCCAGTCCGGCAAGGGCGGCGTCGCCTACATCATGAAGACCGAGAACCACCTCGACCTGCCCCGGCGGCTGCAGATCGAGTTCAGCGGCGTCATCCAGCGGCACACCGACGACGAGGGCGGCGAGGTCACCGCCACGCAGATGTGGTCGGCGTTCAGCAACGAGTACCTGCCCGACCCCGACGCGCCGTGGGGCCGGTTCGCGCTCACCGGCCACCGGCACCAGGCGCACGGCGAGCAGGTCGACGAGATGGTCGTCGAGCTCACCGACGACGGCGTCCCGGTCACCGTCGAGGGCCGCGGCAACGGCCCGATCGCCGCGTTCGTCGACGCGCTGAAGAGCCTCGACGTCGATGTCCGCGTGCTCGACTACGCCGAGCACGCGCTCTCGGCCGGTGGCGACGCCCGCGCCGCGGCCTACGTCGAGTGCGCCGTCGGCGACCGGGTGCTCTGGGGCGTCGGCATCGATCCGAACATCGTCAGCGCCTCGCTGCGGGCCGTCGTCTCGGCGGTCAACCGGGCGCAGCGGTAGCCGGTCCGGACGCGGGGTAGGGAGCCGGTCGTGAGCGCAGCGCTGGTCCCCTACCTCGTCGTCCGCGACGCCCGCTCGGCGATGGCCTGGTACGCCGAGGCGTTCGGCGCCCGGACCGTCGGCGACCCCCACCTGGACGGCGACCGCATCGGCCACGCCGAGATGGAGGTCGCCGGGGCGACCGTGTACCTCGCCGACCCCTACCCGGAGCTGGGGCTGACCGGTCCGGACGACGGCCGGGTCGCGGTGACCCTGCACCTGTCGGTCCCCGACGTCGACACCGCGGTGGACTGCGCGGCGCAGGCCGGCGCGACCGTCGAGCGTCCGCCCACCGATGCTCCCTACGGCCGGACCGGCGTGGTGGTCGACCCCTACGGCCACCGCTGGATGCTCCAGACCCCGACGCCCGCGGCCGGCTCCGGCCCGCGACCCGGCGATGCCGTGTACCTGACCCTGCGGGTGCCCGACGGCGCCCGCGCCCGTGACTTCTACGAGGCGGTGCTCGGCTGGTCGGCCATCCCCGGTCGGGTGCCCGACGGCTGGCAGGTCGAGGGCACCACCCCGATGATCGGCATCGGCGGCGGCAGCAGCGAGGTCGGCACGCTCCCGATGTACGCGGTCGACGACATCGAGGTCGCGGTCGCCGCGGTCCGCACCGCCGGGGGCGAGGCCGGGGAGGTCGAGCGCCAGTCGTTCGGCCTGTCGGCGCTGTGCCGGGACGACCAGGGCCTGCCCTTCTGGCTCGGCCAGCTGAGCTGAGCGAGCCCCCTCACCCTTCGGCGAGCTCGGCCGCGGCCAGCCACTCCTCCTCGACCTGCTCCTTCTCCGCCTGCAGGGCCTTCAGCTCCGCGTCGAGGGCGGCCGCCTTCGCGTAGTCGGTGGCGGCGGCAGCCAGTTGCTCGTGCAGCTTCTTCTCGTCGGCGTCCAGCTTGAGCATCCGCCGCTCGAGACGGCTCGCCTCCTTCTTCGCCGCCCGGGCGTCCGCGGCCGACACCCCGGACCCGCCGGCGGCCGGGGCACCGACGGCGCGCGGAGCCGCACCGGCCGCGGTGGTCAGCGGCGCACCCCCGGCCGCCCGCCGCGCCAGGTACTCGTCCACGCCGCCCGGCAGCTCCGCGAGCGAGCCGTCGCCGAGCAGCGCCACCACCGTGTCGCAGACCCGGTCGACGAAGTATCGGTCGTGGCTGACCACCAGCACCGTGCCGGGGAAGGAGTCGAGCAGGTCCTCCAGCGCGGTCAGGGTGTCGATGTCGAGGTCGTTGGTCGGCTCGTCCAGCACCAGCACGTTCGGCTCGGCCATCAGCAGCCGCAGCAGCTGCAGCCGGCGCCGCTCGCCGCCGGAGAGGTCACCGACGGGGGTCCACTGCCGGTTGGCTGCGAAGCCGAACCGCTCGGCCAGCGAGGATGCGGAGATCTCCTGGTTGCCGAGCCGGGCGATCCGGGCGACGTCCTGCACCGCCTCCAGCACGCGGGCCTTCGGCGGCAGCTCCGTGACGTGCTGCGAGAGGTACGCCACGGAGACCGTCTGCCCGACGACGACCTTCCCCGCATCGGGCGTGGTCTCGCCGACCAGCAGACGCAGCAGCGACGTCTTGCCGGCGCCGTTGACGCCGACGATCCCGATGCGGTCGCCGGGACCCACGTGCCAGGTCAGGTTCCTGAAGAGGACGCGGGGTCCGTCGTCGGTGGGGACGGCGTAGTCGACGTCCTCGACGTCGTACACGGTCTTGCCGAGCCGACGCGCGGCGAAGCCGGCCAGTGCGAGCGAGTCCCGGGCGGGCGGCTCGTCGGCGATCAGCGCCTGGGCCGCCTCGATGCGGAACTTCGGCTTGCTGGTGCGGGCCGGCGGGCCGCGGCGCAGCCAGGCCAGCTCCTTGCGGACGAGGTTGAGCCGGCGCTCCTCGGTCACGGACGCGATCCGGGCGCGCTCGGCCCGCGCCAGGGTGTAGGCCGAGTACCCGCCGTCGTAGGCGTGCACGTCCCCGTCGGCGACCTCCCACGTGGTGGTGCAGACCTCGTCGAGGAACCAGCGGTCGTGGGTGACGACCACGAGGCCGCCGGCCCGGGCGCGCACGTACTCGGCCAGCCACGCGACGCCCTCGACGTCCAGGTGGTTGGTCGGCTCGTCGAGCACCAGCAGGTCGAGCGGCCGGATCAGCTGCGCGGCCAGCGCGACGCGGCGGCGCTCGCCGCCCGACATCGTCGCGACGGGGGCGTCGAGGCCCAGCCGGTCGAGCTCCAGGCCGGTGAGCACCGAGCGCACCGCGGCGTCGCCGGCCCACTCGTGCTCCGCGGCGAAGGTTGAGGCCGGGAGGACGACGTCGCGGACCGTCGCCCCCGGTGGGAGGGTGCCGCTCTGGTCGAGGACCCCCAGCGCGAGGTCGCCGCGGCGGGTGACCCGCCCGGAGTCGGGCTCGTCGGCGCCGGTCAGCAGCGACAGCAGGGTGCTCTTGCCGCCGCCGTTGCGGCCCACGACGCCGATCCGCTCGCCCGCCGCGACACCGAGGGAGACGTCGTCGAGGACGACGGTCGTGCCGTGCGCCTTGTGCACCCGCTGGAGGTTGACCAGGTTTAGGGGTGCGCTCATCGGGTCCAGTATCCCCGCGGCGTTCAGGCGAGGCGGGTGACCTCCACGGTCACCGTGTGGCCCTCGCTCCTCGGCCCGGAGAACAGTCCCTTGAACGGGGGGACGTCGCCGTAGTCGCGGCCCCGGCCGAGCGTGACGTGCCGGGTGCCGATCTCGACGGAGTTGGTCGGGTCGAAGCCGTTCCAGCCGCCGTCCCACCACTCCACCCAGGCGTGGCTCTCGCCGGTGACCGGCTCACCGATACCGGCCTGCGGCTTGGGGTGCAGGTAGCCCGAGACGTATCGGGCGGGCAGGCCGAGGGCGCGCAGCAGGCCGACGGTGACGTGCGAGATGTCCTGGCAGACGCCCTTGCCCTTGTTCCAGGCCTGCATCGCGTTCGTCTTCACGTTGGTGGAGCCCGAGAGGTATTCGATGTGGCCGCGGACGAACCGGCACACCAGGGCACCCGCCTCGTGCGGCTTGGCGTCGCCGACCGCCTGCCGCGCCTGCTCCACGACGTCGTCGTCCATGGCCGTGAGGCGGGTGGGAGTGAGCAGCTCGCCGAACTGGTCGCGTACCTCGCGGGTGCGCAGCCCGCTCCAGCCGACCCGGTCGTGGCCGGCGAGGTCGGGACCGGCCTCGACGATCGAAGTGCCGGTGACGACCAGCTCGGTGTGCGGGCCGTGCAGGTCGAAGGCGGTGACGGTCGTGCCCCAGTAGTCGCGGTAGGCGTACGCGCTCGCGGCCGGCTCGATCTCCACCCTCGAGCGCAGCGTCGTCTGCCGGTTGCTGCTCTCCGGGGTGAGGCGGGCCTCGTTGTAGGACGAGCGCACCGGGCCGCTGTAGTGGAAGCGGGTGCGGTGCACCACCTGCAGCCGCCAGCGGTGGGCCGCCGTCCGTGCCGCCGGGGGACCCTGCGTCTGGGTCTGGGACTGCGGCGTCACGCGATCTCCTCCGGCATCCACACCTGCGGCGCCTGCTCGGTGAAGAATCGGTGGGTGACCGCGGCGCTGGCCGCCGAGCAGGTGCGCTGCAGCTCCTCCAGTCGCGCCGGCAGCTGCGCCAGGAGCTCGGGGGTGCCCATGAACTCCAGCATCGTGCGGGCCCGGCCGACGATCCGGTGCGCCTCGCCGGCCACGCCGATCCGCGCCGCGTCGCGCACCGTGGAGCGCTCCAGGTCGGCCAGGCACGCCTCGGCCTGCTCGAGCGCGGCAAACACCGATCGTGGGAACAGCCGGTCGAGCAGCAGGAACTCCGCGGCGCGGCTGGAGTTGACCATCCCGCGGTAGGTGCGCAGATAGGGCTCGTAGGCCCCGGTCGAGCGCAGGACGAGGGTCCAGGACGGCGCGGCGTCGCCGGCCAGGACGCGGGTGGAGATGATCCGGGAGGTCATGTCCACCCGCTCCAGCGAGCGGCCCAGGATGAGGAACAGCCAGCTCTCGTCGCGGCTCATCGTGGCGTCGGCCAGGCCGAACACCATGGCCGAGCGCTCCCGCACGAACCGGAACAGCGAGTGCGGCCCGTACCGCCGGGCCATCGTGCGCTGCTGCGGCAGCGCGTTGTGGGTGACGTTCAGCGACTCCCAGATCTCGGCCGAGAGCACCTCGCGGGCGCCGCGGGCGTTCTCGCGGGCCGCCGAGAGCGCGCCCACGATCGAGCTCGGGCTGGTCCGGTCGAAGGCGAGCGTGTCGAGCACCCGCTCCGTGTCGGCCTCGGTCTCCGGCGTCGGCGAGCCCATCAGCGCCAGCAGGTTGGAGCAGGCGCGGCGCTCGTCGATCCACGGGTCCTCGACCAGCCGCTGGGTGTGCACGTCGAGGATGCGGGCGGTGTCGTCGGCCCGCTCCACGTAGCGGCCGATCCAGAACAGCGACTCCGCGATCCGGCTCAGCATTCCGGCCTCGCCCCTTCCGCAGTTCTGGCCAGAACTGCGGTCTGCTGCTGCTGCTGCGACTGGCCGACCACGGTGTCGTTGAGCGGGCCCGGGTCCTGCGCGGGCGGGTCCTCCGGCAGGTCGGCCGCGGTGAACTCGATGCGGGTGAGGTCGGCCTCCTCGGCCTCGGTCGCCTGCCGGGGCGGGCTGATCACCCAGGTGTCCTTCGAGCCGCCGCCCTGGCTGGAGTTGACCACCAGCTCGCCCTCCGGGAGCGCGACCCGGGTGAGGCCACCGGGCAGCACCCAGACCCGGGAACCGTCGTTGACCGCGAACGGACGCAGGTCCACGTGCCGCGGCGCGATCCGGCCGCCCACGAGGGTCGGGCAGGTCGAGAGCCCGATCGGCTTCTGTGCGATCCAGTCGCGCGGCCGCGCGCGCACCTTGACGGCGAGATCGCGCAGCGTCCGCTCGTCCGCACGCGGCCCGATCACGATGCCCTTGCCGCCCGACCCGTCGACCGGCTTGAGCACCAGCTGGTCGAGCGACTCCAGCACCCACTCGACGGTGTCCCCCTCGTCCAGCCGGTAGGTGTCGGCGTTCTGCAGGACCGGCTCCTCGGCCAGGTAGTACCGGATGAGCTCGGGCACCCACGTAAAGAGCAGCTTGTCGTCGGCCACCCCGTTGCCCACCGCGTTGGCGATGGTCACCCGTCCGGCCCGCGCCGCGTTCAGCACGCCGGCGCAGCCGATCACCGAGTCGGGCCGGAAGTGCACCGGGTCGAGGAACTCGTCGTCGATGCGCCGGTAGATGACGTCCACCCGCTGCTGGCCGTCCGTCGTGCGCATGCTGACCTGGTTGCCGGCACAGATGAGGTCGCGCCCCTCGACCAGCTCGACCCCCATCTGGCGGGCCAGCAGCGCGTGCTCGAAGTACGCGGAGTTGTAGACGCCCGGGGTGAGGACGACGACCGTCGGGTCGGCCACGTTCGGCGGCGCCGAGGCCTTGAGGGCGGCTAGCAGCCGGCTCGGGTAGTCGGCGACGGGCTGGATGCGGTGGTCGGCGAACAGCTCGGGCAGCACCTGGCTCATCGCCGCCCGGTTGGTGATGACGTAGCTGACGCCCGACGGCGAGCGCAGGTTGTCCTCGAGCACCCGGAAGTCGCCCGCCTCGTCGCGCACCAGGTCGATGCCCGAGACGTGCACGCGGACGCCGTTGGGCGGCACCAGCCCGTGCGCCTGCCGGTGGAAGTGCGCGCTGGTGGTGACCACGCTGCGCGGGACCACGCGATCGGCGAACACCTGGCCCGCGCCGTACACGTCGGCGAGGAAGGCCTCCAGCGCCAGCACCCGCTGGGCGACCCCCCGCTCGATGACCTCCCACTCCTCGGCGCCGATCACCCGCGGCACGATGTCGAGCGGGAAGGGCTGCTCCTCGCCGGCGTGGGCGAAGGTGACCCCGGCGTCCCGGTAGGTCTGGCTCAGCAGGTCGGCCCGCGCGGCGAGCTCCTCGCCGTCGATCGGCTGCATCGAGGCGAACAGGCTGGCGTAGGGGCGCCGGACCCGGCCCGGCTCCCCGAACATCTCGTCCCAGACCTCCCCGAGGGGATAGCCGTCGAAGAGGTCCGCCATGGGGCGAACCTAGTTCCGCCGTGTGTCCTGCGCGTTTCGAGGTCTCAGGCCGCGACGGCCGGCTCCGGCAGCTCGACCGGCGCCGGCCGCGGGAGCCGCAGGCAGGCAGCGGCGCTGAGCAGGACGACGGCAGCCACGGTCAGGAACGCCGCGTCGGTGCCCAGTCCGTCGGCCAGCCAGGGGACGACGGAGTTGCCGAGGATCCCGCCGAGCGCCATGGCCAGCGACATCGCGGAGACCGCGGTCGCCCGGTGCGCGGCGGTCACCCGCGAGTGCAGCACGGCGCTGAGCAGCGGCCAGGCCGCACCGTGGGCGACGTAGTAGGCAGCGAACCCGGCCGCCGCGAGACCGAGGACGTCGGGCCCGGCCAGCACCGCCAGACCGGCCCCGCCGAGCACCGCCAGGACGGCGCAGGTGAGGCGGGTCGACCCGCGCAGCAGCCGGCGCAGGGCGGTGACCGCCATGGCCCCGACGGCGGCGAGCGCGAAGGACGCGGCGAGCACCACGCCGTACACCGCGGCGCCGTCGTCGGCCTCCCCGGCCAGGCCCGCGAAGCGCACCGGGCCGAGCAGCTCGCAGCCGACCAGCGCCACGCCTCCCACGGCCGTGAGCAGCAGGACCAGGCGCATCGGCGGGTCGGTCACCGACAGCCGCGCCGCGCCGGTCACCGTCGTCGGCACCTCCCGGACGCCGGCCACGAGGGCGGCCCGGGCGCTGCCCGTGCGAGGAGGACGGTCCTCGGTGAGCAGCCGCAGCACGGCCACGACGAAGACGACGTCGAGCACCGCGGCGACGAGGTAGGGGACGGCGAGCGCCGATCCGCCGCCCACCAGGGCCGGGAGCAGCCCGCCGACCGCCGCACCGATCGCGAGGCCACCACCGTCGGCGGCCGAGTGCCGGGCGAGGCCGGGCGCAACGTCGGCACCGGGATCGATCCGGTGGACCGTGTCGACGTACCAGGCCTCGACCGGGCCGGAGTCGAGCACGCGGCCCAGGCCGAGCAGGACTACCCCGGCCAGGAACCCGGCGAAGCCGGTCGCGGTCGCGTAGACGACGCAGGACGCCAGGTGCAGGACGGCACCCGCGACGACGACGGGCCGCCGGCCCAGCGCGTCGGCCAGGCCGCCCGTGGGCAGCTCCAGCGTCAGGACGATCGCCGCGTGCACGGTGAAGAGCACGCCGATCTGGCCCAGCGACAGCCCACGGGACTGCGCGAGCAGCACGATGATCGGGGCGGTCAGCCCGACCGGCAGCCAGCGCAGGGCGGTGAGGCCGACCAGCCGCCGGGTCGCCGAGCGGACGGTCTGCGGCGCGCTCACGAGGGCCACTCCCGCAGCGGGACGACGTCGAGCAGCACGCTCACCAGGTCGCCGGTCTCCGGCCCGGCGTCGGCCGGGTGCTCGTCCATCCAGCGGGAGAGGACGGCGTCCAGCTGGGCGACCAGTGCCCGTGCCTGGTCGGGCCGGAGCCGGAAGGCGTAGTCGTTGAGCGAGGCGGCGGCCGTCCACGCCGGGTCCAGCCGGTCCTTCTGCTGCCGCCAGGCGGTCAGCACGCGGGCGTGCTGGTCGAGCTGCAGGCGGGTCATCTCGTCCTCCACCTCGGCGCCGCCCTCCTGGGCGAGGACGTCGGCGGCCTGCCAGCTCGTCATCCGGTGCCGGGCCCGCCACCAGCGCTCCCGCGCGGTCCCCTCGCCCTCGACCTCCTCCACGAAGCCGTAGGCCGCGAGCTGCCGCAGGTGGTAGCTGGTCGACCCGCTGCTCTCGCCGACCACGCGTCCCAGCTGGCTCGCGGTCGCCGGGCCGTTCAGCCGGAGCTGCCCGAGCAGCCGGGTGCGCAGCGGGTGGGCGAGGGCGCGGAGAGCCCGCACGTCGGTGACCTGAACGGCGGGTTCCAGCGGCGTCCGGTCTCTGGCCACATGGGCACGGTAGAGATGCAAAGGGTTCTTTGCAATCTTTCCTTTGCGACTGCGCCGATGTCGATCATCGGCTACTTGCCGGACGACACGCCGGCCGACGGCGTGTCGAACGACCACACGACGATGATCAACTCGGGGATGGGCTCGAGCGGGAAGATATCCAGGGCCGGCAGCGCTAGAGTGGCCACTAGTTGAGACCTCAACCAAGGAGGCCGGCGATGCCCGCCGTGACCGTCGAGGACACCACCACCCTGCCGCGCGTTCCCACGCCCGCCCCCGGAACGGTGCGCCGCCGCGTCCGCTCCGTGACCACGGCGCCGTCGGGCTTCGAGGGCGAGGGCTTCCCGGTCCGCCGGGCCTTCGCCGGCGTGGACCTGCGCGACCTGGACCCGTTCATCCACATGGACCAGATGGGCGAGGTCGAGTACGCACCGGGCGAGCCCAAGGGCACGAGCTGGCACCCGCACCGCGGCTTCGAGACCGTCACCTACATCATCGACGGCACCTTCGAGCACGCCGACTCCCACGGCGGCGGCGGCACGATCAGCAACGGCGACACCCAGTGGATGACCGCCGGCGGGGGCGTCCTGCACATCGAACGGCCGCCGGAGCACCTGGTGGTGAGTGGCGGCCTGTTCCACGGGCTGCAGCTGTGGGTGAACCTGCCCAGCGCGCAGAAGTGGGTGGAGCCCCGTTACCAGGACCTCCGCGCGAACCAGTCGGTGCTGCTCGCCAGCCCGGACGCCGGTGCCTTCCTGCGGGTCATCGCCGGCGACGTCGCGGGCCACACCGGGCCGGGCTCCACGTACACGCCCATGGCGATGGTGCACGCCACCGTCTCCCCCGGCGCCACGCTCGACCTGCCGTGGCGGCGGGACTTCAACGCCCTCGTCTACGTGCTCTCCGGCGCGGGCTCCGTCGGCATCGACGGGGCGCCGATCCGCATCGGGCAGCTCGCCGTCCTGGGCCCCGGCGACACCGTGACCGTCAACGGCGCCGTCCACCAGGAGTCGCGCACCCCGGCGCTGGACGTCGTGATTCTCGGTGGCGCACCGATCCGCGAGCCGATCGCCATGTACGGGCCGTTCGTCATGAACACCCGGCAGGAGGTCCTGGACGCGTTCACCGACTTCCAGGCCGGACGACTCGGTTCCATTCCGGCGACCTACGTTCCGCACGGCGGCGTCCGGGGCGAGACTGGGCAGCCGGACGCCTGACCCGCTTCCCGGATCCGGTCGGAGGACCCTCATGAGCAACCTCGATCGTCGTCCCGCCACCCGTGAGCTCGGCGGTCTCGACGGAACCTCCGCCGGGCCGGCGCTGGACCTGCTGCCGGGCAAGGAGGTGTTGCTCGGCGAGAGCACCCGGGTGCGCCGCCTGCTGCCGACGCTCGGCCGGCGGCTGGTGGGCGCCTGGGCGTTCGTCGACCACTACGGCCCCGACGACGTCGCCGCGGGCGCGGGCATGCAGGTGCCACCACATCCCCACACCGGCCTGCAGACGGTCTCCTGGCTGCTCGAGGGGTCGGTGCACCACCGGGACTCCCTGGGCAGCGACGTCACCTTCGGCCCGCAGGAGCTGCCGCTGATGACGGCGGGGCTCGGCATCGCCCACTCGGAGCAGTCACCCGTGTCGCATCCGCGGTTCCTGCACGGGGTGCAGCTGTGGGTGGTTCTCCCGGACGCCGTCCGCGACATGGCCCCTACGTTCGAGCACCACGCGGCGCTGCCCGGGTTCACCTCGGACGGCCTCAGCGCCACCGTGCTGGTCGGGGAACTGGGCGGCGCCCGGTCCCCCGCCACGGCGCACACCCCGCTCGTCGGGGCCGACCTCGAGCTCATCGCCGGATCGGACGTCGAGCTCCCGCTGGATCCGGACTTCGAGTACGCCGTGCTGGCCTCCGCGGGTGCGGCCGAGGTGGAGGGTGCGCCGCTGACCACCGGCGCGATGCTCTACCTCGGCACCGGCCGCAGGACGCTCCGGGTGCGCGGCGGCACCACCGCCGACGGCCGGCCGACCCGCCTGATGCTGCTCGGCGGGGAGCCGTTCGACGAGCGGATCGTCATGTGGTGGAACTTCGTCGGCCGGTCGGGCGAGGAGATCGCCGACTACGCCGAGCAGTGGAACGGGGAGTCCGACCGCTTCGGCGCGGTCGTCGGCTACGACGGCGCCCGCCTGGAGGCGCCGCCACTGCCGCCGGTCCCCCTCAAGGCCCGGGGACGGCAGCAGTGATGGACCCGCGCATGCTCGACTTCGTCGCCGAGCACCACTGGGGCGTGCTGACCGCCGTCAAGCCCGACGGCAGGCCGCACCTGTCCAACGTCGGCTATGCCTACGACCGGGACGCCGACCTCATCCGGGTCTCGGTGACCGACAGTCGGGCCAAGACCCGATACCTCCGGGCGGACCCCCGGGTGACCCTCCACGTCGCGTCGAAGGACTTCTGGACCTGGGTGGCCGTCGAAGGCACGGCCGACCTCACCCCCGTCGCCGCCGATCCGCACGACGCCACCGTCGACGAGCTGATCACCTACTACCGCGGGATCAGCGGCGAGCACGAGAACTGGGACGAGTACCGCGCCGCCATGGTGGCCGACGGCCGTCTGGTGGTCCGCTTCCGGCCCGGGCACGCCTACGGGCAGTTCCGCGGCTGAGCCGGCCGGCGCGCCCCGCTCGCGCCGGCCTCCAGCCGCTAGGCCGGCGGGTTCTCCATGACCTCGAACGGCGCGCCCCACGGGTCCTCGACGATGGCGAACCGCCCGAACGGCGTGTCCATCGGCGCCATCGTCACCTTGCCGCCGCCCGACTCGACGGCGGCCACCGCCTCGTCGGCGGAGGCCACCGAGAAGCAGGTCAGCCAGCCGGTGGGCATGCTCGGGTCGGAGGCGCCGAGACCGCCGAGCGGATTGCCGCCGGTGTTGAACGTGGCGTAGTCCATGCCCTCGCCGGCCATCTCCGGGCTCATCTGCTCGAAGGTGAACCCGAAGACGGCGCTGTAGAACTCCTTCGCGGCGGCGGTGTCGGCCACCATCGCCTCGTTCCAGGCCAGCGCACCGGGCTCGTTGTGGATCCGGACGCCGGTGTTGAGGCCGGACTGCCAGAGACCGAACGGATTACCCTGGGGATCGCGCGCGATGACCATCGTGCCCATCGGCCCGACCTCCATCGGGCCCGTGGTCACCGTGCCGCCCGACTCGCTGATGCGGGCGGCGGTCGCGGACGCGTCGTCGGCGGCGAAGTACGTCGTCCAGCGCGTCGGGTCGTCCGGGTCCATCTGCGGGCCCATGCCGCCGGCCATCCGGCCGTTCACCTCGACGGTCAGGTAGCCGCCGAACTCGGGCTCGCCGCCGCTGTAGGTCCAGCCGAGGACGGACGTGTAGAAGGCCTTCGTCGCGTCCAGATCGGCAGCGCCGTAGTCGACCCAGCACGGTGTGCCGTTCGGCCAGGGCGTCTCTCGGGTGGGCATGACTCCTCCTCGTTGATCGGGGAGAGCACCGTCCCACCGGGGACCGACAGTTCCCAGACCTCCGCGAGCGCGGACTCAGAAGCGGCCGCCGCCGAAGCCGCCCCCGCCGAATCCCCCGCCGCCCGAGCCCCGGCCCCCGCCGCCCCCGCCGCCACCGAATCCTCCGCCGAAGCCGCCCCCGAACCCACCGCGCGAGCCGCCGGCCAGGATGCCGCCCAGCACCAAGCTGCCGAGGTCGCCCCCGCCCCTGCGATAGCCGCCGCCGTACCCGCCCCCGAAACCACCCGGGCCACCGCCGTAGCCGCCGTTCCAGCGGGAGACGTCGTCCTGCGCCCGGTCCAGCGCCGACTGGGCCAGGGTGGCGGCCTGGTAGGCCTCCCGGAGCGCGGTGACCGGGTCGTCCCGACCCTGGTCGACGGCGACGTCGAGGTGCCGCTGCGCCTCGGCCAGCCGGGTCCGCGCCTCCGGCCCGACCGCGCCCCGCCGGGTGTCGATGAAGTCGGCGGCCGCGTCGATCGTCGAGCGCGCGGTGAGCAGCGCCTGGTCCAGGGAAGCCGCCGCGCGGCGCTTCTGCACCTCGGCGTCGCGGGCGACCGAGAGCGCCTGGTCCAGCGCGATGTCGGCCTCCTCCAGCTGGCGCAGCGCCGCCACCGGGTCGGGGAGCCGGCCGTCCGCCGCGGCCAGCGCCGCGTCCGCCGAGGCGAGCGCCGCCTCCGCCCGGGCGATCTGCGGCGCCAGGCCGCTCCGGTTGCCCGAGCCGGCGAGCGACCGGGCCTCGGCGAGGTCCTTCTCGGTCTCCGCCCGCACCGCCGCGACCCGGGCACCGGCCGCGTCCAGATCCGTGGCCAGCCGGCCGACCGCGTCGAGCAGCGTGGTGGTCTGCGCGACGGCGTCCTCGGCCGCCCGGATGTCGCCCACGGCCGCCCCGGGCTCCGGTGAGGCCAGCGCCTCCCGGGCCTCGCGCACCTCCTGCTCGGCGGCGGCCAGCCGCGCCCGCGCCTCGGTGACGTTGTCGGCGACCGGGGCGACCGCCGAGGCGGCGAAGCGCTGCTGGAGCTGGGCCAGCCGCTGCTCCTCCTGCGGGAGG
>Ga0126305_10000473_pt1 | contig 17395 bp, 19 predicted proteins | sample Plot26_FD_92536 | JGI IMG/M metagenome (GOLD analysis project Ga0126305, IMG submission 92536) | Serpentine soil microbial communities from UC McLaughlin Reserve, CA, USA - Plot26 | ecosystem: Environmental > Terrestrial > Soil > Grasslands | place: USA: UC McLaughlin Reserve, Lake County... | reverse complement strand
TGCTGGTGATGAGCGCGCTGGGCGACGCGGATCTGGCCGGCGCGATCCCGATGCGGAAGCTGCCCCAGATCCTGGAGAACATCGAGATCGCGGACCGCGGTGCGATCGCCGACGCAACAGCTGTGTGGGAGGCGGTCGATCGCGAGAGCGCCGCCCTCGCGGGACGCGGCCGGGTGCTGGTGCGGCCCTCGGGCACGGAGCCCCTGGTGCGGGTGATGGTGGAGGCTCCCACCAGCGACGAGAGCCAGGAGATCTGCGGTCGCCTCGTTGCCCTCATCACTCGGGAACTCGCTTAGAGCCCGATCCGCCGCGGGCACCGGCGCACGCTCTACCCTTACTCGCCTCCTATGTGCGGCATCGTCGGATATGTCGGGGGCCGTCCCTGCCGTGACCTGCTGATAGCCGGGCTCGAGAAGCTTGAGTACCGCGGCTATGACTCGGCGGGCATCTCGCTGCTGGCCGACGGTCAGGTCGAGACCGTGCGAGCGGTTGGCAATCTCGCGAACCTGCGCGCTGCGATCGGGCTCGATGCGGACCAGCCGGTGTCAGGCGAAGGCGCGGTCGCCGTCGCGATACCGCCCGCGACCATCGGCCTCGGACATACCCGCTGGGCAACGCATGGCCGCGTCACCGAGGAGAACGCGCACCCCCACGGCGACTGCACGGAGAGCATTCACATCGTGCTCAACGGCATCGTCGAGAACCACACCGAGCTGCGACGCGAGCTCGTCGACACGGGACACGCATTCACGTCCGAAACCGACGCCGAGATCGTCGCCCACATGATCGAGAAGCACTACGAGGGGGATCTGACCGAGGCGGTACGCGCGGCGTTCGCGGAGCTTCGCGGCCATTACGCATTCGTCGCGATGCACGCCGAGCACCCGAACACGCTGGTCGCCGCTCGTCAGGAATGTCCCCTGATCGTCGGCATCGGTCAGGGAGAGACGTTCGTGGCCTCCGCGATACCCGCCTTCCTGGCACAGACCCGCAACGTCCTCGGGTTGAAGAACGCCGAGATCGTCACCGTGACCCCGGACGGGGCTCGGATCGTCGACGTGGATGGAACACCGGTCGACCGTGAGATCGAAGAGGTGACCTGGGACGAGGAGGCAGCCGAGAAGGGCGGCTATCCGACCTTCATGCTCAAGGAGATCCACGAGCAACCCGCCGCCGTGGCCGAGACCATCACGGACCGGCTTCCCGGGAGCGACCACGTCGACCTGTCGGAGGTCGACCTCTCGCCCGAATTCGTGAGGGACCTGCGCCGGATCGTGATCGTCGCCTGCGGAACGAGCTATCACGCGGGTCTCATCGGCCGCTACGCGATCGAGCAGTGGGCACGGATCCCGGTCGAGATGGACATCGCATCGGAGTACCGATACCGCGAGCCGGTCGTCGGGCCCGATGACCTGGTCATCGGGATCACCCAGTCGGGTGAGACCGCGGACACGCTGGCGGCGATGCGGCTCGCGCGCGAGCGCGGCGCGCGGGTGATGGCGGTCACGAACATCATGGGCAGCCAGGCGACGCGGGACGCCGACACCGTGCTGTACACGCGGGCAGGCCTGGAGATGGGGGTCGCCGCGACCAAGACCTTCACCGCGCAGACGGCGGCGATGTATCTGCTCGGCCTGTGGCTGGCTCAGTCCCGGAACGCGTGGCCGCAGGAGAAGATGACTGAGGTGATCGCCGAGCTGAAGAGCATCCCGTCGAAGATTGGCACCACGATCGAGTCGGTCGAGGAGCGGGTCCGGGCGATTGCCCGTTCGCACCAGGATCGCCCCTTCTTCCTCTATCTCGGGCGCAACATCGGCCTCCCGGTCTGCCTCGAGGGCGCGCTGAAGATGAAGGAGATCTCCTACATCCCCACCGACGCCTACGCTGCGGGGGAGATGAAGCACGGGCCGATTGCTCTGTTGGACGAGTCGACACCGGTCGTCTGCGTGGCAACGAACAGCCCGATCCTGGACAAGATGCTGTCCAACATGGCCGAGGTGAGGGCCCGCGGCGCCGACGTGATCGCCATCGCCACGGAGGGCAACGCCCAGGTCGCCGAGGTCGCCGACCAGACGCTCCACGTACCCGCGACCGATTGGGTCCTGCAGCCGATCCTCGCGGTCGTACCGCTACAGCTCCTGGCCTACCACGTGGCCCGGCTCAACGGGCTGAACGTGGACCAGCCTCGCAACCTCGCCAAGACGGTGACGGTCGAGTGATCCGGCGAGCGGCGATCGGGTTGGTCGCGTGCGCGGCGATCCTCGTCACGGGTTGCGGGGGCGGTGGTGATGATGGCTCCGATGAGCTGGCCTCGCTGGCACCCGCGGACGCGCCGGTCTATCTGGAGTCCGTCGTCCGGCCGGAGGGGGAGCAGAGCGATGCGATCAATTCGCTCGCGTCTCGGATCGGCGGCATCGACGACCCTGGCACGGCCATCGTGCAGCAGCTCGACGCGGAGCTCTCGCAGGCGAACGCGACGTACGAGGACGACGTCGCCCCGTGGCTCGGCGAGCGGGCGGCGGTCTTCTTCGAGTCCTTCGACGGCGATCCGCCGCCGTTCGCGGCGATCTTCGAGACCACCGATACCGGCGCCGCCCAAGACTTCGTCGAAAAGGTGGTGGGTGCCAACCCAGGCTCCAAGCAGGACAGCTACAACGGCGTCGACTACCTCCAGGACCCGGAGGGCACCAACGCCGCAGGTGTCGTCGGCGACTTTCTGGTTTACGGGACGCTTGACGGCTTCAAGGCCGCCGTCGACGCGTCGGGCGGCTCGTCGCTCGCCGATTCCAGCAACTTCGAGGACGGCGTGTCGGCTTTGCCGACGGACAACCTGGCGCTCGGATACGCGGATGGTGCGCAGGCCGCCGAGCAGATCACGGGCGTCCCGGTCGATCCACTTGAGGCCACCGCCCTCAAGGCGGCGATCCAGACGCTCGCCACCGGTCCCATCACATTCGCGCTCTCAGCGACGCCGGATACCGCTAGCGTCGACATCTCGCTACCGGCCGGGGTCGCCGGGCAGCTCGGCGAAAGCAATCTCGTAGCGCGTGGGCCGGCCGACGCGTGGTTTGCAGTCGGAGTGCAAAACCTGGGCACGGTCCTGGGCAATGCAGTCGACGCAGCCAACTCCCTGCAGCTCCCGTCGGTCGAGGATCAGATCAAGCAGGCCACGGGACTCGATCCTCAGGACATCATTTCGTGGATGGGACAGGGCTACGGCTTCGTATCGGGGACCAGCGAGAAGACGATCGCGATCGGGGGCGTCGTGCAGAGCTCGGATCAACAGGCCTCGTCGGGCGCCATAGCGACGTTGCGCAAGCGCTTCCAGGCCGACGTGGACGCCGAGCTCGGTCCGCCGCCGCAGGGTGCCGACGAGGGCTTCTCGGCATCGGCGCCCGAGGCCCCGAGCGCGATTCAGGTCGGGCAGTTCGGCGACCAGGTGGTGGCGGCCCTCGGGCCGGGGCAGCCCGCGGCGGACGCGCTGCATCCGAAGAGCACGCTTGCCGACGATCCGGCGTTCCAGGCCGGTCAGGACGCAATGGGCGCCGACTTCTCGCCGCTGGCGTTCGTTTCGCTCGCCCCGTTCTTCGTCGTGGCCGAGAAGGGCGGCCAGGCGAACGATCCGGACTACCTGGCGGCGAAGCCGTACCTGCAGAAGCTCGACTATCTGATCCTCGGCACCTCCGGTGACGACGATCGCACAACGGCGCGCTTCGTGGTGGGGGTCGAGTAGCGCCGTGCCCGAGCCGGGCCTGGGCCTCGACCTCGTCGACATCGAGCGCCTCGAGCGCGCCCTGGGACGCCGGCCTCGCCTCGCCGACCGTCTCTTCACCGTCGCGGAGATCGACTTCGCAGCGGCCCGCCGCCGACCCGCTCGGCATCTCGCCGTGCGATTCGCGGCGAAGGAGGCTGCGATCAAGGCTCTGGGCAGCCCGGTCGCTCCGCGCCAGATCGAGGTCTGGGGAGGTGGCACGGTCCCACCCCGGCTGGCGCTCCACGGGCGGGCGGCCGAGCTCGCCGCCGAGCGCGGGGTCGAGCTCCAGGTCGCGCTGACTCACACCGACGAGACGGCCGCGGCGGTCGTCCTCGCGGTCCCGATCGGACGGTGACCTGGGTGGAGGCCTGGCTGACACCGGTGTACGACGCCGCGGGGATGCGGGCCGCCGACTCGTGGGCGATCGAGGAGCAGGGGACCCCATCCCTCGATCTCATGGAGACCGCCGGCGAGGCCGTGGCCGAAGCGGTGCGCGACGCGTCGGGCAACGGGCCAGTGCGGGTCGTCTGCGGGAAGGGCAACAACGCCGGCGACGGCCTGGTGGCCGCGAGGCGTCTGGTCGCCACGGGCCATGAGGTCGAGGCGCTGCTGTTGTGGCCCGCCGGGGACCTCTCGCCCGACGCCGGGTCGAACCTCGAGCGCTTCGAGGGCGAGGTCCGAGAGGTCGCTCCCGACGATCTCACCGGCGCGCTCGCCGGTTCCGGCGCGGTCGTCGACGCCATCTTCGGCACGGGGTTCTCCGGGGCGCCACGGGCACCGGCCGACGCCGCCGTCGAGGCAATCAATTCCTGCGACGCGCCCGTGGTGGCGGCCGATATCCCCTCCGGCGTTGACGCCTCGACCGGCGAGGCCGAGGGCGTGGCGGTGGACGCCGACATTACGGTCAGCTTCCACGCGGCGAAGCTCGGGCACTGGATCTTCCCGGGCAAGGCGAGGACGGGTGAGCTGCGGGTCGCGGACATCGGCATCCCAGCGGACGCACCCTCTCGGCCGGCCGGCGGCGTGATTCGCGACGAGGTGCTCGCCCTCGCTCCCAAGCGATTGCCCGACTCGACCAAGTTCGACTCCGGCGAGGTTCTGGTGGTGGGCGGGTCACGCGGGCTCACGGGGGCCGTGTGCATGGCCGCCTCGGCGGCGATCCGGGTCGGCGCCGGCTACGCCACCGTGGCGGTGCCCGCGGATCTCGAGCCGATCTTCGAGGTCAAGCTGACCGAGGTGATGTCCCGCGGGTACGAGGGTGCGGCAGGGCGGCTCGCGAGCGCCTCCGCGAACGACATCCTCGCCGCGGGCGAGCGCGCCGCGGCGGTCGTGCTGGGTCCGGGCCTCGGCCGCGACGAGGACTCACTGGAGCTGGCGCGTGAGTTTGCCCGCGGGGTGGCCGCGCCGCTGCTTATCGATGCGGACGGGCTGAACGCCCACGCCGGCCGCCTTGACCTCATCGGGGAGCGCGACGCTCCGACGGTGCTGACGCCCCACGCCGGTGAGCTGGGGCGGCTGCTCGGCCGGGAGTCGAGCGCGATCGCCGACCACCGCCTGGCTGCCGCGCGCGAGGCGACGGAGCAAAGCGGAGCGATCGTGGTGCTGAAGGGTGACGACACGATCGTGGCCCACGGCGATCGCGTGGCGATCAGCGCCGGTGGGAGCCCCGCGCTGGCGACCGCCGGGACCGGGGACGTGCTTTCCGGGACGATTGGAGCCCTCCTCGCGCGACGGCTGGAGCCATTCAGCGCGGTGTGCGCGGGGGTCCACGCGCATCAGCGAGCCGGGCGGATCGCCGCCGAGCGCGTCGGGGCGACGGAGTCGGTGGTCGCGACGGACGTGATCGCCGCGCTGCCCGCAGCCTTGGCGGTATGACGCGGGCTCAGTGGCGGGCGGCCGCGATCGTCGACGTCGGCGCCGTGGAGCGAAACTGCGCGAGGCTTGCAGAAGAGCTCCGCGACGGCGCGAGCCTCTGCGCGGTCGTGAAGGCGGACGGCTACGGCCACGGCGCCGTGGAGTGCGCCCGGGCAGCGCTGACCGGCGGCGCGAGCTGGCTCGCCGTCGCGGCCGCCGACGAGGCGGCGGAGCTGCGCGCGTCGTTTCCGGACGTGCGGTTGCTGACCATGGGAGCTCTCACCGAGTCCGAGCTGGCCGTCGCGCTCGATGCCGGTTCCGACGTCGCCGCCTGGAGGCCGGCGCACGCCGATCTGGTCGCGGCGCAGGGCGCCGAGCGCGGCGTGGGGCTGCGGGTCCATGTGAAGTACGACACCGGTATGGGCAGGCTGGGGGAACGCGACCCCGACGCCGTCCTGCGGCTTCTCGACAAGGTGGCAACCGATGAGCGCCTCGAGCTCGCGGGCTTCTGGACCCACTTCGCCACCGCCGACGAGCTCGACTCCACCTTCTTCGACCGGCAGCTCGAGCGGTTCACAACACTCGCGGAGCGAGTTCGAACGGATCATCCGGATGCCCTCATCCACGCCGCGAACAGCGCGGCCACGCTCCGCGACCCGGCCGCCCATTTCGACATGGTCCGCTGCGGAGTCGCGATCTATGGCCTGGATCCGTTCCAGGGTGATCCGTTAGATCGCCGACTCGAGCCGGCCCTCGAGCTTCGCTCCTACGTCGCCGACGTGAAGCGGTTCGGGCAGGGCGACAGCGCCGGCTACGGACAACGCTGGCAGGCGCCCGCCGATACCTGCGTGGGGGTGCTGCCGATCGGCTACGGGGACGGGGTCCGCCGCGAGTTGACCAACAACGCCGAGGTCCTGGTGGAGGGATACCGCTATCCACTCGTGGGCACCGTCTCGATGGATAACGTGACGATCGACCTCGGCCCGCAAACCGACATCGCGCCCGGCGCGACGGCGACACTGATCGGCGCCCAGGCGGATGATCGCATCCTGTGCGAGGAGGTCGCGAGGCGCCTCGACACCATCAACTACGAGGTCACCTGCGGAATCTCGTCCCGGGTGCCCAGGGTTCACGTGAAGGCAGGGACGAGCAGCACGGGGCGCCCGTGAGCGCTCCGCTCGCCGATTCGCTCGCCGCCGCGCCCGCCGTTCGCGCCGCGCGGGACTCGCTTGATGCACTCGACGGCGTATGGGTCGTCGGGGGAGCCGTTCGTGACGCGGCGCTCGGTCGAGCCGTGGTCGACGTCGACCTCGCCGTCGCGGTGGAGGCCAGCGATGCCGCGCGGGATCTTGCCCGCGGCGTGGGCGGAACGGCGTTCAGCCTCTCCGAGGAGTTCGGCACGTGGCGCGTGCTGGGGCCCAGCTGGCACATCGACGTCACCGCGCTCCGCGGGGAATCGATCGAGCACGACCTCGCGTTGCGCGACTTCACCATCAACTCCGTCGCGGTGCCGCTCGCGGACCCGGCCGCGGCGCCCGTCGACCCGCGCGGCGGCCTCGCCGACCTCGACGCGAGGATCCTGCGCGCCACGTCGCCCAGCAGCTTTGCCGACGACCCGCTTCGGGTACTGCGTGCAGCGCGACTTGCCTCGGCGATGGGGCTGGAGCTGGACGGCGAGACCGTCGAGCTCGCCCGGGCGATGGCGGAGCGGGCCGCGGAGCCGGCCGGCGAGCGTCAGCTCGGGGAGCTCCGCCTGCTGATCACCGGGGACGATCCGATCCGCGGGCTCGAGCTCATGGACGAGCTGGGTGCCACGGGCGCGGTGCTGCCGGAGCTGGAGGCCCTGCGCGGCGTTGAACAGAATCCGAATCATCACCTCGACGTCCACAGCCACACCATCGAAGTGCTGCGCCAGCTGCTGGAGGTCGAATCCGACCTCGAGCGCTTCGCCGGCGAACGCGCACCCGAGGTCGCGGAGCTCCTGGACGAGCCGCTCGCCGATGAGCTGACGCGAGGGGGAGCGCTGCGCTTCGGTGCCGTCGTTCACGACTTCGGCAAGCCGGCAACACGGGGCGTGCACGGCGACTACATCACGTTCATCGGCCACGACCGCGAGGGCGCCGCGATCGTGGGCGGGCTGTGCGAGCGGTTGAAGACGAGTCGCCGGCTGGCGCGCCAGCTGCAGGACCTTACGTTCCATCACCTGCGACTCGGGTTCCTGGTCCGGGAACGGCCACTCTCGCGCCGTCGGGAATACGAGTACCTGCGCGACACGGACCCGGTCGCGGCGGACGTGACGCTGCTGACCGTCGCCGATCGCCTCGCCGCCCGTGGGCAGGGACCGATCGCGGGACCGGAGATGGTCCAGGCGCACCTCGACCTCGCGCGCGAGATGCTCGCGGCCGCGCTCGACTGGCGTCGCGACGGGCCGCCCCGCTCGCCGATACCGGGTGACGAGCTCGCGGCCGAGCTCGGAATCGAGCCCGGACCGGAGCTCGGCCGGATCATCGGCGAGCTCGAGGCCGCCGTCTATACGGGCGACGTCTCGAGCCGCGAGGAGGCGGTCACCTTCGCCCGCGGGCTCGTGTAGCGCCCGGACACGCGGCAGATAAGCTCGGGGATGTGGTCGAGGAGCGTGTAGCGACGAGTCAGGCAGAACCATTTGCGGCGGCTACGCCGCCTGACATGCCTCTGCGGCGACAAGGTCGCCGCTTGGAATACCTGGCGAAGCCGCCGCAATAGATTCGTGGAGGGAAGCGACTGCCTCTTCTGCAGAATCGTGGCCGGCGATGTGCCGGCGCAGATCGTCGACTCCGATGAGCACACCGTCGCCTTCATGGACATCAACCCGGCGACTCGCGGCCACGCGCTCGTGGTGCCCCGCAGGCACGCGGCGGATCTGTTCGAGATCTCCGACGAGGATCTCCAGCGGACGATGGTCGCCGCCCGTCGGCTGGCCCGTCGAATGAGGGAGACGCTGAAGCCCGATGGTTTCAACATCCTCAACTCATGCGGCGCGGCGGCCTGGCAGACCGTCTCGCACTTCCATCTTCACGTCGTGCCGCGCTACGACGACGATCCGCTGAAGCTCCCATGGGTGCCCGCTGAAGGGGATCCCGATGAGATTGCGGCGGTGGCGGATTCGATCAGGGGCGACGGATGACCGATCCGGTTCGCCTGGAGCGCGACGGGGCGCTCGCGTCGATGGTCCTCGACGATCCGCCGCTCAACCTCTTCGGCCCTCACACCTATGAGGCGCTGATGGCTTGCCTCGACGAGGTCGAGGGCTCCGACACACGCGCGCTTGTCTGGCGGGCCGAGGGTGATGCCTTCACGGGTGGCGCGGACGTCAACGTCTTCAACCGGGTCGTCGAAGCGCTCGAGAGCGGAGAGGGCACGCACGAGATCGCGGGGTTCGGCCAGCTCCTGGGGGCCGTCAAGCGGCTCGAGGCGCTGCCGATTCCAACGCTGGCGCTGGTCCACGGGCTCTGCCTGACCGCCGGGTTGGAGGTCTCGCTCGGCTGCGACATGATCTGGGCCTCGGAGTCGGCCCGGTTCGGTCTGGTCGAGGCCGTCGTGGGCTTGACGCCAGGCGCCGGCGGCACCCAGCGCATGGCCGAGCGCGCGGGGCCGGCGCGGGCGCGCGAGTTCGTTATGTCGCAGGGCATCTACGACGCGGCAACGCTCGAGCGCTGGAACGTCGTCAATAGGGTCCTGGGCAACGACGAGCTGCTGGAGAAGGGGATGGCGTTTGCCCAGCGGCTGGCGAACGGCCCGACGAAGGCGCACGGGGCTACGAAGCGGATCGTTCGCGCCTACCTCCAGGGCGGGGTTGAGGAGGCCGACCGCGTGACCGCGGAGGTCGCCGGCGGCCTGTTCGAGACCGAGGACCTCCAGCGCGCAGTGAGGTCGTTCTTGTCGGAGGGACCCGGCAAGGCAACGTTCGAGGGACGCTAGCCCGCTACTCTCTCCCGCGCCCATGGGTAAAGAGGAAAAGATCGAGATGGAGGGCGAGGTCACCGAGGCCCTGCCCAACACGATGTTCAAGGTCAAGCTCGACAACGACCACGAGGTCCTCGGTCACATCTCCGGCAAGATGCGCCGCCACTACATCCGCATCCTGCCCGGCGACCGGGTGAAGATCGAGCTCTCGCCGTACGACCTCGACCGCGGCCGCATCACCTACCGCTACAAGTAGCGTCTGGCGCATAGCTGGTATCCGAGCGGTACGGTCCGCTTGGAGGCGATGGTTTTCAGGCTGCAGTGGAGAGGGGCGGCGTGCGCGGTCGCGACCTTGTTCGCGCTTGGCTTGCTGCTGCCGTCGGGTGCATCCGCCCTTCCCGATGCGCACGGTCACCTGCTGCATGTCGTGAAGCCGGGGCTGCGCGCGAACGCCACCGAGAGCAGCAAACTGGTTCGGATACAACCAGGGAACCCTGGAGCAGGGCGGCAAGCAGTTCCACTCGATCTCGGGCGATTGGACGGTGCCGAGGGCCAGACAGCACAAGAAGGGGGAAGCGGAGGCGTCCTCGACCTGGATCGGGATCGGAGGCGGCTGCATCGACGCCCAGTGCACCATCGGCGACTCGACGCTCATCCAGACCGGCACCGAGCAGGACGTCTCCGCATCGGGCAAGCCCTCCTACTCGGCGTGGTGGGAGATCATCCCGGGCCCCGCGATCGGGATCGGCAAGCTGAAGGTGCGAGCGGGCGACCGCATGCACGCGAAGATCGCGGAGATCGTCAAGGGCTCCGAGGTGTGGAGGATCATCCTCACGAATCGCACCCGCCACCAGACTTTCAGGACCACGGTGCCGTACACGTCAACCTACGCGACGGCCGAGTGGATCCAGGAGACGCCACTCGAGATCGGGACCAACACGGGCCTCGCGGCGCTGCCGAAGCTCTCGAGGACGACCTTCGACCGGGCGCGGGTCAACGGCGCCCCTGCCCACCTGAAGGCGTCGGAGCGAATCGTCCTCACGAGCAGGGGAAAGGTCATCGGCAAACCATCGTGGCCGGACCCGCAGCGCAACGGCTTCGCCTTATGCACATGGGTGAAGAGGTGCCCGGCGCCGCAGTGATTCAGACGTCGCGCCCAAGCCTCAGCTAACCGCCGGCAAGCGCCCAGGCCGCTCCGAGCCGCAGGAGCGCCCAGGCCTCTCCCAGCCGCCGGCGAGCGCCCGAGCCTCTCCTGCCTGCCAACGAGGCACCGAGGGCGGCTGGCCCTGACTGCCTCGGCGCTTCCGTAACCCTCCGGTCGGTGTTTCGACACAAATGCCCGCCACCTGCGGGGATTCGGCCGCCACGATCATCCCATGCCAAGCGATGGATGGAAAACCGCACCGATGGTGCGGGAATCCGACCATCGTCGGGCGCGCGGACGCCTCGATCGGATGATCGTGGCGATCGCTGCCCAGCAGCACGGGGTCATTGCACTCGCTCAGCTTCTGGCACTCGGGCTCAGTGGACGGGCCGTACAGGCCCGCGCCATGTGCGGACGGCTTCACCGAATCCACCAAGGCGTTTATGCGGTCGGGCGGCCGGACCTTCCGATCAAGGGGCGTTGGATGGCGGCCATACTTGCCTGCGGCGAGGGCGCCGTTCTCTCGCACCAGTCGGCGGCGACTCTCCATGGGCTCCTCAATGCTTGGGGGAGGTCTCGTCAATGTGACGGTTCCGCGCAGAACTCCCATCACGCGGCGGGGGATACCGGGTGCACCGCTCTACGTGCCTCGTCCCTGCAGACCGCGTGATGGTCGATGGGATCCCATGCACGAGCGTGCCGGCGACCCTCCTCGCCCTCGCTGCCACTGCACCTAGGAACGTCCTCGAGAGCGCCTGCAACCAGGCGGAGCTCGAATGGGTTCTTGACACGCGAGCAATCGAAGAGCTGCTGGGCAGGCGGGGCGCCCACCCCGGTAGCGCGCGGCTGCGTGCCGTACTCGAGATGGACCATCTCGGCCTCGACCGGACCAAGAGCAAGCTGGAGAAGCGGTTCGTCCGGCTCGCCAAAGAGACCGGCTTGCCCGCGCCCACTATCAACGAATGGATCTCGATTCCAGGTGAGGAGATGCAATGCGACTTCGTCTGGCACGGCCACCGGGTGATCGTCGAGGTGGATGCGGGGAGACCCACCGCACGCGCAAGGCCTCTTCTACAACGATCCAAGGCGTGACCAACTCCTCCTACTTGCCGGGTGGTCCGTCGTGCGCGTGACCAGCCGCGACCTTAACGACGATCCCGACCGCGTGGTCAGGGTGGTGCGCACGATGCTGGAATGGAAGTCGGCGACTGGGATCTCGGGCGCGATGGATGGATAACCGCACATATAGGTGGGTTTTCCGACCATCGCCCCGGATGCGCCCGGCGAGGGCTCAAACGGCGGTCCGGCGCATTCCGCGCAGGGCGAGCGCGCTGAGCAGAGCCAGCAACCCCGCCAGCGCCAGCAAGCCCGGCCATGTGTCGCCCCATGTCACGCCACCCACGAAGCCCTGCCGTGCAGCCTCCAGGATCTGCGTCACGGGGTTGTACCGCGCCACGGTGTGCAGCCAGCCCGTCAGAATGTCGAGCGGCGCGTAGGCCGTCGTCGTCAGGACGAGGAGCAGCATGCCGGCCTGCATCAGCGGTGCCGCCGATTGCGACCGGTAGCGCAGGGCGAGCACCGTCCCCCAGCACGCTGCGATCGTGCCCATCCCCATTACGAGGAAGAGGGCGATCACCAGCCCCCCTAGGCCGGGCCAGTTGACGCCGATAGCGAAGCCGACGGCGAGCAGGAACGCAGCTGGGATCAGCGATCGCAGGGCTGCCGAAAGCACGAGGCCCGCCAGGATCACCGGCCTTGGAGCGGGCGAGACCAGCAGGCGGTCGAACCATCCCTGCTCGATGTCGCGTGCGAGGTTGACGCCCGTCGCCGCTCCCGTGAATCCGGCGCCCTGAAGCAGGCTCACGGCGATCAGCCAGTTCTGGTATTCGCCACCGAAGTCCGGCAGGTTGGCGAGCTCACCGAAGACGGACGTGAGGCCCAGGAAGAAGATCGTCGGCGCCAGCACGCCAGGGATCGCCGCTCCGGGCACTCGGAGCAGCTCGTTCGCCGCGCGGCGGACGAGGGCCCCGACGGCCTGCATGCCGGTGCGCCAGCCCATCAGCCGCCCGTCCGCAGCCGCCTCCGCAGGGCGAGCGCGCTCCACCAGATGCTGAGCCCGCCCACCAGCGCCAACGACCCGATCGCCTTCCAGAACACATCCCAGGAGATCGACGAGATGACGGGGTCGCGAATCGCCTCGACGATGAAGCTCAGCGGGTTGTACTCCGCCACCGTGGCCGCCGGCTCGAGCATCAGGTTGTCGGGGAAGAACGCCGAGGAGAGGAACAGGATCACGAACACGAGCGGGAAGAGGCCCTGCACCACCGAGGCCCGTCCCGTTCGCAGCGCCACCGCGGCTCCGACGCCGCCGAACGCAACCCCCGACAGGACGACGAAGAAGATCATCAAGAGCGCGCCCGGCACCCCCTCCTGGATGTGCGCTCCGAAGATCAGTCCCACGGCGATGAACCAGACGGCGGCGAGCGCCGACAGCGCCGCGGTCCCCGCCAGCCTCCCCAGCACCATCGCGAATCGCGAGATCGGCGCCGCCAGCAGCCGGTCGGTGAATCCCATCTCGATGTCGACGGCGAGCGCGATGCCCCCGCTGTTGCCGGCGAGCATCGTGGACTGGATCATCGCCCCGGCGAGCATGAAGTCCAGGAAGCTGTCGACCGGCGGGAAGCCCTCCAGGTCGATGGCGCGCCCGGCCCCGGCAGTCTGGATCGCCAGCAGGATCGACGGGAAGACGATGATCGGCGCGAACAGCTGCGGGCGCCGGAACGTCTGCTTGACGGACCGCGCCCCGAGCGCAGCGACGACCCGGAGGTCCTTGACGGTCACTCGATCTCGCCGGTGTCGGGCTCGTCCGGCTCCAGGTGGTGTCCGGTCTTCTCGACGAAGACGTCATCCAGGCTCGGCTCGACGAGGTCGAGGGCCTCCACCGTGAGACCTGCCTCGTCGAGCGCCCGTACCACGGGCGCGACCTCACTTGCACCCCCTGGGAGCTCGACCAGCACCGCCCCGTCCTTGCTCGGCAGGGGATTTCCGAACCGGCGCACGATCTCCTCGGCCCGCTCGAGGCCGCCGTCGAGGAGCTTGACCTCCAGGTGGGGGTGGCCGATCTGCGCCTTCAGCCGCCCGGGCGTGTCCTCGGCGACGATCCGGCCGAAGTCGATGATCCCCACGCGGTTGGCGAGCTTGTCGGCCTCCTCCAGATACTGCGTGGTCAGGAAGACCGTCGTCCCCTCGCCGTTCAGCTGCTCGACCTCCTCCCAGATGGTCCGCCGGCTCACCGGATCCAACCCGGTCGTGGGCTCGTCGAGGAACAGGACCCGCGGCTCGTGGACGAGCGCCGAGGCGAGGTCGAGCCGCCGACGCATGCCGCCGGAATAGGTCCCCACCTGCCGATCGGCGGCCTCGACCAGGTCCACGCGCTCCAGCAGCGCGTCGGCCTTCTCCTGTCCGGCCTGGCGACCGAGCCCGTGGAGCGTCGCCTGAAGGCGAATCAGCTCGCGCCCGGTCATCAGCGGGTCGAGCGCCGCCTCCTGAAGCGCGACTCCGATCGCCCTGCGCACGCTCCCGGGGTCGGCGACGACGTCGAAGCCAGCCACCTGGGCGCTCCCGGCGGTGGGGCGAAGGAGCGTCGTCAGCATCCGGACACAGGTGGTCTTGCCGGCGCCGTTCGGGCCCAGGAACGCGTAGATCTCGCCGTCGGCGACCTCCAGGTCCACGCCGGCAACGGCATGAATGCCACCTTCGAACGTGCGCTCGAGCCCTTTTGCCTCGATTGCCGGCACCGCGGGCAGGATAGAGCGGGGCTGAAACCGGCCGGTTACGCGGCGAGCGCCGGCGCCGCATCCACCCACTCGCGCTCGGTCGCTCGCTCCAGCGCCTCCGCGGCGTCCAGCAGGAGCTCGTCGCGGCCCCAGGCGGCGATCAGCTGCAGGGCCACGGGGAGGCCCTTGGGGCTCTGCCCGACCGGCACGCTGATCGCCGGCACCCCGGCGAGGTTGGCGATGCCGCCCTGGCGCGGATTGACGTAGTCGGCGGGGTACACGCCGGAGGGGAGCTCGACGGAGGCGTCGTCCAGTCTGGGGGCCGGTGCAGCGACGGTCGGCCACGCGAGGACGTCGACCTGCTCGAACAGCTCCGCCAGCGAGCGCCGCACCAGCGTGCGGACCTGACCGGCCTTGGCGATCGCGACGGCGGGGATCAGCATCCGGTAGCGCAGCAGCGCCCGTGCGATGAGGCTCACGTCATCGCCGAGCGCCTCGATCCGCTCGGGTGTCATGTGAGCGAGGTCCTCGGTCTGCCCCACGAGCACGGAGGCGATCAGGACGTGCTCGCGGCCATCGAAGTCAACCTCCGCCACGTCCGCGCCGGTGGCGTCGCGAAACAGATCAAGCGCGCCGCGACACGCCTCCCGCACGGCCGGCTGGCAGTCGTCCCAGAGCTCACCCGGGACCACGCCGATCCTCATCCCGTCCGCCTCACCGTCGCCGAGGACCTCGCCGAACAGGACGCCGCTGAGCAACCGGCAGTCGGCGGCGTCGCGGCACAGCGGCCCAGAGACGATCGTCGTCGTCTGTGGGACGTGATGTCCCGCCATCGTGGAGCGGCCGAAGGTCGGCTTCAGCCCGGTCAGCCCGCAGTACGCGGCGGGATAGCGGATCGAACCGACACCGTCCGCTCCCACAGCACCCGCGACCAGCCGGGCGGCCACTGCGGCCGCCGGTCCGCTCGAGGAGCCTCCGGGCGCGCGGTCGGTATCCCAGGGATTCCGAGCCGGCCCGAAGGCCGAGATGTGGCCGGTGCTTCCCGAGCCGTACTCGTGCATGTTCGCCACGCCGACGATGACCGCCCCGGCATCCCGGAGCGCGCGGTAGGGCCCGGACTCGCCGGGCTCTGGCGCCGGGCCAACGTACTCCGCGGCTCCAAGTCGCTGGGCGCGCCATGGCAGCGGCCACTCGTCCTTGATCGCCACCGGAACGCCATAAAGCGGTCCGCGCGGCGCTTCGGCGAGCATTCGCCGCGACTCCTCCGGGAAGACTTCGACGATCGCGTTCACGGCCGGGTTTCGCTCCTCGATGCGCGCCAGCGCCGCATCGAGCAGCTCTCCGGGGTCCGCTTCGCCGCCGGCAATCGCCCCGGCCTGATCGCGCAGCGAGCGGTCGAGCAGGTCGACGGCGCTAGCGCTCGTCATCGGTCCGCGGCGGCTTGGACATGTCGGCGCCCGGCTCGTGGGGAATGCCGTCGAACCCCTCCGCCAGAAGCGCCTCGAGGCTCGGGCCGTAGATCGCATCGACGGCTTCGATCACGGCGATCTCATCCGCTCCCGCATCGAGGCCCAGGACCGCTAGCCCGGACTCGACGTAGCGCCGGCTGTCGCCGACCGCGTCCTCGCGCTGTCCATTCCCTGGCTCGGAGGCGGAGGTCACGAGCGGGCACCCTAGTCGATGCCGTGATCAGCCCCATGGGGGTTGGCCGCGCGTCTCAGTGCAAACGTGGGCCACGACTCCCACCCCCGTCGGCGCGGGACCCTAAGCTATGCGGCTCACTCCCGGTCTTTGGGCAGGTTCAAACGGCTCGTGGCCGCAACCGCACGGGCCCCGGAGTGTTCTTGCACCGATGGGCGACACGAAGACAACGACTACGGACCTGAAGCGCCGCCTCGGCTACGGGCTGGCGTTCGCGGCGCTCTGCGCCGCCCTCGTGGCGGTGATCAGCATCCCGTCCGCGGACGCCATCAACGCGAAGGTGATGGGCCGGACCAAGCAGACGCCGAAGCCATCCTGCCCGTCGAAGGGCAAGAACGATCCGTGTTCGGCGATCGGAAGCGTGACGGGCTACATGACGAAGGCCGACGGCAAGAAGCACCCCTTCCACGTATTCAAGGAGGGAGCCATCGTCGCGTGGGCCATCGATCTCTCCAAGCCGGACAAGACCGAGCGCAACGTCTTCGCCACGCTGTTCGAAAACGAGACCTTCGGCCCGCATCCCTCGGCACGAATCTCAGTGTTGAAGGCCAAGGGGCATCACAAGTACAAGCTCGTGAAGCAGAGTCCGGCCCTCGACCTGAAGAGATTCCTCGGGCGCAAGCAGATCTTCACCCTCAACAAGCCGCTGCGGGTGCGTAAGGGCCAGGTCGTCGCGCTGACCACCCCGACATGGGCATCGGATTTCGCCGTTCCACTCAGCGCACAGGACAATCAGTGGCGCGCCAGCCGCAAGAAGGGCAGGTGCAACACGGACAAACAGCATCGGGGGAACATCACGGCGAGCCGGCCTCAGCAGAAGGTGGGCTCGATACGGCGCTACGACTGCCTATACACCGGGGCCCGGCTCCTGTACTGGGCGTACTTCGTGCCCAAGAAGAAGAGCTAGGCGCGATCGGCTAGTCGCAGGCGTTGCCTGGGCAGAAGCCCTCGTCCGGCTCGCCGCTGTTGTCCACGCCCGAGCCGCCGCCGCCGGAGCTTGAGCCGCCGGTTCCGCCGGTTCCGCCGGTTCCGCCGCCCGAGCCGCCCCCGCCGGTGCCGCCGGAGGCCCCACCGGAGCCGCTGCCCGATCCGGTCTGCGTGGACGTCGTCGTGGTGCTCGTCGTGGTCGGGGGCGGTGTGGTCGTGGTCGACGATTGCGTCGTGCTGGTGGTCGTGGGCTCTGGCTTCGGCTGCGTGGTCTGAGCGCCCGCCGGCCCCGTGGGC
>Ga0126305_10000471_pt1 | contig 17415 bp, 15 predicted proteins | sample Plot26_FD_92536 | JGI IMG/M metagenome (GOLD analysis project Ga0126305, IMG submission 92536) | Serpentine soil microbial communities from UC McLaughlin Reserve, CA, USA - Plot26 | ecosystem: Environmental > Terrestrial > Soil > Grasslands | place: USA: UC McLaughlin Reserve, Lake County... | reverse complement strand
TACGGAATCCCGTCCGACATCAGGAGGGCGCCGAGATTCGCATAGCCCAGGCCGATCTGCCGGAAGGCCCGGGCGTTGTTGCCGATCTGCTCGGTCGGATAGCTCGACGGGCCGACGACGATCTCCTGCGCGGCGAAGACGACGTCGACGACGTGGGCGAAGCGCCCGGCATCGAAGCTGCCGTCGGGTCGCCGGAACTTCATCAGGTTGATCGACGCCAGGTTGCAGGCCGAGTCGTCGACGTGCATGTACTCGGAGCACGGGTTCGACGCGTTGATCCGTCCTGACTCCGGGCACGTGTGCCAGCGGTTGATCGTCGTGTCGTACTGGACCCCTGGGTCGGCGCAGCGCCACGCCGCGTCGGCGATCTCGCGCATGAGCTCGCGCGCCGCGACGGTCTTGAGCGGCTCGCCGGTGACGCGCGCGGTGAGATCCCAGTCGTCGCCGCTCTCCACGGCCTGCATGAAGTCCTCGGTGACGCGAACCGAGTTGTTGGCGTTCTGGTACTGGATCGAGTGGAACGAGTCGCTATCGATCCGCATGTCGAAGCCGGCATCGCGCAGCGCCGCGGCCTTCTCCTCCTCGCGGGCCTTGCACCAGATGAAGTCCTGGATGTCGGGATGGTCGACGTCGAGCACGACCATCTTGGCCGCGCGTCGGGTCTTGCCGCCGGACTTGATCGTGCCGGCCCAGGCGTCGGCGCCACGCATGAAGCTGACCGGTCCAGAGGCGAGCCCGCCTTTGGACAGGTGTTCCTGCGAGGAGCGGATGTTGGACAGGTTGATGCCGGAGCCGGAGCCGCCGCGGAAGATCATGCCCTCCTTGGTGTTCCAGCCGAGGATCGACTCCATCGTGTCCTGGACGCTCAAGATGAAGCAGGCCGAGCACTGCGGGTGCTCCTCGAAGCCCACGTTGAACCAGACCGGGCTGTTGAAGGCCGCCTCCTGGTGGAGGAGGATGTGGGTGAGCTCGGCCTCGAACGCGTCGGCGTCCTCGTCGGTGGCGAAGTAGTCGGCCTCGCGGCCCCAGCCGGCGATCGTCCCCGCCACCCGGGAGATCATCTGCTTGACGGAGCTCTCGCGCTCGGGCGAGCCGTTCCGGCCGCGGAAGTACTTCTGGGCGACGATGTTGGTCGCGTTCTGGGACCAGCGCCTCGGGAACTCGACGCCGCGCTGCTCGAACGCGGGGCTCTCCGGGTCGCCGATGATCGCGTCGCGGATCTCCCACTGGACCTCGTCGAAGGGGTGGACGCCGGGGGTCGTGTAGCGGCGCTCGACCGTCAGTCCCGCGTCGGTGATTCGTGCGTCATTTGCAGCCGTTTTACTCATCAAGTCCTCTCCTTGCGGCAGTCTTCGGGGGTGACTGAGGATCCTCGCGCGCGACCCGGACGGAACCGTCCGGGGCCGTTTGCCCGGAAATTGCGGAAGCCGGCTCGGCCAGGGTGCCGAGGAACTGCAGGTAGGCGCCCCCGTCGAGTGCCTCGAGCTCCGTCAGGCAGAGCTCGCCGATTCGCTCGGTCGACAACTCGCCCGAATCCGCCGCCACGACCTCGATCCGGTCGACGATCGCCTCGACGTCGACGGCGGCGACGGGGCGCTTGTGGGTCGCCGCCAGGAGCGCGCCGCGAAGCTTCGTCCGATCGAAGCGCTGACGCTCGCCGTTGCGCTTGATCACGTGGGCCGGCTCGGGGTCCCGCCGCTCGAAGGTGGTGAAGCGCCGCCCGCAGGTGGCGCATTCGCGACGGCGCCGAACGACGTCGCCATCGGGCGCGCGACGGCTCTCCAGAACGCGGGTCGGAGTGCGGCAGGAGGGGCAAACCACCATGCCTATTCTACTAGCGATGGTGGTTTCCTTCCGATGCGGTCACGCTATATGTGGTGTCCACCGCCTGAACGTGATCAAGTAACACTCGCACCGTGCGGGTTCGGTACGCTCGCAGAAGTTGTGGTGCTGAGGTGACCAGGCGGGAGCGAGCGAAGGAGCGGGTGACGGAGGCGTCGGAGCGCGTGTCCGATGCCAGGGCGGCCGCCACCGAGCGCATGTCCGACGCGCGCGCCGCCGCGGCCGAGCGCGTCACCGACGCCAGGGCCGTCGCGTCGGAGCGGGTGGCCGACGCGAAGACCGCGGCCGAGGACCTCATCGCTCGCTCGAAGCCGCGGTTGCGTGGCGTCTCACACGAGTGGGCGTTCTTCATCTCGCTGGTCGCCGGGGCCGCTCTGATTGTGGCCGCCCCGAGCGGTCACGCTCGGCTCGCGATGGCGATCTACGCCTTCTCGCTCTCGGGGCTCCTCGGCACGAGCGCCCTGTACCACCGCGTCAACTGGCGCCGGCCGGAGATCCGCCGCTGGATGCGGCGCCTCGATCACTCGATGATCTTTCTGTTGATCGCGGGAACGGTGACCCCGTTCGCGCTGCTGGTGATGAACGGCCCCCTGGCGAACGCCCTGCTGATCGCGGTCTGGGCCGGCGCGGTCGCGGGGATCGTCGTGGAGATGATCTGGGTGGAGGCGCCCAAGTGGGTGAGCACGATCGTCTACCTCGCCGTGGGCTGGGTCGGGCTGCTCGGCTTTCCCGCGATCGTCGTCGCCGCCGGGGTCGGCGCGGGGGCGTTGATCGCTGCGGGCGGCGTCCTCTACACGGCCGGAGCGCTCGTGTACGCCCGGCAGCGCCCGGACCCGAAGCCGGCGGTGTTCGGCTACCACGAGATCTTCCACGCGCTCGTGCTGGCCGCCGCCGCGGCGCACTTCGCGGCAATCGCGATCTACGCCCTGCCGTCCGGCTGAGAGCGGAAGCCCTAGCGGTGCTTCACGCCCTCCTGGGCGAATGCCGCAAGCTGGGGCTTCGTGATCATGACGTCGCCGAGCGCATCGTCGACGGCGTCGAAGACGTCCCGCGATAGCTCCACTTCCGAGGCCTCAGCGTTCGCGTAGACCTGATCGGGACGGGAGGCACCGACGATCGCCGACGCGACGTTGTCGGCGCGAAGGACCCAGGCCAGCGCCAGCTTGACCATGCTGACCCCGGCCTGCTCCGCGACGGTCGCGACTCGCTGGACGGCCTCGAGCACCGGGTCGACCATGTAGCGCGAGATCGAGACGCTCATCTCGTCATGCGCCGCGCGCGTGCCCGGCGGGGGCGGCTGCCCCGGCTGATACTTGCCGGTGAGGACGCCCTGGGCAAGCGGCGACCAGACGATCTGCGAGATGCCGTGCTCCTCGCAGAACGGGATCAGCTCGGCCTCGGGCGCTCGCCAGATCATGTTGTACTGCGGCTGCGAGGACGCCCAACCCCTGGTGCCGGCCACATCCAGACTGGCTCGGATCTGCTCGACGGTCCACTCGGAGAAACCGATCTCACGCACCTTGCCGGCCTCGCACATCTCCGTCAGGGCGTCCATCGTCTCCTCGATCGGGGTCTCCGGATCGGGGCGGTGGCACTGGTACAGGTCGATGTAGTCGGTCTGGAGCCGATCGAGCGACGCGTCTAGCTGCTTGTGGATCTGCTCGCGCGAGAGCCCCCGATCCGTCGCCGACATCGGGAAGTAGAGCTTGGTGGCGAGCACGTAGGAGGAGCGGTCGAAGTCCTTGAGGATCTCGCCCCAGGCCGCCTCGGCTGCGCCGGTGCCGTAGACGTTGGCGGTGTCGAAGAGGGTGATCCCGGCGTCGAACGCGGCGCGGGTGCAGGCCTCCGTGTGCTCGCGCTCGATTCCGGCCCCGTAGGTGAGCCAGGAGCCGAGGGCGATCTCCGAAACCTCGATCTTTGAGGTACCCAGCTTGCGGTAGCGCATCCGTGCCCTAGCCCGCCGTCGACGCGGCGTGGGACTCCTTCGCCGCCTCGATCAACTCGCGGACGTCGTCCCCGCGCCCGGAGCGGATGAGCTGGACCGGGTCGGGCTCGCCGTTCACGATCCCCTCGAAGAACTCCTTGCGGTCCTGATAGGTGGGGAGGGTGTCCTTCGCCCACCCGCGGGCGTCGTTCAGCATCACCGCCAGGCGCGCGTACGGCTCGCCATAGGCCTCGGCGATCTCGCGCTTCATCCGCTTCGCGAGCGCGGGCGAGGCGCCGGCGGTGGAGATGGCGATCGCCAATGGCCCGGTGCGCACGATCGCCGGGAGGATGAAGTTGCACAGCGGCGGCACGTCGACGACGTTGCAGAGCATCGCGCGGCGCTCGGCACCGTCGTACACGGAGATGTTGACGTCGGTGGCGCTCGTCGCCGCGATCGCCAGAAACTTGCCGTCGAGGTCCGAGTCGCGGAACTCGCGCCGCTCCCATCGGATCGTGCCCTCGCGCGCGTACTCGGCGAGCTCCGACACCGCATCCGGGGAGGCGAGCGTCACCGCCCCGTCGCACGCCAGCAGCCCCTCGACCTTCTCGAGTCCGACGTCACCGCCTCCGACGACGAGGCACGGCCGGCCAGAGAGGCGCAGGCAGGCGATGTAGAGAGGCGTCGAGAGCATGTCCCGCACGCACGACTGATCGCAGATTCCCCTGCGGAGCTGGCACACGCATTCCTTGCCGGCGTAGGCCTGGGCGGGCATGGTCCAAGCGTATTGGAGCGGCAACCCCGCTTCGACGCAATCTGCATCCACCTGTCGGATGTGGATTGCGTTGATCCGGCAAATAGCTCCGCGTCCCCTGCCCTCGCTGCCTCGTCCCGGCAGCTCGCTGCGATGCTCCGTGCGCGATTTGGCCAGCTGGCCAGGCAGGTCTAACCTAAGGACGTGCCTTTGAGCGTGCCGCCCGCGCCCACGACCAACCCGCTCGCCAGGATCCGCGAGGACCTCGGCCTCGAGCGGAGGGCGGCCCGACGCGGCGTTCTTCCGCCGGGCGGCAAGCTCCCCAGCATCGCGCGCACCGAGCGGATGCGGCGTGATCCCCTGTCCGTGCTGCTCGCGGCCTACGAGGAGCACGGGCCGGTGTTCTCGATCCGGATCTTCCACGCGATCCACGTCTTCATGCTGGGGCCGGAGGCCAACCGGTTCATGCTCGTCACCGATCGCGACAAGTTCCGGTGGCGGGACGGCAGCCTGGGCGACTTGATCCCGCTGATCGGCGACGGCCTCCTGACCACCGACGGCGACTACCACGACCGCGCCCGGGAGATCATGCTCCCCGTCTTCCATCGCGATCGGATCGCCACTGCGGCGACCGTGATGAGCGAGGAAGCGGAGCGCGCGCTCGAGGGCTGGCGACCAGGCGCGCGCGTCGACCTGTACGACTGGACGCGCCACGTCGCGATGCGCGTCGCGATGCGGGCGCTGTTCGGCTTCGACCCCGATCGCGCCGGCGTCGACGTCGCTGCGACCTTCGAGCGCGGGCTCTCCTTTTATGAGCGCGAGTACTGGCTCCAGGTGCTGCGTGGCCCCGGGAGTCCGTTCTCGCGGTTGCGGCGCGTGCGGCGGACGCTCGACGGGATCATCCTCGGCGAGATCGCCCGCCGGCGACGGGCCGGCGATGCGGGCGAGGACATCCTCGGCCTGTTGATCGAGGCGGAGGACGCCGACGGCGAGCGCTTCACCGACGAGCAGGTGCGCGACCAGATCCTGACGCTGCTCTTCGCGGGCCACGACACGACGACCTCGACGGTGGCCTTCCTCTTCTACGAGCTCGCCCGCCATCCCGAGTGGGCCGAGCGCCTCGCGGACGAGCGCAACGGCGTCGCCGGCGACGGAGCGCCAGGCGCCGCACAGCTCTTCGGAGAGATGCCGGAGCTGGACATGGCCGTCCAAGAGACGCTTCGCCTCTATCCGCCCGCGTGGATCGGGCCGCGGCGGTCGGCCGCCGAATTCGAGTTCGGCGGCTACCGGATCCCGGCCGGCCTCCCGGTCAACTACTCATCCTGGGCGAGCCACCGCCTGCCCGAGGTCTTCGAGGACCCGCATTCCTTCAAGCCGGAGCGCTTCGCCCCGGAGGAGCGGGCGAAGCTGCCCAAGGGCGCGTATGTGCCGTTCGGAGCGGGCCCCAGGATCTGCATCGGGATGCGTTTCGGGGAGCTCGAGATCCGCGCGATCGCGGCGGCGATCCTGCGCCGTTTCCGGCTCCTCCCGGAGCCAGGATCGCGGATGCGGATCCGCCAGATGCCCACTCTCTCGCCGCGCGGCGGCCTGCCGATGCGGATCGTCTGAGCCTGTAGCGCCAAAAATCGCCCTTGCTACTCTCGCGTCCGATGGTCGGGGCATGGTGTCCCGCCTACCTCTTACGGGCAACGCCCGGGGACGAGACCACGGATGCGACTAATAGTCACGGAGAAGAACAACTCCGCCAAGAAGATCTCCGAGATCCTCAGCGGCGGCGCCGCGAAAGCGGATGCCGTCTACAAGGTGCCGTTCTACACCTGGTCGGATTCAGACGGCGATCACATGGCGATCGGCTTGAAGGGCCACGTCATGAGCCCCGCGTTCACTGAGGGGTACTCGAACTGGCAGCAGACCGACCTTCATGAGCTGATCGACGCCGACATCGTCAAGGAGCCCACCGACAAGAACGTCGTCAAGGCGATCCGCAAGGTCGCCAAGGACGCCGACGAGGTCGTGATCGCGACCGACTACGACCGGGAGGGCGAGCTGATCGGCCTCGAGGCGCTCGAGGCGATGATCGAAGCAAACCCGAAGCTGGTCGGCGCCAACGGCTCGGAATCGGACGGCGACGCCCTGGCGACGCAGCCGCGAATCAAGCGCGCCCGCTACTCGGCGCTCACCAAGCAGGAGATCGAGCGGGCGTTCGGCAGCCTCGACGACCTCTCCTACGACCTGGCCTACGCGGGCGCCGCCCGCCAGGACATCGACCTGATCTGGGGCGCCACCCTCACCCGCGCCGTCTCGCTTGCCACCCGGCGGTTCGGCTCCAACTTCCTGTCGGTCGGCCGCGTCCAGAGCCCGACCCTCGGCCTGATCGTCGAGCGCGAGCTCGAGCGCCGCGCCCACGTCCCCAAGCCCTTCTGGGAGGTGTTCGCGCGCTTCCAGCACCCGGACGGCGCCTTCGAGGCCCACCACGCGACCGACAAGTTCTGGGAGAAGGCCCAGGCCGAGGCAGCGCTCGCCGGAACCAAGACCCCCGGCCTCGTCAAGGAGGTGTCGTCGCGCCGAAACTCCCGGCGCCCGCCGACCCCCTACAACACCACCGCATTCACGACGGATGCCTCCAGCCGCCTCGGCATCACGCCGTCACGGGCGATGCGGCTCGCGGAGGACCTCTACATGGACGGGTTCATCTCCTACCCGCGGACCGACAACACGGTCTATCCACCGTCGCTAAACAGCCGCGAGCTCGTCCAATCGTTCGTCCGCATCCCTGAGTTCGACGCCGCGGCACCGCTGCTCGACGGCGATCTCACCCCGACCCGCGGCAAGAAGGAGACGACGGACCACCCGCCGATCTATCCCACCCAGGGCCTCCACCCGAATGCCCTGGACGGGCCCAAGGCCCGCGTCTACGAGCTCGTCGTGCGCCGGTTCCTGGCGACGTTCTCGTCGCCAATGATCACCGAGTCCACGCGGGCGGACATCGAGGCTCAGGGAGCCGAAGGCGAACGGTCGTCCGCCGAAGGCGGACGGGAGGCGTACTTCGTGCGCGGCTCCGTGGTGGTCGATCCGGGGTACGCGGCCATCTACACGTACGCCCGCTCCGCGGACGAGGAGATCCCCAAGCTTGAGCAGGGGCAGAAGCTGGACCTGGACGGCGACCCGTGGATGGTCGACAAGGAGACCCAGCCGCCGGCCCGGATCAGCCAGGGCAGGCTGGTCGAGCTGATGGAGGAGCGCGGCTTGGGGACCAAGGCCACCCGCGCGGACATCATCCAGAAGCTCTACGACCGCGGCTACGTGTATGGCAATCCGCCGGAGCCGTCGGAGACCGGGATCGCCATGTACAAGGCGTTCAACTCCTACGTTCCGCGCATGGCGACCCCCGAGATGACCGCCGAGCTCGAGGAGGACATGGATCAGATCGCGGCCGGCAAGACCTCGAAGGACGAGGTCCTGCGGATCAGCCGCGAGATGCTCCACTCGACGACGACGGATCTCGAGGGCAAGCGCGAGGACTTCGCCAAGCAGATCTGGACCGGGATGGACGAGGACAAGTTCCTGGGGCCGTGCAAGGTCTGCGAGGAGGCTGGACGCAAGCACGAGGACGGATCCCCGAACCGGTTGCGGATCATCGAGCTCAAGGGCGGCAAGCGCATGTACGGCTGCGAGGGATGGGACCGCGACAACCCCGAATCGCCCGACTCGTGCCCCGTCAGCGGCCCGCTGCCAGGTCGCGGCTACGACCTGTGGCGGCTGGAGGAGCGATGCTCGATCTGCGGCGAGATGCCGCGGCTGACGGTCAAGGGATTCCGCGGCCGCCCCTGGAAGCTGTGCCTGAACGACGAGTGCCCCTCGATGGTCGAGATGCGCGAGAAGCGCGCGGAGCGCAAGCGCGCGCAGGAGGCGAGGAAGGCAGCGAAGGCCGACGGGTCCGACGACGGCGCGCAGCCGAGCGGCAGCGGCAACGGCCGGCGGCGCCGCAAGCCCTCGCCCGGCACGGCGCGGCGAAAGCCCGCGCGCCCTAAGAGCGCCAAGTAGAGGCGGGCGTGTTCGTCACGCTCGAGGGGATCGACCGCTCGGGGAAGACGACCCAGGCCGCCCTGCTTCGCGATGCCCTGGGACCGGACACGCTGCTGCTCCGCGAGCCGGGCGGCACCGACGCCGGCGAGCGCGTGCGCGAGTTCTTGAAGGACCCCGATCTGGAGCTGGACTCGCGGGCCGAGCTCTTGCTGTTCTGCGCGGCGAGGGCCCAGCTTTGCTCGAGCGTCATCCGCCCGGCCCTGGCGGAGAGCCGAGACGTGATCTGCGATCGCTTCGTGGACTCCACCGCCGCGTATCAGGGCGCGGCTCGCGGCCTGGGACTCGAGTTGGTGGAGGGTGTGAACGAGATCGCGATTGCCGACTGCCGCCCCGACCTCACGTTGCTCCTCCGGATCGACCCCTCGGACGCGGAGTCGCGCGGGCAGCAGCGGCTCGCCGCCGGTGCCGAGGACGGCTCCGATCGATTCGAGGGTGAGGGCATCGAGCTCCAGCGAGCCGTCGCCGAAGCGTATGACGAGCTCGCGGCCCGACACGCCGACCGCATCACCGTGATCGACGCGGAGGGCTCGGTGGATGAAGTCCACCGGAGGGTGATGGAGGCCGTGAAGCAGGTAGATGACGACCACGGCTGAAATACCTGCCGCGCTTCTTGACGCGACCGAGCACCAGCCCGGCGCCCGGGCCGCGCTCGCCGCTGCGCTCGCTTCGCCGGTCCACGCCTATCTATTTGCCGGACCGCCGGGATCAGGCAAGCGCCGGGCGGCGCGCGCCTTCGCGGCCGAGCTCCTGGCCGAGGGCGCTCCGGACCCCGCCGACGCCCGCCGTCGCGGACTTGCCGACCCCTCTCCGCATCCCGATCTGGTTTGGATCGCCCCCCGGGGAACCCAGCACCTCGTGGACGAGGTCCGCCAACAGGTGATCACCGCCGCCGCGTACCGGCCCTTCGAAGGGGCGCGACGGGTCTTCGTGATCGAGGGGGCAGACGCGATGGCGGACGAGAGTCAGAACGCCCTGCTGAAGACGCTCGAGGAGCCCGCGGACTTCGTGCACCACCTGTTGATCAGCGCTGAGCCCGAGCTGCTGCTGGAGACCGTGCGCTCGCGCTGCCAGGAGGTGCGCTTCCGGCCCCTCGGGGAGGAGTCCGTCCAGGCGGGCCTCGAATCTCGCGGCCTGGGGACGGACGACGATGAGCGCCGTGCCGCGGCGCGCTTGTCCGGGGGCGATCCGCGGCGCGCGGAGTTCCTCGTCGGCGAGCAGGGGCGCGAGCTCCGGGCGGTCGCCGTTGAATGCGGGAACGCGGCCCTCTCCGGCGAGCTCGAGCAGGCGCCCTGGCGGCGAATGCTCGCCGCCGCCGAGGCCGCCGGGGCCCATGCGGGGGAGGAGACGGTGGAGCGGCTCGCCGCGGTGGCGGCCGAGGCCGGGCAGGACGAGGGACGCGCGGGCCGGCGCGCCGCGCGTGAGGCGGAGGAGGCCGGCAGGCGCGCCGCGCGGCGAGCCCGAACGGAGGCCCTCGACGCCGGCCTGGGTCTGCTTGCGGCGTGGCTTCGTGACCTCGCGGCGGTAGCCGAGGGTGCGGAGGAGCTCGTCCTGAACGCAGACCGGCTCGCTGAGTTGCGAGCGGCTGCGACGGGGCTGGATGCGCGGGCGGCGCGCCGCGGCGGCGAGCTCGTGATGGACACGAGGCGCCGCCTCCAGGTGAACGTGGGGGAGGAGCTCGCCCTCGAGGCGCTCGTGTTTCGCCTGGAAGCGCTGCTTTCAACCTCTCGGAATCAGGCGTAGAGCCGCCTAGACTCCCCGCATGGCCATCGGGGAATCGGCCGGAGCCGGCCGGTCAAAGCGGCCGTTCGGGGTCCGCCTGTATCTGACGGTCGGGTTCGCGGCGGTGGCTCTCATCACCGCCGGACTCTCGTTCCTGCTGCTGACCGGATCCAGCGACGAGGCCGCCAGCCAGAGCGCCGCCGACATCAGCGTCGGCCGCGCGGTGAGGCTGGCGGACCGGATCGGCAAGCACGCGCCCGACAACTCGGCGAACCAGTTCGACACGATCGTCGACCCAGGATTCTCGGCTTGGGTGTACGGCCGCAAGCGCCAGGTGCTCACCCCGATCCGGTCGCGCGGCGTTTCGTTGCGCGACGTCGAGGACCATCCGGAGGCCGTCACGATGGCCCTCCACGGCACGCGCACGGTCGACCGGCTGCCGGATGCGGTAACCGTGATCGCGACGCCGGTCTTCCGGAATGGCCGTCTCGCTGGAGCGCTCCTGGTACGGGCCGATCAGCCGGAAGCACTCGAGCGAGCCATCTCCTCGCTGGGCGGCGACCGGGTCACGGCGGCCCTCGTCGCGGTGGCGATAGCGATCGTCATCGGCTCCTTGATCGCGACCGCGATCACGGTGCGGGTGAAGCGGCTGGCCCGCAGCGCCGGGCGGATCACCGAGGGCGAGCTGGACGAGCCGCTCGAGGGGACGGGAGGCCGCGACGAGATCACCGACCTGGGTCGGGCCCTCGAGACCATGCGGATAGCGCTGCGAGAGACGTTCGGCGCCCTCTCGTCGGAGCGCGATCGCCTCGCCGCGATCTTCGACGCCCTCACGGACGGAGTGATGGTCGTGGGCCCGGACGGGGAGGTCCGGTTCTCGAATCCCGCGGCGGAACCGCTGATCGAGCCGGATCGCAAGGTGAACGACGTCATCCAGCCATGGCTGATCTGGGCCCAGGAGCGTGGCACGGCCGAGCGCGACGGCATCCGCGTGGGCGATCGCGTGTACGCGATCGGCGTCCGCAAGCTGGCCGCCGAGAATGCGGTGCTCGCCGTGACGCGCGATCGAACCGAGGCACTTCGACGGGAGGTCGCCGAGCGCGAGTTCGTCTCGAACGCGGCCCACGAGCTGCGCAACCCGATCGCCGGCATCTCCGGGGCGATCGAGGTCCTCCGGGCCGGAGCCAAGGACGATCCGCAGGCGCGGGAGCACTTCCTTGGGCGTCTCTCCGACGACGCCGAGCGAGTGAGCCGTCTCACCGACGCGCTGCTCACGCTGGCGCGCATCGATGCGGTCGGCAGGGAGTCCAGCGACACGATCGACGTGGGATTCGTCATCGAGGAGGCAATGCAGGCGGTCGCGCCTCCCGACGGAATCGACGTGGGTGTCGAGGTCGTGACCGGTCTTGCCGCGGAGGGCGACGGGGTGCTGCTGCGCCAGGTGCTCATTGGCCTGCTCACGAACGCGTTCAAGAACACGCCGGCGCCCGGCGCCGTTACGCTTCGCGCGCGCCGGCTTGAGGACGGAGAGGCTTTGATCGAGGTCGAGGACACCGGGAACGGAATTGCGGCCGACGAGGTCGGGCGCGTATTCGAGCGCTTCTATCGAGGCTCGCGCGCACTCGAGCAGGAGGGATTCGGCCTCGGACTGTCGATCGCCAAGCGCATGGTCGATGTGATGGGAGGGGAGATCGGCGTCGATTCGGAGGTCGGCGTGGGCAGCAAGTTCTGGGTCCGCCTGCCGGCGGCCGCCGCGGCCCCCAGCCCGGTCGCATGATCATGGCCGACGGGCGGATACTGATCGCCGACGACGAGCCCTCGGTTCGCGACGCGGTCGGGTACGCGCTCGAGCAGGAGGGCTTCGACGTCACGCTCGCGGAGGACGGCGACGATGCCGACCGGAAGATCGGCGACGACTCACCCAACTTCGACCTCCTGATCCTCGACATCATGATGCCGGGCCGTAGCGGCTTGGACATCTGCCGGGACGTGCGCGCCCGAAGCCCGGTCCCGATCATCCTGCTCACCGCCAAGGACGCCGAGGTCGACAAGGTCGTGGGGCTCGAGGTCGGCGCGGACGACTACGTCACCAAGCCGTTCTCGGTGCGCGAATTGCTTGGGCGAGTTCGCGCCCAGCTCCGCCGCCGCGAGCTCGACCGCACCTCGTCGGCGCGTGAGGGCAAGACGATCGACGCTGGCCCGGTGAGGATCGACCTCGCACGCCACCTCGTGATGATTCGCGGCGAGCCCGTGAACCTGACGCGATCGGAGTTCCAGGTGCTGCGCCTCCTCGCGGAGCGTCCTGGGCAGGTGTTCAGCCGCCTGGAGATCATGGAGGAGCTGTGGCAGTCGGAGTTCTCCGGCGACGTACGCGCCTGCGACGTGCACATCTCGAACCTGCGCCAGAAGATCGAGCGCGACCCCCAGGAACCGGAGCTGGTCCTGACGGTCCGCGGCGTGGGCTACCGGCTCGCGGAGGACGGCCCGTAGGTTTTGGCGAGCCTCGACGTGGGCGGTGCGCGCGCGTGTTCGAGGGAAGTAGGGCAGCGTCCGGACGTGCGCATCGCGTCCGGCCGACCGGCCGAAGCTCGTTTTCGCCCGCGAGTGGCCTCATATCCACCTATACGGTGGAAAATACGCCGCTCGCGGAGTTCAGCTCGATCGCAACGGGCGGCAACCCGCCTTCCGTACTGCCCGCGTCCGTTGCCCGCGTACCGGGGGTAGTCGGGCCGTGGTTCGGCCCCTAAACTGCGCCGCGGCGCCGGCGTAGCTCAGTTGGCCAGAGCACTTCACTCGTAATGAAGGGGTCCCCGGTTCGAATCCGGGCGCCGGCTTCCATCATCGCAGTAGCAGGGCAGTTGACGCTTGTGGCGCTCCCGCAATAGGCTGAAACCGGCTTCGGGAAGGAAAGGGACGGACCAATGGCCAAGGACAACGTCGACGTCGTGCAGCATGCGTGGGACGCGTTCGCCCGCGGCGATATCGATGGGGCCGTGGAGGCCATCGCTCCGACCGCCGAGACCCGCATTCCCGAGTCCGTCCCGTGGGGCGGCACCTACGTTGGCCCGGACGGATTCCGGGACTTCCTCTACAAGCTCGACCGGGCGTTCGATCAGTTCAAGGCCACGCCCCACAAGGTGCTCGGTGCCGACGACAACCATGTCATCGTCGTCGCCAAGACCAAGGGCAGGATCAAGGGTGGCGGGACCATCGAGGGCAGCAACGTCTGGATCTACCAGCTGCGCGACGGCATGATCGCCGACGCCGAGAGCTGGGGGGACACGGCCCAGGTCCTCCAGGCACTGGGCTAAGTCACCCTGCCCGCTCTCTCGGTCGTCGTCGTCACCCATGATCACCGCCAGGCGGTGGGCGCGACACTGGGTGGGCTCGCAAGTCAGCTTCGCGACGGCGACGAGCTGATCGTGGTCGACAACGGCTCCACGGATGGCACCGTGCAGGCGGTCCGCGAGGCCGCCCCCGATGCGACCTTGATCGAGGCCGGCGAGAACCTGGGCTTCCCCGCGGCATCGAACCGGGGCGCCGCGCTTTCGTCCGGCGAGCTGCTTCTGTTCCTGAACCCCGACGCGGTCGTCGCGCCCGGTTTCCGAGACGCCATCGAGCTCCCCCTCTCGGAGCAGCGGGGGTGGGCGGCGTGGCAGGGGCTCGTGACCGCGGAGAACGGCGAGGTGATCAACAGCCGCGGCGGCGCTGTTCACTTCACGGGCATCGCGTGGGCCGGTGGCGCGGGCGAGCCGGTGGAGCCGGCCGACCGGTGGGCGGGTTGGACCGGCTACGCGCCGGTCGAGCCGGGATTCGTCTCCGGCGCCTGCCTGGTGGTCACCGCCGCCGAGTTCGAGAACGCGGGAGGTTTCGCGGAGCCGCTCTTTCTCTATCACGAGGACGTCGACCTATCGCTGCGCCTGCGGCTCGCCGGTGGCCGCCTGGGCATCGAGACCCAGGCACGCGCCGACCACGACTACGAGTTCGAAAAGGGGCCCGAGAAGTGGCGCCGCCTGGAGCGCAACCGGTGGGCGACGCTCATCCGAACCTACCCCGCCCCGCTTCTCGCGCTGCTCGCCCCCGCCCTGCTGGTGACCGAGCTCGCACTGGTGCCGATCTCGATCGCCGGCGGGTGGGGCCGGCAGAAGCTCGCTTCCTGGATCGACGTGCTGCGGTGGCTTCCCCGCCTGCGGCGCGAGCGGCGCGAGATTCAGGCCACTCGCCGGATCGACGCCAAGACCTTCGCCCGCGGCCTGACGCCGGACCTCGGCTCCTCCTACCTGGGTGCCGCCGGGAGATCGCGCGTGCTTCGCGCGGCGCTCCGCGCCTACTGGTCGGTGGTGCTGGCGCTGCTGCCCAGCTGAGGCTCGGCCCGGTGCCCGCCGGTCACCGGGCCTCCGCCGTCCGGGCCCTCGCCGTTCGGCCGGGCCGCGCGCGCGGCCCGTGCCTCCGCGTCCAGCCGGGCGACCTCCTGGGCGAGGATCTTTGTCTCCTCGGAGAGGCGCGAGGTGATGACGGAGAAGTGGAGCAGGAGGAGGAACGCGACGGCGAACGCGACGATGAACAGCGCGTTCGCCGGCACCTCGATCCCGATCGCGTTGGATGCGAGGCTCAGGAGCTGGTTCCAGATGGCGAGGACCAGCAGTACGAGCGCGACCGACATCCACAGGAGCGCGTAGCGCTCGACCAGGCGGCGTCGCCGGACCAGCTCGAGCACGACGCCCAGCATCACCGCAGTCAGGATCACCGCCACGATCCGGACGCGATTGTCCAGGTGGCCGCCGGCCGCGAGCTCGAGCACGGCGCTCAGGCTGGGCATCCCCTCAGCTCCCTCGCGGGGCTCCGCCCGCGCCCGACACCGCGGCACCCGGGGCCACCGGCTCGCCCTCCCCCGTGTCAGGGGGGTCGGCGACCGGGGTTGGCCGGCGGCGAAACAGCCCGATGAACAGGGCGAGGAGCACCTTGGCCATGTAATAGGCGCTGCGCGGGTAGTCGATCGAGCTGCGACCGAATCCCCGCGCGTTCATGCGAACCGGGACCTCGTGGATACGCAGCCGGTGCGCGTGCATCATCAGGATGGCCTCGACCTCGGGATAGTCGTGCGGATAGTCGCGCGCGAACAGCTCGATCCCGCGCCGGTTGGTGATCCGAAAGCCCGAGGTCGGGTCGGTGATTCGCTGGCGAGTGAGCACGGTCAGGACGACCGAGAAGATGAGGTTCCCGATCCGCCGCCCGATCGGCACCCGGTAGCCGGGATCGCCGCGAAACCGGCTGCCGCAGACCATGTCGGCCTCGTCGCCGGAGGTGTGGAGCTTGGCGAGGAGATCCTCGAGGTGCGCCGGCTTGTGCTGGCCGTCGCCGTCCACCTGGGCGGCAACGTCGTAGTCGTTGCGCAGCGCGTACTTGAACCCGGACTGCATCGCGCCGCCGATGCCGATGTTGAACGGATGCCGCACCACGACAGCGCCGCTCGCCTCGGCCTCGGCCGCGGTGTTGTCAAGCGAGCCGTCATCGATGACGACCACGTCGAAGTCGCGAGCCTGGCGATGGAGGTCGCGCACTACGCGTCCGACCATCCCCTGCTCGTTGTAGGCGGGGACGATCGCGAGCTTGCGGAGCTGGGAGTGATCGCGCACCATGGTGGCTGCGAGGGCGGATCCAGAAAGGCCAGGCCCGGAAGCCCGCCCGGCCAATCCAGTTTAGGGGCCGGTCGGCTCGGGATGGGGCGGAAGGTTTCGCTCCCTGGCCCGAATCATCAGCCAGAACAGGCCGGCGAACACGACCAGTCTGCCCGGGGTATCAACGAAAGGCGCGGGCGGGCGCGATCGACCGGGGGGAGGGTTCCGCCGCCGGCGAACGTATCTGGCGTTGTGGCCGATGAACAGCGCCAAGGATTCGATCCGATCGCCGGCGGGCGGGTGCGGCATCGCGACGAGTCCGAGGTCGAGTTCAGTCGCATCGTGTCCTTCAGCGACGGTGTCTTCGCGATCGCGATCACGCTGCTCGTGCTGGGGCTGACGGTCCCCGAGCACTCCACGGATCTCACGCAGGCGCTCCTCGACAACCACAACGACCTGCTCGCCTACGCGATCAGCTTCGCCGTGCTCGGTAAATACTGGCTTTCACACCACCGCTTCTTCTCGATCCTCGAGCGCTTCGACGGCACTCTCATGGGCCTGAATCTGCTGTACCTGGCGTTCATCGCGCTCGTGCCGTTCACGTCCGGAGTGCTCGGCGACTACGACAGCAACACGGCCGCGATCGTCCTTTACGCGATCAACATGATTTTGGTCAGCGGTACCTTCTTCGCCCAGGTGGTCTACAGCTACCGCAACGGGCTCGTCCGCCCCGAGGCACGCGCGTTCGAGCGCCGCTATGCGGGTCCGGCGAATCTCATCGTGATCGGGGTGTTTCTGGTGTCGATACCGGTCGCGTTCGTCAGCCCCCTCGCGGCGACGCTGATGTGGCTGGTCATCTTCCTGGTGGGCGCACGGGTATCCGACCGGGTCTCGCCGACTTCGTCCTAGGCGCAGCGTCGCCGCGAAGCTAGCCCTCCGCGGAGCGGTGGTCCAGGATCTGCTCGCGCTCCGCCAGGCGGTTCTGCCGCCGAAGCTCGGCCTCGCGCTCCCGGCGCCGCTCGACGTCGGTTTCGGTGGAGAGCGGCGGCACCGGCATCGGAGTGCCATTGTCGTCCACCGCCACCATCGTCAGGTAGGCGGTGGACGTGTGGCGGCTCTCGCCCGTCAGGGGGTTCTCGGCATCCACCCGGATGCCCACCTCCATCGAGGTCCGCCACGCCGCGTTCACCGTCGCTGAGCACGTCACCAGCTCCCCGACGTTGACCGGGAGGATGAACGTCATCCGATCCATTGCCGCGGTGACCACGCGACTGCGGCAGTGCCGGATCGCGGCGATGCCCGCCACCTCGTCGCACAGCTTCATGACGACGCCGCCGTGGACGAATCCGGCCGAGTTTGCGTCCCCGATCCCCATCCATTTGACGAGGACGGCCTGCGACTCCGAGGCGGGCTTCGGATCCATCGAGGCGGCGATCGTAACGACGCCGGCGCGACGGGCAGCCTTAGCCTTG
>Ga0126305_10000470_pt1 | contig 17454 bp, 17 predicted proteins | sample Plot26_FD_92536 | JGI IMG/M metagenome (GOLD analysis project Ga0126305, IMG submission 92536) | Serpentine soil microbial communities from UC McLaughlin Reserve, CA, USA - Plot26 | ecosystem: Environmental > Terrestrial > Soil > Grasslands | place: USA: UC McLaughlin Reserve, Lake County... | reverse complement strand
GCCCGCCCAGCAGGCACTCCGCCGCTACCTGGAGAAGGGCAGGCGCGCCCTCACCACCGACCCGCGGGAGTCGGCGCTCTTCCTCTCGAAGAGCGGCCGTCGCCTCTCGAACTCCGACGTCACCCGCCGGCTCGGCCTCTGGACGCGGGAGGCCGCCCTCGCATCCGGCGTCTCTCCCCATTCACTTAGACATTCCTTTGCAACGCATTTGCTCGAGGGTGGGGCCGATCTGCGTACGATTCAAGAGTTGCTTGGCCACGCATCGATCTCGACCACCCAGGTCTACACCCGAGTCGACGCGGCGAGACTTCGCGACACCTATGCCGCCAGCCACCCCCGCGCATGAGACGAATCCCCGCAATCGCCCATAGGATCGCCTGATGGAAACGGGTGTGAAAGAGGTTGAGCTCCGCGACCTGTGGCGCCGCTACAAGGACGGCGGCGACCAGACGGCCCGCGAGCGACTCGTCGTCGCCTACTCGCCGATGGTCAAGTTCGTCGCCGGTCGCCTCGGCGCCGGGTTGCCTTCGCACGTCGAAGACGCCGACCTGATCTCCTACGGCCTGGTCGGCCTGATCGGGGCGATTGAGCGCTTCGAGCCCGAGCGGGGAATCAAATTCGAGACCTTCGCGATGACCCGCATCCGCGGCGCGATCATCGACGAACTCCGCTCGCTCGACTGGGTGCCGCGCTCGGTCCGGTCGCGGGCGCGCGAAATCGAGACCACCCAGGCCAAGCTCGAGCACGAACTGCAGCGGGCGCCGACCGAGGCCGAGCTCGCCGCGAAGCTGAACCTGACCGAAGAGGAACTGCAATCGGCGCTGCTGGAGATCGCCAATTCCTCGGTCTATGCGCTCGACGAGCTCTGGACGGTCTCCGACTCCTCCGGCGACCAGGTCTCCCTGCTCGACACGATCGCCGACGACGGCGCCGCCGACCCGCAGGAGGCGCTGGCGACGACGGAGGTCAAGGACCGCCTCACCGAGGCGATCGGCTCGCTGCCTGAGCGCGAGCAGCTCGTGGTCGCCCTCTATTACTACGAGAACCTCACCCTGCGGGAGATCGGCGAGGTCCTCGGTGTCACCGAGTCCCGCGTCTCCCAGCTGCACACGAAGGCCGTGATGCGGCTGAAATCGCACCTTCAACAGGACTGAAGGACCGGGGGGAAGCGTCCCCCCGTTGCTACCTTGGCGGCAGCATGAGCGCCCGCCACCCCAAGACGACTCGCAAACAGCGGATCCTCTCGGGTGGACGCCGTCGTCTCCGCGGGCTCCTGCACCCCGAGCCGCCGCTCGCCGCCGACGCGGGTCCCTACGAGCGGGCCGTCGCCGGTTTCAACTCCAGCGAGGCGGGACGCACCGTCGCCAGCCTGGTCCGCACCCTCGGCATCCCGCGGGCCTCGGTCGGAGCCCGGGCCGGCGCGCCGGGCGAGGTACGGGTCACGATCGCCTGGGAGCTCTCCTGGTACCAGTGGGGCGTGGACCTCGGCGGTGGGCCGCGGTCGATCTCCCAGCTCGACAAGGGCGGCGAGATCGAGCAGCTGGACGCGGCGGCGAGGCAGTGGAACGCCGTGGTGGATGAGGATGGGGTGCTGCGCCTTGTTGGTGGATCGCCGCGCCGATGAGCCGCCTGACGATCAACGTCGACGGAGGCGCCCGCGGCAACCCCGGCCCGGCGGCGATAGGCGTCGTCGTCCGCGACGAGGCGGGCGAGGTGATCGAGGAGCTGGGGGAGAAGATCGGCGCCGCGACCAACAACGTCGCCGAGTACAAGGCGCTGCTGCGGGGGATCGAGCTGGCCTCCGCTCACGGCGGGACCGAGCTGGAGCTGGTCGGGGACTCAGAGCTGGTCGTGCGCCAGGTCGAAGGCAGGTACAAGGTCAAAAACGCTGGGATCAAGCCGCTCTACGAAGAGGTGAAGCGGGCCCTGCGAGCGGTCGACTCCTGGTCGATCCGGCATGTGCGACGGGCCGACAACGCCGACGCCGACAGGCTCGTCAACCAGGCGCTGGACGGGGTTCTCGATGGCTGAGCGCCAGCAGGAGCCGATCGATTCCGGCGTCGACATCGGCCACGTCCATCTCAGGGTGGCCGACGTCGACCGCGCGCTCGACTTCTACTGCGGGGTTCTCGGCTTCGAGCTGATGCAGCGTTGGGGCGCCGACGCGGCCTTCGTCTCCGCCGGCGGCTATCACCACCACATCGGTCTCAACTCCTGGCACTCGAAAGGCGGCTCGCCGCCGCCTCCGGGCAGCACCGGTCTCTTCCACACCGCCATCCGCTATCCCACCCGCCGTACCCTGGCCGATGCCCTGCGGCGCCTCAGCGAGGCGAGCTGGCCGCTCGAGGGTGCTTCCGACCACGGCGTCAGCGAGGCCATCTACCTCTCCGACCCCGATCGCAACGGGGTAGAGCTCTACTGGGACCGGCCGCGGGACCAATGGCCGCGGCCGCCCGAGGGAGAGGGTGTCCAGATGGGCACCTCCCCGCTCGACCTCGACGACCTGATCTCAGAGCTGCGCGACTAACGCCCTGGACCCCGATCCCGGAGGAGGAGTCCGACGCGACGCGGGAGGATTCTCAGGGCAGCCGTGGCCAGGGAAAACGACGGCGCCGTACTTGGATGTCGCTCCTCCTGCGTCGCGTCGGAGGGGGATGGATCAATGTGGGAACGATAGCCCCATTACCCACTTTTGGGGAGCGCTAACCTCAGAAAACCCGCTGGAACAGGTAAATCGCCAGCAAGACGAGAATGACGATGATCAGGATCGTGACGATGGACATGCGCTCCTCCTTTGTAGGACAGTTGCGCCCCGCTCATCCCCCTCGGCGCGGTTAAACAAACTTCTCGATCCGAGGATGGAGCCTGAGGCAGGGAAAAAATGCCCCGCCGAAGCGGGGCATTTTCGACTGACCGCTAGGTCTAGCGGCCTGCTTTCGATTGGTGCTGGCTCCGGGTCTCTGGCTTGGGGCCACGAGAGACCGTGAGCTTGACTTTGGTGCCGGTCTTGAGGAGTTTGCCGCGGGGCTTGCCGGCGCGGATCACCTTGCCCTCTTTGACCTTGCTGCTGTAGCGGCGGCTTACCTTGGGCTTGCAGTTGGCCCCTTTGAGGGCTTTCCTGGCCCCTTTGAGGTTGCGTCCCCGTAGTTTCGGAACCACGCACTGGGTCGAGATGACCGTCGCGCTGTCGGTCGCGGGATTGCTGTCTAGTGCTTGGCTGGAAACGGCCGCGGTGTTGGTCGTATTCCGGCGGCGACTTTTCACCTGAATCGTCAGGGTGGCACTCGTCCCGCTGCGCAGGACTCCGAGGGTGCAGGTGAGGGTGGGAGTGGCGGTGCAGGTTCCTTGCGACGCCACTGCGGAGATCAGCGTCGTACCCACCGGCAGCGGGTTCGACAGCTTCACTTCACCCGCTCGTTCCGGCCCGTTGTTCTTGACCAGGAGCGAGTAGGTGATCAGACCGCCGTTGGCAACAGACGCGGCCATCGTCGGAGACAGGTCGGTCAAGTTGCGTTCGGTGTAGCGGGTGAACTCTTCGCCCCCCTCGCCCTGGATCATGTAGACGCCTTCGAGACCGGGCAGGGAGACGTAGGCCATGCCGCCGTCTTCGACTCCGAACGGCAGCGTGCTGGTCGACCATGAGCCGGCTTCCAGGTCGAACCGGTAGAGGACCCGGCCGCCTTCTTTGCCATAAGGCCCATAGGTGAGGTAGGTGTTCGTCAGCGGATCGATCGCGCTGCCCAGAACCGGGCCTTCATCTTCTTCCACTTTCGGAGCAAGCGGCAGTTCCTGCCAGCTGTTGGCGGCGATGTCGTACACCGCGAAGCCGGTGCAGCCATTTCCTTGGTGGCCGTAGATCTTGCCGCCGACGATCTGCAGGCCGCCCCACGGTTCGAAGCCTTCATCACATTCTGCCCCGGGGAATTTCGGTGGCTCGGCGAGATCTCCGATATTGCCGGTGGACGGATCGAAGGAGATGAAGTCGAGGTCCACTGCCATGTAGATCTTGCCGCCTCCGGCAGCGATGTCGCCGGTGCCGGCTCCGAGCGGATTCGCGATCGTGGTCCAGCTGTTCGAGGCGATGTCGTACACGGAGATTTCTTCGTCTTCTTCCGTGTAGGCGATGTAGATCTTCCCACCGAGGTAGGCCGCGCCGCCGTTGTTGCCACTGCTGATTGGCGCCTCTGCGCGCTCGCTCCAAGCATTCGTACGGGGGTCGTAGGCGAAGAATTTGGTGCCGTTGTTTTCCTGTGCGTAGATGAGGCCGGTTGCGGGGTCGGTGGTGACCGCGGTGAGGGGCTCGGAGCTTGGGGCGAGGGTTTGGAACCCTTCGACTCTCGCCTGAGCGCTAGGTGCCAGCCCCGTCGCCAACAGAAGTCCCAGCAGCGCCAAAGCCGACACCACAGCCAACGTGGGCCTTCTGCCGGAATCCCACCTGAGAGATGCTTGCAATTTCGAATCCTCCTGATCGTGATGCCGTATGGGGAAGTCGCTGGACTATAGGTCTGGTAAGCGGACGCGCCGGCGGCGCGAGTGGTCCTCTAGAGCAGTGAGAAGACGACGCCGACCGTCGCCGTGACGGTCGAGGTGCCCGGCTTCGTCGGCGGTGCGGCGGCGCAGCCGGTGCTTGCACGTCTCACTGCTGCGGGGCCGGGGGTCGGTGCGCACTGGAGCCCGGACGCCTCCTTCAACGATTCGTCCAACACCACTTCGGCATTGCCACCCTCCTGAATGCTGAGCGCGGGGCCAAGCCCGGCACCCGCCTGGGCCGCCAGCGCTGCCGCCTTCAGCTTCGCCTTGTCAAAGGCGGCGGCGAGGGCTTTGGCGTAGGCCGCTTCGGTATCGCCGACGAGAAAGGCGGGGCCGCTGAGGTTGGTTGCGCCGGCCCCGACTCCGGCGCTGACGAGCTCGCCGGCGCGATCAGGCTCGTGCAGGGTGACCTGAATCCCCTCCGAGGCGCGGTAGACGACGCGCTTGCCGCGGAATGACTTGCGGACCGAGATGCGTCCGGTGCGGACGTCTCCCTCGCCGACGCCGGGGATCCCCTGCACGGCGGCGATGACGTTGCGAAGGCGCCCGGCGACGACCTGCAAGGCCGCACCGCGGCTGCGCCGTTCGGCGCTGACGGAGAGGCCGACCCGGGCGGTGTCGTTCGGCACTTCGAGGGTGGCGCTGGCGTTGACGGATACGGTCCGTTCGACCGCGGCACCAGCGCTCGCCGGCAGCAGCAGCGCCAGCATGAGGAGCACGAGGGGGGCAACGGTTCGGAGTGGGAAGGGCATCGCGTTCCTCGACCTTACGCCCTCGGGCGGCGCGCGGAGCGTCCAGAACCAAGCGAACAGAGCCGAGTCGGTTGAGCCTGCTGGCTCGACGCCCTCCGACCGCGGGCGACCCTATTGTGGCGCGCCTTGTACGACACCCCTCAGCATCTGACGGGCGGCGGGGCACGGGCCCGATCGCTTCCGAGTTGGCCCGATTCCCGACCCCTCCGCGCGTGGCAGAAGGAGGCAACCGAGGCCGTGCGGGCGCACTCGGCCGCCAGCTTCCTCGCTTCGGCCACGCCGGCGGCCGGCAAGACCACCTTCGGCCTGCACATCGCCCACCGGATGCTGAGCGCCGGTTTCGTCTCCCGCGTCGTCGTCGCCGGCCCGACCACCCATATCTGCCGCCAGTGGGCCGCCGACGCCGGCCGCTACGGCATCGACCTCGAGCCGAACCGGCCGAACGCGGACGGGCCGGAGTCGGCTGACTTCCACGGCGTCGCCGTCACCTACCAGACGATCGCGGCCGGGCCGGAGACGCACCGGCGGGCCGCGGAGCGCCGGCCGACCCTGCTGATCGCTGACGAGCCGCACCACATGGGCGATCAGGCCGCCTGGGGGGTGCGGGCCCGCCGCGCCTTCGACGGCGCCCGCTTCCGGCTGCTGCTCTCGGGCACGCCCTTCCGCTCTGACAACTCGGCGATTCCCTGGGTCACCTACGACGATGACGCCCTCAGCCGGGCCGACTACGTCTACGGCTATCCGCAGGCGCTGGTCGACCGGGTGTGCCGCCCGATCACCTTCCTGCCGTATGACGGCGAGATGGAATGGCTCTCGGACGGGCGGCTGCGCAGCGCCGACTTCGACCTCGTCCTGCCGGCGGCGGAGTCGGCCCGACGGCTGCGGACGGCGCTGCTCCCGGAGGGCGAGTGGATGGGCGAGGTGCTGCGCGACGGCGATGCCCGTCTGAGCGAGGTGCGCGCCGCAGGGCACCCCGACGCGGGCGGCCTGGTCATCGCCTCCGACCAGGATCACGCGCGGGCAATCGCGGCTCGCCTCGGGTCGATCACGGGGGAGCAGCCCGAGCTGGTCATGAGCGACGAGCCCGGTGCCAGCCGCCGCATCGCCGAGTTCGCCTCCTCGGATCAACGCTGGCTGGTCTCGGTCCTGATGGTCTCCGAGGGCGTCGACATCCCTCGCCTGCGGGTGGGCGTCTATGCGACGGCGGCCCGGACCGAGCTCTTCTTTCGCCAGGTGGTCGGTCGTTTCATCCGCACCACCCCGCAGCCGCGCCGCCAGATGAGCTACCTGCTGATGCCGGCCGACCCGCGACTGAAGGCGCTGGCCCGCGAGATCGAGCTGGAGCGCCGCCACGCGCTCGACCTCTCGCCGAGCGGCGAGGAGGAAGAGCTCGAGGAGCTGGACGACCCGGATCCGGAGCGGCCCGAGGGCGGCGGCTTCGCGGTCCTCAGCTCGGGCGGCGCCGAGCTGGACGAGGCGATCATGAGCGAGACCGCGCTGCAGCTCTTCCCGACCGGCGACCGGGAGCCGGCGGCGAAGAAGACGATCGCCCCGGTCAAAACCGCAGCCGCGTCGGAGAGCGAACCCGAGCGGGAGTCCGCCTATGCGACCCGGGAGCGGCTCCGCGGCGAGCGCAGGCGCCTGGTCGGAGACGTCGCCCGCCGCACCAACAAGTCACACCGGGAGGTCCAGGCCCGGATCAACCGCGCTACCCGGACGCGCTCGGTCACCAGCGCCACCATCGACCAACTCGAGCGCGGCAACGAGATGCTGCGCGGCGAGCTCTGGCGTTGAGGCTCGCCGACGCCTTCCCGGCTTACCGTCTTCCTGCGCGCCCGCCCGCGGCGCCGGCTCAGCGGAAAGCCGGTGCCGGAGGCCGACTGACGGGACACGCCAGGGGGAAGTCCCGGATACGTTTCGCCTGTGACCGATCCCTTCATTCGTCCTCTCGCCGCCGATGCACGAGTGCTGGTTGAGCTTGAGGGCCGTCCCTTGACGAAGTATGCGGTCATGCTGCAATTGAAAACCGAAGGCCATTGGCTGGCCATTCGCCTGCTCGACAATGCCCACGGCGACCACGATATGCACCGCTACACTGGGACTCAGAAGCAGCCTGCAGAGCGGTTTGCCGAGGGTTCAGTTAATGAAGTCGCGCCCCAGGCAATCCGCTACCTGATCGATCACTGGGAAGTAATCGCAGAGTCATGGAAGAGCTAGAGCGCAGCAAATTCACCGCAGCGGGTGAAATCGCTAATGAGCGATTGATCGAAGCTGCCATTGACCCTGATCTCTATCCCGCGGGCACCGCTTTCATCGCTTCGGATCAAGAGGGCTTTGGCGAGGCTCTGACCGAGGCCGTGGCCGAGCATCGGCCAGTCGCGATTGTCTACCCGGACGGCCGTGAAATTGTGGCCGCTCCCCGTGGAGGCCCGCTCGCGTTCTTCGAGCACTTGCTGACTCGGCACCGGGAATCAGGGGTCAAGCGTCAGCAGCCTGTGGTGCCCATCCCGGTGGATTACCGGGTGGAGATCAGGGACCGCCAGCCTCTCGCCGCCACCTGAGCGGGGGGATTGGTCAGCAGCTGGTGTATTGCGTGCAATTCGCGCAGCAGTAATCACCAACGCTGTCGGAACCCGGCATCCGGGGCTAGCGGCGGGAATAGATTGCCTAGATTAGAAATTGCCAGCGAGCGGGCAGCAAGGCTGGAAGGCAGAAGGTCACAGCGACCGCATCATCCAGGCCAAAGCTACGAAAGCCCCGCCGGAGCGGGGCTTTCGTCGAAGCGGCTGAAGGGATTCGAACCCTCGACCTTCTGCATGGCAAGCAGACGCTCTAGCCAGCTGAGCTACAGCCGCGTGCTGGGGGCATTCTAGCTGTGGCGGGCGGGACGGCGCGGTAGCCTGGGCGGCGAGACCGAAGATGCTCTTCCGCCAGATCATCCATGAGGACCTTGGCTGCGCCTCCTACCTGGTTGCCGACCGGGAATCGGGGGTGGCGGTGGTGGTCGACCCCCAGTGGGACATCGATCCCTATCGGCGGCTGGCGAGCCTGCACGGGGTGCGGATCGGGCACGTGCTCGAGACCCACAATCACGCCGACCATGTCTCCGGCCACGGCCGGCTCTGCCGCCGCACCGGGGCGACGGTGCACGTCCACGAGCTGGCCGAGGCGGAGTACCCGCACGAGGCCTTCGCCGACGGATGGAGGCTGGAGCTGGGCGACCTGGTGGTGGAGGCGATCCACACCCCCGGCCACCGCCCTGAGCACACCTGCTTCCTGCTCGCCGACAAGGGTCGCGGCGGCGACCCCTGGGCGTTGCTGACCGGGGATTCCCTCTTCATCGGCGACGTCGCCCGCCCCGACCTCGCGGTCGAACCCCGCGAGGGGGCCGCCGACATGTTCCGCTCGCTGCACCAGCGCCTTCTCGTCCTGCCTGACGAAGTCGAGGTCTGGCCGGGCCACCTCGGCGGCTCCCTCTGCGGCGGCTCCGGACTCGACCTCAAGAGCTCCTCGACGATCGGCTTCGAGCGGCGCCACAACCCGGCACTCGCGATCGAGGACGAGGAGCGGTTCGTCACCGAGCAGGTCAATTCCCTCGGCGACAAACCGCCGAACGTCGAGCGCATCGTCGGCCTCAACAAAGGGCCGCTGGTCGAGGACTTCGGGACGCCGGCGCCGCTCAGCCCGCACGAGGTCGAAGAGCTGGTCGAGGAAGGGGCCGTCGTCATCGACGGTCGCACCAACGAGCAGTTCGACGAGGCCCACATCGAGGGCGCGCTCAGCGCCTCCTCCTATGACACCGGTTTCGCGACCAAGGTCTCACGGGTGGTTCCGGAAGGGACGGAGATCGTCATGGTCGCCGCCTCCAGCGGTGACGAGCGAGAGGCAGCGCAGCTGCTGGCCTCGGTCGGGCTCCGGGTCCGCGGCTACCTCGAGGGCGGGATGACGGCCTGGCGCACGGAGGAGCGGCCGGTCCACCGGATCGAGCTGATCGACCCCGATGAGCTGGCGCGCCGGGTGGACGGCGACGCCGGACCGGTGATCCTCGACGTCCGCAGCGCCTCCGAGTACGCCGGCGAGCACATCCCCGGCTCCCTTCACATCCCCTACGCAGGGCTGGGCGAGCGGTTTGACGAGCTGCCCCGCGATCGCCCGATCGCGACGATCTGCCGCGGCGGCAAGCGCAGCGGCCTCGCCGCCTCGATCCTTCAGCGCGGCGGCTTCGAGGAGGTGATCCACGTCGGCAAGGGCGTCGGCGCCTGGCGCAGCGGCGGGCACCCCGTGGAGAGCGGCGCACCCGGGGTCTCGGCCGCCGCCTGACGCCCAGGATCGCAGGGTGCGAATCCGAGCTTTTGACTTAGCCCTGACATTTGTAAAGGACGCGCGTTAAGCCTTTGCATGCGACAACGGGCGTCGTGGTCGTTGACTGGTCGTCTGCGACGCCCGTTTCGCATGCGACCTCTGCCGAAGGCCGGCCACTCTGGGAGGATGTCCCGGTGGAGGCTTCTCGCCAGTTCGACCTCGTGCTCTTCGGGGCCACCGGCTTCACCGGTGGGCTCACCGCCAGCTACCTCGCCGCGCACGGTCCCAAAGAGATGCGCTGGGCACTCGCCGGGCGCAATCGCACCAAGCTCGAGTCGGTCGCGGCGCGGATCGCCCGCGAGGAGTCGCCGGCAGCGGCTCCTGAGATTCTCGTCGCCGACGCGGCGGATCGCCCCGCCCTCGACCGGGTCGCCGAGTCCACGCGCGTCGTCCTCACCACCGTCGGCCCCTATGCGCTCCACGGGGGGCCGCTGGTGGCGGCCTGCGCGGCGGCGGGGACCGACTACGCGGACCTCACCGGGGAGCCCGAGTTCATCGACCGGACCTGGATCGAGCACCATGCCGAGGCCGAGCGCAGCGGCGCCCGCCTCGTCCATGCCTGCGGGTTCGACTCGATCCCGCACGACCTCGGCGCCTACTTCACCGTCAAGCAGCTGCCCGAGGGAGTGCCGCTGCGGGTAAACGGCTATGTGAAGTCGAACGCCCGCTTTTCCGGCGGCACCTTCCACTCCGCGGTCAACGGCTTCGCCCGCGCCCGCCAGACCGTGTCCGCCTCCAAAGAGCGCCGCCGGCTCGAGCCGCGCTCCGGCGAGAGGAAGATCCACGCGGCGCCGGCCCGGGTCGGCCGCGACCAGCAGCTCGGCGGCTGGACGGTGCCGCTGCCGACGATCGACGGCGCGATCATCCGCCGCAGCGCCGCTGCGCTCGACCGCTACGGCCCCGACTTCACCTACGGCCACCACATGGTCGCCAAACACCTGGCAACGGTCGGCGGCATCGCCGGCGTCGTCGGCACGGCCTTCACCCTCGCCCAGATACCGCCGACGAAGAGGCTTCTGCTGAAGCTGAAAGCGCAGGGCGAGGGGCCGAGCGAGGCGGAGCGGGAGCGCAGCTGGTTCAAGATCGCCTTCGTCGGCGAGGGAGGGGGGAAGCGCGTCCTCACCGAGGTCAGCGGCGGTGACCCCGGCTACTCGGAGACCTCGAAGATGCTCGCCGAGTCCGGCCTCTGTCTCGCCTTCGACAACCTGCCCGCGCTCTCGGGTCAGCTGACCCCCGCCGTCGCGATGGGAGATCCCTTGCTCGAGCGCCTCCAAAAGGCGGGGATCAAGTTCCGCGTGATCGAAACGGCCTAACCGGGTAGGCAGCCGGCATGGACGATCAGCAGGTATTCGACCGCATCGACAAATTGGTCCAGGAAGAGAAGGAGCTTCTCCATCGCCATGAGGGGGAGGGCCTGGACGACGACGAGCACGCCCGGCTCCAGGAGATGGAAGTCCAGCTCGACAAGGCCTACGACTACCTCCACCAGCGCCGCGCCCTGCGCCGCGCCGGCAAAGACCCCGACGACGCCAGCATGCGCGACGGCGGCACCGTCGAGAGCTACGAGCAGTAACCGCCGCACGAATCCGCCTGAGCGCCGCTAGGCTTCATCCCGCCCTCGGCGCCCTGGCGGAGTGGTTACGCAGCGGCCTGCAAAGCCGTTTACACCGGTTCGATTCCGGTGGGCGCCTCTGGCTCTTTCAACGGCGTCCGGATTCTTGGTGCCGTAGACCCGGGTGCAACAATATGTTGGCGATGAAGCCCCAAGCTCCCAGCGCCCCGAAGAAGACCACTGAGAAGCCCGATATGAAGTCAGGTCTGCCAGGCACGCCGGAGGAGCAACGCCGCGATCTTCGTGCGGCCATGAAGAAGCATCAGGAGACGCTGCGCCGCTTGGCGCAGTAGCGCCGCCTCGAAAGTGGCCGAAGTCTTCTACGTCACGTTCGGCGACTACTGCCGCATTGCCGCCGAGGTGCTCGGAACGAGTCCCGAGCAGGTTGCTCGGCTGCCTCGTATTACCCTGGCCGACTCTGCGTTGGCATCGCCCCGCGCTGGGTTTGGCGATCAAGATGCCTACCCGACCCTGATCGAGAAGGCCGCCGTATTAGTCGAGCACCTAGCCCGGAACCACCCGCTTCCAGACGGCAACAAGCGTTGCGCCTTCTTGGCTCTAGAGCGTTTTTTGGCGGCCAACGGACGACCCATTCATGATGCCGACCCGGACACTGATGTGCCGATGGTCGAGCGAATCGCCGCGGGTGAGGCCACTCCAAACGAAATCATCGAATGGCTCGAGAGACGCACCAGCGCGTCAAGCTGACGACTGTACGAACAGAGATCGATATCCCGGGCGATGGCATCCAGCCCTCCCCAGGTGGGCGCTTCTGTCTCCTGGATAAGCAAAGAGCCGAGCTGAGTTCGGTGCATACAACCCCTTAAAAATGTTGCACCGATTGATGTCGCGTAGGGATAGACTCAGCTCGGCGGTGCTCATTGGGGCTTTGACTGGTAGCCCAAACCCTTTCAAGGGCGGTGGGCACCGTCAACTCTTGGTGCACGCGCTGACCGGCGGCCCCCTCGCGGGACCTGCGACTAGCGAACCTCGAGAGAGGCGGTGGCGCTGCTGGCCTTGCCGATCGCGACGAGGCGCAGGGTGCCCCGGCGTTGGGGCGGGATCGTCAGCTGGAAGGTGTTCTTCCGCGGTTTCAGGTTCTCGCTGCCCAGGCGCTTGACCCGCTTCCATTCGGCGCCCTTGCGCCTTTGCAGCTCGAAGTGGACCTTGTCCTTGGCGCCTTTCATCGTCGCCGTGACCTTGATCGCCTGCCGCTTCCCGGCGGGCAGCTTCGCCGGTTGCGCTTTGAACGCGCTCAGGTAGGGCACGGGCGCTGCGGGAGGGAGGACCCCGGTCGGGCTCACGGCGCCGGTCTCAGGCGAGGCCGCATTCGCGTTGACGAAGTGAGGTGCGTTGAAGGTCTCGTCCGGAACTCCGGCCAGGGCGAGGATCGGAGCGCCGTCGTCGGCGCTGCTGTCGTCGCTGATCCGCCAGACCGCATCCTGGGCCCCCGCCGTCTCGGTCAGCGCCGTCGGCTGCAGCGTCGCCGCGATTTCCAGCACCCGCTGCAGGTACTGCATCGCCGGCTCCGGCTGCGCCCCGGCCGGCCCGAGGACGTCGAAGCCCTGGCCCTCGCTGGGGACGTGATGGCGGAGGTCGATGCAGTAGGCGACGAGGCCGTCGGCGTGTCCCGGCTTGCCGGGTTCGACGGTCAGCTCGAACGGGGCGCCGACCGCCAGGTTCTGCGCGGTCCCGTCCTTGTTGAGGAGGATGTCACCAGGGCGCGACTCGATCGTCAGCTTCTTGGCGCCGATCGCCGCGAACTTGTTGACGTCGAGCTTGAGGAGCCGCTCGCTGCCCTTGAAGACGTCGCCCATGATGTCCTGCTCGTGGCCGGGCTTAGCTTTGGTGCCGGCCTTGCCGGCGCTGGGGTTGAGACCCTTGCTCTCCGCCCACGCCTTCACCGCCGCAGGATCGGCGATGTCGATGTTGTCGGGCATCGGGTAGTCCTTCTTGCCGACCCGGAAGAAGTTGCTGTATTGGTCCTCGAGCCCGGCCAGGTGCAGGGCCTCGTGGGTCCAGATCTGGCGATCGCCCACCGCCCCGCGACCGCTTGGCCATTCGCCGCTCTGGGGGGTGGTGATCGGGTTTCCGTCCGGTTCGCCCGCCTCCCCGCGGAAGTCGGAGTCCGGCGTCAGCTGGGCTTGGTGGAAGCAGGGGGAGGGGGTGGCGCCCGGCGCCCGCTCGCGGGCGATGACGTCGAACTCGACCTTGGTCCCATCGGCCGCTTGGCGCGATCCCAGCTGCTTCTCGATCGCGGCTTCGACTTCCGCCCCGGTTGGCCCGCCCGGGAAGCTGGTGAACTCGATGTCGATCTGGACCGTGACCGGCACGTTGGCCGGTTTCCAGGTCGCGTCGACTGCGACCGCGTCGCGGTTGTAGCCGCCCTTCGAGGTCAGCTTGACGGCGCCGAGCTTCGCCGCTTCTGCGAGGGACACGCGCTTGGAGATCGTCGTCGGTCCCTGCCCCGGCGGGCACGGCGCGGTGGTCGGCGCGGCCTCCGCGAGGGGCAGCGCGACGAGCGCCCCCACGAGGAGGAGGAGCGCGAAGAGCTTCAGCTGCGACCCGCGACCGCTCACCCCGGCACTGTATCCGCCGGGGAGCCGCCGGGTGGCTCCGCAGAGGCGGATACATCGTCTAATCGTCGAGACGCCGCTGCTTATCCCGGACGCAGCTTTTGTCGATAGAACCGGGAATGGATCAAGGGGGCTCGCACGACGACTTCGAGACGCGCTACTGGCTGCGCACCGCCGCCGCCGGCAGCTGGGTGACGATCCTGATGTCCTCCGCGGGAGTCGCCTACCTGTTGCTCTTCGCCGCGCCCGAGCATCGTCTCGGCCTCGCGGTGATGCTGGCGGTCAGCCTCTCCTCGGGCCTCCTGACCTTGCTGGTCGTGCCCTGGCGCCGCATCGTCGCCTCGCCTCGGCGCGAGCGGGTGTTTCTCGGCTGGGCGTTCCTCACGGTGGTGATGATCTGGGTGCTGGCGCTGGTCGACGGCGGATCGGAGAGCCCGCTGCAGCTGGCTCTCTTCTTGCCGATGGTCTTCGCCGCGCTCTCGTTTCCCGTCCGCAACGTGGTCTCGACCGTCCTCCTGGCCCTGCTCGCCTTCATCGCCCTCGTAGCCGGGGGAGGTCTCACCGGCGGCTACGTCCTCGTCTTCGCCGCGGTGCTCGTCGGCACCGCGACGATGGCGGTCTGGCAGGCGAAGAACCACGACAGCTGGCGCCGGGAGCTGGCGCGCAGCTCGACCATCGACCCCCTCACCCAGTTGCTCAACCGCCGCGGCTTCGCGATGGCCTCCGAGGGAGCTTTCGGGGGTTTGGCCCGGGACGGACGGCCGGTCACGCTGGCGGTCATCGACCTCGACTACCTGAAGGCCTATAACGACGAGAACGGGCACCAGGCCGGGGACGAGCTCCTCTGCTGGGTTGGCGGCCGGCTGGCCGAGGCCGTGCGCGCGGGTGACGCGGTCGCCCGCCTCGGTGGCGATGAGTTCGCCGTGCTGCTGCCGGATACCGGACCCGTCGCGGCGGCGCCGATCATCACCCGCCTCTCCAGCCTCCTGGCCGAGCGGGCTCCGCACTGCGTCGGGATCGCCACGGCCCCGGAAGAGGGGACGAGCTTCGACGACCTCTACCGCAACGCCGACGCCGCGCTCTACGAGCGCAAGCTCCTGCGCCCGGACCGGCGGGAGATGGTCTCCCGGGTTGTGCCGGACATCTCTCCCGCGTAGCCTCTGGAGAGTGACTGAGCGGTACGCAGGGACTGACAACTCGGAAGATCAGGGAGCGGGGCGCACCGCAGCGCAACTCTCGCGTCTTTATCTCGATGCGCTGCGCGCAGCGAGCGGCCCAAACGCCTACCGGATTGCCGCCCGCGGACTCGGTGAGGGAATGAGCATTCCGGAGCTCTACCAGCGGGTTATCGCGCCGGCGATGTACGAGATCGGGGTGCTCTGGGAGAAGGGGGCGCTGACGGTCGCCGACGAGCACCTGGCGACCGCGTTGACCCATCGGGTGCTGGCGGCGCTGCGCCCCCCGCTGCGGGTCGACGCCGATGCCGAGCGATCAGATCAGGTGAGGGAACGGGCAATGTTGGCGACCGTGCAGGGAGAGCAGCATGCGCTGGGATTGCGGATGGCCGCTGACGTCCTCGAGGACGCCGGCTTCCAGACCATCTACCTGGGGGCGGACGTCCCCACCGAGGCGCTCCTGCAGGCGCTCGATTCCCTGTCGCCGGACCTGCTGGCGCTGTCGGTGACGATGCCGGAGCTGAAGCCGCGCCTCGAGGAGGTCGCGGGCGCCGTGCGTCGCCGGCACCCCGAGATGAGCCTCATTCTCGGAGGCCAGGCTGCGTCCCCCGATCTCGACCGGGGGACGCTGATCGAGGACCTGGAGCGGATCCCCGAGGCGCTGGCCGGCCCGCCTCAGGTGTGATTGGGCCCGTCGTCGGAGTCGCCGCTCCCGTGGTCGTCGCCGCCGCCGTCGTCTGAGCCGCCACCGCCGCCGCCCCGGGGCTCGACGTGCTTGGCGACGAGCCCGGCGCTGGTCCGCTGGGCGTCGACCTCGATCTGCAGGCCTTTGCGCAGGGCGCCGAAGCCGCCGATCCGCTCGAAGTGGGTGGTGCCGTTCACCGCGATCGTGAGCCGGTTGCCGTTCTCGGTGACGATGCGGAAGCTGCGGTTGGCGCTGCTCTTCGACCGAACCGTGCCGTCGATGTGCCGCAGGGCGGCCTGTGCGGGGACGGCGAGGACGCCGACCATCAGGGCTGCTGCGAGGACTGCGGTGGCTAGCGATGCTGCGCGTTTGCCGAACATCTTTCCCTGCCTTTCTGGGGTTCTATGGGTTGTCGCGGGGCATACGGCCAGCCGGCTCCCTTGGTTCAGAGGGGTTGAGCGCGGAATCCACGGGTATCTCCGCTCTACCACCAGTCTTCGACCAGAACCAGGGATAGGAGGACGAGATGGAGCGGGATACCCGGGAACGGACGGTCGACGACCGTGGCGTGACCAATCAAGAAACGACCGATGGGGTCGCCGACCGGCGGGTCGACAGCCCCGACCGTGACGGCGATGGCATTCGCGACGATCGCGAGGCGCCGGGCGGCGACGACCGCGTGGTGCGAAGCCGCGAGGATCGGGACATGCGAAGGGAGCGGACGGCGGGCCCCGGGGTCGTGCAGGAGCGCCAGCGCGACGAGTACGGGGGCTTCAACTTCGGCGCCGCCTTCTTCGGCTGGCTGGTCGCGGTCGGGCTCGCGGTCCTGCTGACGGCGCTGCTCAGCGCCGCGGGCGCGGCGATCGGCCTCACCGAGCTGAGCGAAGGCGAGGCGAAGGCCAATGCGGAGACGATCAGCATCGTCGGCGGCGTCCTCCTCATCGCCGTGCTGGCGATCAGCTACTACGCCGGTGGCTACGTGGCCGGACGGATGTCCCGTTTCGACGGTGGCCGCCAAGGCCTCGGCGTCTGGCTGGTCGGGTTGTTGGCGACGATCGCCCTGGCGGTGCTGGGCGCAGTCGCCGGCTCCGAGTACAACCTGTTCTCGCAGCTGAACCTGCCGCGGATTCCGATCGACGAAGGCTCGCTGGCGACGGGCGGCGTGATCACCCTTGTTCTCGTCCTCGTCGCGACTCTGGTCGCCGCGATGGCGGGCGGCAAGGTGGGGGAGCGCTACCACCGCAAGGTCGACCGCGCCGGATACGAGTCGCGGGGGACGGCGGTTGCCTAGGGCAGCCGCCGCCGCCAGTTCGGGCGCAGGTAGGCCTCTTTGAAGCCTGCCTTGAGAATGTTGCGATAGCTCGCCGAAGGCCGGTCCGGCACCCGCTCCCCCGTCTCCACGAAGAGGGTGTGGCAGCCGGCCTCGGCGGCGTCGCAGATGCGCCGGCGCAGGAGGGCGGTCTGGCAGCCGCGACCACGCGCCGGCTCCAGGGTCGCGCCGATCCCGAACTCGGCCAGCCCTGCGTCGACCAGCATCGCCCCGCAGGCCTGGGGCTCGCCGTCGATCTTGCCGACGTAGCAGCGCCAGCCGCTGCGGCCGGGCAGGTGGGCGAAGAAGTCAGCGGCCCAGGCTGGGGTGCCGAAGCCGATCGCCGCGATCGTCCCGAACGGCTCCTGCTCTGGCGAGGTCACCTCGACCACCTCGATTCCAGCGGGCGCCGGAAAGCGCGGCGGATGCGGGTCGCGGACGAACTTCATCCAG
>Ga0126305_10000469_pt1 | contig 17464 bp, 10 predicted proteins | sample Plot26_FD_92536 | JGI IMG/M metagenome (GOLD analysis project Ga0126305, IMG submission 92536) | Serpentine soil microbial communities from UC McLaughlin Reserve, CA, USA - Plot26 | ecosystem: Environmental > Terrestrial > Soil > Grasslands | place: USA: UC McLaughlin Reserve, Lake County... | reverse complement strand
GATCCCTTTCGCGCCGCCGCCGCGGGACGGCACGGCCCGCTTCCTGGTCCACCAGGCCCGTTTCCACGTCGGGGACACCTTGTGGCTGACGCCCCTGCTGCGGGAGATCCGGCGCCGTTTCCGGGGAGCCGAGATCACCGTCGTCGGGCCCCCCGCCGCCGGGCAGGTGCTGGCGGGCAACCCCCGGGTGGGCGATCTCCAGCTCTACCACCCCGCGGAGGGCGAGGAGGGGCGGCGGCGCGTGCTCGCGGCCCTCGCGGACCGTCGTTTCGACGTGGCGCTCTTCGCCTTCGCCCGGCGGCGGGAGAGCCGCTGGCTGGCCGAGGCGGCGGCCGGCTGGGGGGTGCCCTGGCGGATCAACCTGGAGTACCACGACCTGTTCATGGACGGCAGCCGCCCCGCCCCGCCGTTCACCCACGAGGGGTGGCTCTTCTGGGGATCGATGGCCAGCCCGCGCTCGCTGCTGCACACGCTCGACCCCTTGCTGCGGGCGGAGCCCTGGGAGCGGTTCCAGGGCGACCGGCGGGTGGAGATCCACGTCTCCCGGTCGGACCGGACGCGGGCGTCCGAAGTCCTGGGGGAGCTGGGCATCGGCCGCGAGCCGTTCGCCGTGATCGCCCCCGGCGGCGCCTCCTCGCGGCGCTGGCCGGCGGAGAATTTCGCCCGCCTGGCGGTACTCCTGGGCCGGAACTTCGGGCTCCACGTCATCCTGGAGGGAGCGCCGGCGGAGGCCGGCCTGCTGGCCGAGATCGCGGCGGCCCTGCCGCCGGGCGCGGCGCGGCAGCGGATCGTGACGTCCACGGATCCCCTGGGTGTTCTGGCCGCGCTCCTCGAGATGGCCCGCCTGCTGATCGCCAACGACAGCGCCCCGATCCACCTCGGCGAATCCGTGGCCGTCCCCACGCTCTATTTCGCCCAGCGCGAGAAGCTCGCCCACTCCCATCCGCGCACCCGGGCCTGCTGGGCCCTCTACGACGACGCCGGCAACGATCCGGCCGCCATCACCGTCGAGCAGGCCCTGGGCGCCGTGCGGGAGATGGTCCGCCGCAGCCAGGTGCGGATCGCGGTCAGATAGCAGTGAGGCGGTGAGATAGAAGGCGACGCCGCGGCAGAGAGTAGAAAAAGGAGTATCAATTTTAGATCTAGTGTAGTGCGTCGCAATTAGGAGGTCTTTTGCCCCAGGGGAGAGGCAGACGTTCACCCTTGGATCATAAGGGCCTATCTGCGTGACGCACTACACTAGTAGCAATCCAAAAGTTGGATTACACTGACGGGCCAACAGAAAAGCTCGATCAGCGGTCCTTGAATCACCCGACGCGTAGCGCGTACGCGGGATGGATCGGTGCCGCTTTCCAAAGAGGGAGATCCTTGATGAAGATCATCAGGCAATGGCCGTTCCCGCTGTTTCCGGCCCTGGTGGCGCTCCTGGCGCTGCCCGCGGTGGCATTCGCGCAGCCCCAGTGGACGATGACGGCGGCGCCGGGCGAGCCCGCCTGCCCCAACGGGGGCTCGGTGGTCACCGCTCACGTCGCCGCGATCGACCAGGCCTTCACCTACAACCGGCTGGGAGCGGAGCTTTCCAACGGCATGATGTTCGCTCTGGCGCGGGACGTCTTCCCCAAGGGTACGACGCCCGCGAACGAGACGGAGCAGAACAGTTGCCGCTGGCAGGCGTGCACGGCCGGCAACGTTCAGCTCCGCAGCGACAAGCGGCCGCGGCCGATCGTGCTGCGGGTCAACGAGGGGCAGTGCCTGCAGGTGGTCTTCTCGAATTTCCTGGCCGAATCGGGGCCCGGCACCGCGGACGCCTCCGTGCACATCCAGGGCATGGAGTGGCTGCAGAGCGCGGCGGACGACGGCTCCTGGGTGGGCGGCAACGCGAGCAGCCTGGTGGCGCCGCGGGCGGCCGGCACCGCTCCTTGCAGCGCCGTGTCGCCGAACTGCCAGCACGTCTACACCCTGTTCGCGGCTCACGAGGGCTCCTACCTGCTCTACAGCACGGCGGACACTTTCACCACCCCCGCCAGCGGCGACGGCGGGCAGCTCTCCCTCGGCCTCTTCGGCGCGCTCAACGTCCAGCCGGCCGGCGCCGAGTGGTACCGCAGCCAGGTGACGGAGCAGGAGCTCTGCAAGGCCAGCCGGGACGGCTCGGGCGCGGGGGCCTGCACCCGCGGCAACCCGGCCCAACTGCCCCAGATCAACTATCGCGCCGTGTACCAGGACCCGGCGCTCGCCGGCGTGCCGGTGCTCAACCTGCTGGCCTGCCCCAACGAGGCGACGAACGGCTGCCCGAACGGCGGCGAGCTGGTCCATACCGACGTGACGGCGATCATCTCGGGCCGCACCGCCAACGGCCAGCCCGGGCCCTTCCCGGCCACGGGCCTGCTGCGGCCGGTGTTCAACCCGTCGTACGCCCTGCCGGACCGCCTGCAGCCGTACCGGGAGTTCACGATCGTCTATCACGAGGTCTTCGGCGCCACCCAGGCCTTCCCGGACGTCTACGCCAACGTCCTCAACGGCAACGGCACGGGCGCCGACAACTTCTCCTTCAACTACGGCATGGCCGGTATCGGCTCCGAGATCCTCGCCAACCGCTTCGGCGTCGGGCCGATGGCCGATTGCACGAGCTGCAAGTACGAGGAGTTCTTCCTCGCCTCCTCGGCGGTGGGCGACCCCGCCATGGTGGTGGACGTTCCGGCGAACAGCACCTGCACCTGGAACGGGTCGACCACGTATGACTGCACGGGCGGCAAGCCGGCGACCAAGGCGCTGTATCCCGACGACCCGTCGAACGTCTACCACAGCTACATGGCGGACCACACCAAGTTCCGCATCCTCCATGCCGGGGTGGACCTCCACCACCTCCATCACCAGCATGCCCATCAGTGGATGCACTCGCCGGACACCCCCAACGGCGACTACACCGACAGCCAGTCGATCGGCCCCGGCTCCTCGTTCACCCTGGAGATGGTCTACAACGGCAGCGGCAACGTGAACCAGACGGTGGGCGACTCGATCTTCCACTGCCACTTCTACCCGCACTTCGCGGCCGGCATGTGGAGCCTGTGGCGGGTGCACGATGTCTTCGAGCCGGGCACGGAGATGGATGCGGACGGCCGCCCGAAGCAAGGGGCCATGCCCGAGATCGGCCCGGTGACCGTCGCGCGCGCCCTGCCGGACGGCGAGATCACGGCCGGCACGCCGATCCCGGGCCTGGTGCCGCTGCCCACGCGTCCCATGGCGCCCATGCCGGCCAAGACCGTGCTCGTCAACGGGGGCAAGGAGATGTGGGTCTGCCGCACCCTTACGGACGGCACGACCACCGAGTGCCGGTCGAACCTGTTGGCCGGCGATCCGGGCAACGACGGCACCTGGAAGAACCCCGGCTATCCCTTCTACATCCCCATCGTCGGCGGCCAGCGCACGGCGCATCCGCCCATGGACTTCGCCTACGCCTGCTCGGACAACAGCCAGTCGTGCACGCCGGCCTACGCCGGCCAGCCCGCCGACCTCTCCCTGTGCGGTTCGGTGGCGGCGCAGTGCGTGGCCCTGGACGGCGGCCTGCCTCGGCACCTCATCCTGGGCGGCGGCACGACGGACGTGCCGCCCCTCAATCCCCAGGACTTCAGCAAGACGCTCGAGAGCGTTTCCGCCCGGCAGGTGGCGGAAGAAGGGACGCTGATCGAGAAGGTGGCGATGCAGACCCACGCCGTGCGTTTCCACAACACGCAGACGCCGGAGGGCACGCCCGCTCGTTTCACCCTCAACGGGCTGCCGCCGAAGCAGGGCGCACCCTACGCTGATCCCTGCATCAACTACAGCGACGCGGGCGGCACGCCGGCGGGCTTGAAGACCCGCCGCTACAAGGCTGCGGACTTCCAGCTCGACGCCATCTTCAATAAAGAAGGGTGGCACTTCCCGCAGCAGCGCATGCTGGCGCTGTGGGGCGACGTCAAGGACACCCTGAACGGCGTCCGGCCGCCTGAGCCCTTCTTCTTCCGCGCCAACTCCGGCGAGTGCATCGAGTACACCCACGCCAACCTGGTGCCCAACGTCTACGAGCTCGACGACTTCGAGGTGCGCACGCCCACGGACATCCTGGGCCAGCACATCCACCTGGTGAAGTTCGACGTCACCTCTTCGGACGGCGCCACCAACGGCTTCAACTACGAGGACGGCACCTTCGCGCCCAACGAGGTGGTGGAGCGCATCGACGCCATCCGCACCGGCAACCAGTGCACCGCCGGCGACACGCGCAACGGCACGTTCGCCTGCCCGGTGGCGAAGACGCTGCCGTTCTTCGGCCCCGGCCCCGGCGGCCAGTGGGTGGGCGCCCAGGCGACCATCCAGCGCTGGTACGCCGATCCGCTGTTCGACGGCCCGACCCATCCGCCGGCCCCGGGGGCCCAGGACCGCACCCTGCGCACCGTCTTCACGCACGACCACTTCGGGCCCTCGACCCACCAGCAGGCGGGCCTCTACGCCGGCCTGGTGATCGAGCCCACGGGCTCCAACTGGTACTCCAACGAGATCGGCGCCGGCATCCCCGACCAGTTGGGCGGCGTTGCCTCCGACGGCACGCCGCTGGTGCTGCGCCAGGCCCAGGGCTACGCCGGCCTGCGGCTTCCCGACGGCGGTCCGACCTCCTGGCAGGCCGTGATCCGCACCGCGACCCCGCAGGACAGCTTCCGCGAGTTCCTGCTGGAGATCCAGGACTCGACCCTGATCTATGCGCCGTTCGATACGGTCGCGACCCCCGCCTTCATGGCGCAGGGCTTCTGCGCCGACTCCCCGACGAGAGCCTGCACGCCGGCCACGGCGGGCAACTACGACCGGCCGGGCAAGGGTTGTACGACGGGCCCCTGCATCGGGCTCGGCTACTGCTCGAACAACCAGGCCGTGTCGTGCCCGCCCTCGCCCTGGGCGTCGCCCGACGAGATCAGCACGAGGTGCGGAGCCAGCGGCGCCACCTGCAACCTGATCGTGGGCGTCCCCGGCAAGTGCCAGGGCTGCGCTTCGCCCCCCGTCCAGCCCCAGGTGTGGGGCACGACGGCCCTCGACGCGGGCTCCGGCCCCGAGGTGATCACTTTGAGCAACGCCTCGGACAACTTCTCGTTCAACTACCGCAACGAGCCGCTGACGCCGCGCCTGAATTCGAGCAGCACCAACCCCAATGCCGGCGACCTCTCCTACGTCTACACCTCGATGGACCGCGGCAGCCTGCGGGGCGTCTGCTCCAACAACAGCGCTCCGTGCACCAGCAACGCCGGTTGCACGGCGCCGGCCACCTGCACCCTGGGCGGCTTCTGCTCGGACAACAACGCCTTCTGCACCACCTCCAACAAATCGCGCTGCGCCTCGACGGCCGCCTCCTGCAAGGGCTTCCCGTATCCGCCGCTGACGGCCGGCGTGCAGACCGGCGATCCCTTCACGCCGCTGCTGCGCTCCTACGCCGGCGACGACGTGCAGGTGCGCACCCTGATGGGCGGGCACATCAACCCCCACAACTTCACCATCCAGGGCATCAAGTGGCTCCTCGAGCCGTCCATGACCGACTCCGGGTGGCGCAACAGCCTGGTGATGGGGATCTCGGAGCACTTCGAGGAGCTGTTCCGGCTGCCGACCTGGGTCTCGGGCCAGACCCCCGGCACTCCCTGGGCCGACTACCTGTACATGGCCGGCGCCTCCGTTCCCGAGCAGCAGGGCGGCAACTGGGGCCTCCTCCGCGCCTACGGCAAGAGCCAGCCCAACCTGCGGCCGTTGCAGCAGAACCCGCCGCCGGCCGACGCGGGCCTCGCCGTCTGCCCGGACCTCAAGGCGCCGCACAAGATGCGGAAGTACACGGTGGTAGCCACCACCGCCCAGCAGGCGCTCGGCGGGCCGCTCAACTACAACACGCAGTTGGGCCTGAACGACCCCAACGGCATCCTGTTCTTCAACTTCGACGACCTCTCCTGCCCGGGTGGCACGGTCTCGGGCTCGTGCACGGCCAAGTCGAAGACGCCCGCGCCCCTGGTGCTGCGGGCCGGCGCCGGCGACTGCATCGAGGTCACGCTGTACAACGTCATCAACCCGAGCCAACTGGCCGCGGGGACCTCGACGTCGGTGGGGCTCCACCCGCAGCTCGTCTCCTTCGACGCGACCCAGGGCAGCGGCTTCAACGCCGGCTCGAACCCCATCCAGACGATCGCGCCCGGAACCGGATCCATCTCGTATACCTGGTACGCCGGGAACATCGACACGTCCGTCAAGCCGGCCGCCTACATCCCCATCGAGTTCGGCGCGGCCAACCTGATGTCGTCCGACATCGTGAACCACTTCGCGCACGGCCTGTTCGGCGCTCTGGTCATCGAGCCCGAGGGCGCGGACTGGCCGGCCGCCGAGGCGTCCCGGATCAGCACGGTCGTCACGGTTCCCGGAGAGAAGAGCTTCCGAGAGTTCGTCCTGATCACCCGTGACCTGCTGAATCTCCAGAACGTGACCAACGTCGCCCAGCAGGTGGCCAACATGGCCAACTATGGGACGGAGCCGCTCATCGTCCCTCTCCCTCCTCCCGGCGGCGGCGCCGAGAACATCCGCTACTGCGACAACAAATGCTTGAGCGGGACGAACGTCGGCTGCGTCCTGTCGCAGGCCGCGTACTGCTGCACGGCCTATAAAACCGTCGGCGACGATACGGTGTGCTCGTCCTGCAGCCAGTGCGCCCAGCCTCCCGCGACCCCCACGTTCCAGGCCTGCGCGGGCGAGCAGGTCCGGTTCCGGGTGCTGCACGCGGGCGGCAACACCAACACCAACCAGGTGTTCGAGCTGTACGGCCACGTCTGGGCGGAGACGCCCTACCAGAGCGTCGGCCGGGGCTGCATCCCGGCCACCACCCACACCAACCTCTACTCCTCATCGATCGTCGGCGATGCCCACCGCTGTACCCCGGCGGCCCTGGGGAAGAACGGCTACAATGCGCCGTTCGCCGAGTTCGCGGCGGAGCTCGATTCCCTCACCGACTGGCAGGGCTCGCGGATGGGCCACGGGCCGACCAACCACTACGACGTGCTGATCAACAGCGCCGGCGGCATCAACGCCGTGCCGGGCGACTACCTCTACCGCAGCTATCCGGCCATGCACTTCCGGCTGGGGCTGTGGGGCGTCTTCCAGGTGCTGGATCCGGCCCAGGCGGGCAAGGGCAACCTGCAGTGCATCGGAAGTTACTAGTGATCGCCACGGCAAGGCGTGGGCTGCTCGCCCGCGCCTTGCCTCTTCTGCTTCTGCTGTGGAGCGCTCCCAGCCTGGCCGCGGAGCCTTCCGCGGCTGTATCCAGGGGGATTGCCGTCGAGCTCCAGGCGGCGTCCCTCCCGGAGGCTCCGGGCCGTCCCGTGGTCGAAGGCGACGACGCCGCCTTCCGCTTCCGGGTCTCCGACCATGCCACGGGCCAGCCCTTGGCCGGCGCCTATCCCGCCGCCTGGATCGATCCGCTGAAGGCGGGCGAGGCGGCGGACTTCCACTGCCTCGGCAAGGTCGAGGAGTTTATCGGCGGCGACCTGTTCCACCGGCCGTCGGTGGACCTCAACGCCTACTACGTCCTCGCCCTCAACCCGGACGCGACGATCAGCGTCGTCGATCCCCTGTTCGGGTTCGGCGGCACCAAGCTCCTCGCCATGGTCGAGCTCGACAGCCCGGGCGAGGACTGGGTGCTGAGCGGAGACCGCACCCGCCTCTTCGTTTCCCTGCCGGACTCCGGCAAGGTGGCCGTGGTCGACGCCGGCACCTGGAAGGTGACGGCCAAGCTGGATGCCGGCTCCGGTCCCCGCCGCCTGGCCCTGCAGCCGGACGGCGCCTACCTCTGGGTGGCCGTCGAGGGCGGCGTCGCGGCCGTCCGGACCAGCGACCTCACCGTGGCGGCCCGCATCGTCACGGGCGCCGGCAGCCATGACCTCGCCGTGTCGGATGACTCCCGCTTCGTCTTCGTCACCAACGGTGAGGCGCGCACCCTGTCGGTGATCGGCGTCTCCGGGCTCGCCAAGGTGCGTGACGTGCCCCTGGGCGCGGCGCCCTCCGCCGTCGCCTACTCGCCCCTGGGGCGGACCGCCTGGGTGACCAGCGAGGAGGACGGCTCGATCTCCGTGGTCGGCCCCGAGGGGACGGAGCCGGCCGCCCGTATCCAGGCGGCGCCGGGGCTCGGCCCCCTCCGCTTCGCGCCCGGCGGGCGGCTCGCCTTCGTTCCCAATCCGCGGACCAATCGCGTCCACATCGTCGACGCCTCGTCGAACCGCATCGTGCAGACGGCGGAGATCGACGGCGGGCCCGAGCAGATCTACTTTTCGGACACCCTCGCCTATATCCGCCGCCGCGCCAGCGAGATCTTCCTCATGATCCCGCTGGGTCAGATCGGCGAGCCGGGCCGGCAGGTGCCCATCGTCGACGCTCCCGGCGGCCAGAACCCTCTCGGCAAGGTGTCGCGGCCCAGCCCCGCGGCCTCCATCGTGCGGGCGCCGGGGGCCACGGCGGTGCTGGTGGCCAACCCCGCCGACCGGGCCATCTACTTCTACAAGGAGGGTATGGCCGCGCCCATGGGCAGCTTCAGCAATTACGACCGCGAGCCCCGGGCCGTCCTGGTGATCGACCGCAGCCTCAAGGAGCTGAAGCCGGGCGTGTACGAGACCGTGGCCAGGGCGCCGCTCCCGGGCCGCTACCGGGTGGCGTTCTTCCTCGACGCTCCGCGCATGGTTCAGTGCTTCGAGCTGACGGTGGCGGCGCACCCTGAGCTCGAGGCGAAGCGGCGGCGGGAGAGCCCCGCCCGCGCCGAGGCCTTGATCGAGACCCGCCGTACCGCCGCGCGCCAGCCCGTGCGTCTGCGCTTCCGCCTCGCCGATCCCAACACCGGCCAGCCGCTCGACGGGCTGGAGGACGTCCAGATCATGCTCTACCGGTCGCCGGGCAACTGGCAGGACCGGCGAGCGGCGCGGCAGGTGGCGCCCGGGATCTATGAGGCCGAGATCGTGCCGCCCGAGCCCGGCCAGTACAAGGCGGTCGTCGAGTGCAAGTCCTGGCGCCTGCCGTTCCACAAGTCGCCGGCGGCGAGCCTCGAGGTCACGTCCATGGGAGCGGCGCCGAGCCCTTGAGCATGAGGCCTCTGCCCGTTCGGAGGGCCTACGACGCGATCGCCCCGGAGTACGACGCGAGTGTTGCGCCCTCGGCCTGGGTGCGGGAGAGCCTCTGGACGCGCCTCGACGTCCTGTTCCCCCCGGGCTCGCGGGTCCTGGACGTCACGGCCGGCACGGGGCTCGACGTGCTGCACCTCGCGGAGCGGGGCGTCCGCGTCACGGCCTGCGACATCTCGCCGGGGATGCTCGCTCGTCTGTCGGCGAAGGCGCCCGCGGTCCCAACCCTCGTCGCCGATCTCCAGCGTCTGGATGAGGCGGATCTCGTGGGGCCCTTCGACGGCCTGATCTCCACTTTCGCGGGCCTCAACGCCGCCGCAGACCTGACGGGTTTCGCCCGTGCCGCAGCCCGTCTGGTGCGGCCCGGGGGCGTGCTGTTCCTCCACGTCTTGAACCGTCTGCGTAAGGGCCTGGGTAAGGGGGGATTGTTGACGGTGCGGATCGCGGGCGTCGAGGTGCCGCACCGCCTGTGGAGCCCGCGGGAGCTCGCCCGCGTCTTCGTTCCCGCTTTCTCGCGCTCCAGGGTCGCCGGGCAGGGTATCCTTCGTCCCGTGGACGATCCTGGAAGATTTTCGCGTTTGGAGCGGGCCCTCTCCGGCCTGCCCGTCGCGCGCGCCCTGGGGACGTTCTTCTCTTTGGAGCTGATCCGCCGTGGCTGACGTCCTGCTCGCCCATTCGTTCTTCCTGCGGAACGATCCCAAGCAGGTCGAGAAGATGCGCCCCTACGCGCCGCTCGCGACCCTCTACGCCGCCTCGCACCTGCGCACCGCGGGCCACGACGTCGCTCTTTTCGACGCGATGCTGGCGGCGGGGGAGGAAGAGTTCACCGAGGCTATGGACCGCCACCGGCCCCGCTTCGTCGTCTTCTACGAGGATAGCTTCAACTTCCTCTCCAAGATGTGCCTGGGGCACGCGCGGCAGGCGGCCTGCCGGATGAGCCGCGAGGCCCGCGCTCGAGGCGCGGCCGTGATTGCCGCCGGCTCGGACGTGACCGATTACCCCAGTCCATATTTCGAGAGCGGAGTCCAATATGGCCTGGCGGGTGAGGCGGACCATACGCTGCGCGAGCTGCTCGACGCGCTCGCTTCGGAGCGGAGCCCGGACGGCGTGGCCGGGCTGATCCTGCCGGACGGCGGGCGCACGGCGCCGCGCGAGCCCGAGCGCCATCCGGACGTCTTTCCGTTCCCCGCCTGGGACCTGCTGGACGTCGAGCGCTACCGCGCCGCCTGGAAAGGCGCCCACGGCTTCTTCAGCCTCAACCTGGTAACCACCCGTGGCTGCCCGTTCCACTGCAACTGGTGCGCGAAGCCCATCTGGGGCCGGCGCTACGCCATGCGCTCTCCCGCCAACGTGGCCCAGGAGATGGCCCTGGTCAAGCGCACCCTGGCTCCCGACCACCTGTGGTTCGCGGACGACATCTTCGGCCTGCAGCCGAAGTGGGTGGCCGAGCTGGCCCGCGAGGTCGAAGCGCGCGACGCGGTGGTTCCCTTCACCATCCAATCGCGCGCCGACCTGATGACCCCCGTGGCCGTCGAGGCTCTGGCGCGCGCCGGCTGCGCCGAGGTCTGGCTGGGCGCCGAGAGCGGCAGCCAGAAGATTCTCGACGCCATGGACAAGGGCACCCGCGTCGATCAGATAGCCGGCGCCACCCGCCGCCTCCAGGGCGCCGGCATCCGCGCCTGCTGGTTCCTCCAGTTCGGCTACCCGGGGGAGACCTGGGAGGACATCGCCGCCACCGTCGCCCTGATGCGCGAGCTCCTGCCGGACGACGTCGGCGTCAGCGTCTCCTATCCGTTGCCGGGCACGCCGTTCTTCGAGATGGTCCAGGCCGAGCTGGGCGAGAAGACCCACTGGCGGGACAGCAACGACCTCGCCATGATGTTCCAGGGCACCTACGAGACTCCTTTCTACCGCCAGCTCCGGCTGACCGTGCATCGGGACCTCGACGTGCGGCGCCGCCCCGCATCCCCGGCCGAGCTGGCGAGCCTGGAGGAGGAGTGGCGCGAGCTGGAGCGCCTGGAGCGGACCTGCCGCAGCGACGCTCCGACGCCCGTGCACAAGCCCTGGGCCGCTCTCCCCGAGCCCGACCTCTCGCGCCCCTGGAACTGAAGGATCGTTATGACGGACCTCCTGCTCACCCACGGCTACTTCCTCGAAGACGACGAGAAAGAGCGGGAGATCATGAAGCCGTACCCCACCCTGGGGCTGCTCTACCTCTCCTCCTACCTGCGGCGGCAGGGCTTCGAGGTGGACCTCTTCGACACCACCTTCGCCCGCCGGGCAGACCTGCTGGCGCGCTTAGCCTCCGAGCCCGGCGGCGTCGTGGGCCTCTACACCAACCTGATGACCCGCCGGCCCGTGCTGGACCTCGTGGCGGCCGCGAAGGCCCAGGGCTGGACGGTGGTGCTGGGCGGCCCCGAATCGGCCAATTATCCGGACGAGTACCTGGCCCGCGGCGCCGACGTGGTGGTGACGGGGGAAGGGGAGGAGACCATGGCCGAGCTCCTGCCAGCCCTGGCGGAGCGCGGCCCCCACCGCCTCCAGGGAGTCGCCGGCACGGTGTTCCGGGACGACACGGGGGCCGTGGTCCACAACCCGGAGCGGGCGCAGATCTCCGACCTCGACAGCCTCCCCTGGCCCGACCGCGAGCGCATCGACCAGGACCGTTACGTGGACGTCTGGCGCCGGCACCACGGCATGGGCAGCGTCAACCTGATCACGGCCCGCGGCTGCCCCTACAAGTGCCGCTGGTGCTCCCACGCCGTGTTCGGCTTCAGCCACCGCCGCCGGAGCGTGCTCGAAGTGGCGAACGAGCTGGAGCACATCCGGGAGCGCTTCCGGCCCGATCAGGTCTGGTACGCGGACGACGTCTTCACCATCAGCCACCGCTGGCTCTTCGACTACGGGGCGGAGCTGAAGCGGCGCGGCCTCCGCCTCCCTTTCGAGACCATCTCGCGGGCCGACCGCATGATGCGCGAGGAGGTGCTGGAGACGCTCGCGGACCTCGGCTGCTACCGCATCTGGATCGGCTCGGAGAGCGGCAGCCAGCGCATCCTCGACGCCATGGAGCGGGGCGTCACGGCCGAGCAGGTGCAGTGGGCCACCAAGGCGGCCCAGCGCCACGGCATCCAGGTCGGCATGTTCCTGATGTGGGGCTACGAAGGCGAGACCCTGGCGGACATGGAGGCGACGGTCGAGCACGTCAAGAAAGCCAACCCGGATGTCTTCTTCACCACCGTCGCCTACCCCATCAAGAACACCGGCTACTGGGAGGACGCGGAAGGCCGGGTCGTCGCGCCCCGGGCCTGGGAAGAGGCGACGGACCGGGATTACCAGATCCGCGGCCGCCACTCCAAGGGCTACTACAAGCAGGCCGACCGCTGGCTGCGGGGCGAGGTGGCGGCGTTCCGGATGGCGGGGGAAGACCCGGAAGGCGCCGCGGCGAAGCGGGCCGAGGCGCTGGCGGCGCGCGAGGCGATGATGGAGATGGCGGGGGAGGTGGAGGCGTGAGGGCCTTCGACGCCCTGGCGGCGGACTACGACTCCGACTTCACCGCCACCCCCCTGGGAGTTCTGCTCCGCCAAGCCGTCCACCGCCGTCTCGATGCCCGCTTCCCCCCCGGCTCCCACGTTCTGGAGCTGGCCTGCGGCACCGGCGAGGACGCCGTCCACCTGGGCCGGCGGGGCGTGCGCGTGCTGGCGACCGACGCCTCTCCCATCATGATCGAGCGGGCACGGGCGAAGATCGCGGCGGCGGACCTCGCGGCAACCGTCGAAGCGCGTCCCCTCGCGATCGAAGATCTCTCCGTCCTCTCCGGCCCCTTCGACGGCGCTTTCTCCAATTTCGGCGGCCTCAACTGCGTGGCTGACCTCGGGAAGACGGCCCGTGTCCTGGCGGACCTGTTGAAGCCCGGGGCGCCGGCCCTGCTCTGCGTCATGGGACCGCTGGTGCCGTGGGAATGGGCCGGATTCCTGCTCCGGGGAAAACCCCGGGAGGCCTTCCGCCGTCTGCGGCGGGGAGGAGTCGACTGGCGAGGGATTACCGTCCAATATCCGAGGATCGGCGAGCTGCGCCGTACCTTCGCTCCCGCCTTCGATACCGTGCGAGTCAGCGCCGTTGGCGCCCTGCTGCCGCCCACAGAATGGGAAGCGTGGGCGGAGCGCCACCCTTGGCTGCTCGCCGCCCTCGCCCGCTGGGAACGCCGGCTCGAAGCCGTGCCGCCCCTGCCGTGGCTGGCGGACCACTACCTCCTGGAGCTGACACGGCGATGACCGTCATGGCCCCCCGACCGCGGCCCGAGGAGGGCACGGCGACGGCCCTGCCCCGGCTCGACCCCATCGCCCGGCTGCCCATCCTCATCCTCTACCCCCACAGCCGCTGCAACTGCCGCTGCCTGATGTGCGACATCTGGCGCGACCGCGGGCGGGAGGAGATCTCGGCGGCGGACGTGGCGGGCTGGCTCGCCGAATGGCGGAGCCTGGGAGTCCAGCGGGTGGTGCTCTCCGGAGGCGAGGCCCTGCTCCACAGCCATCTCTGGGACCTCTGCGCGCTCCTGCGGGAGGCGGGGATCGGGATCACCATCCTGACGACGGGCCTCCTGCTCGCCCGCGACGCCGAACGGCTCGCGAGCTGCTGCGACGACGTCGTCGTCAGCCTCGACGGCCCCCGCGAGGTTCACGACCGCATCCGCAACGTGCCCCGGGCCTTCGACCGGCTGGCCGAAGGGGTGGCCGCCCTGCGCGCCGCCGGCGGGGGAGTGGCCATCTCGGGCCGCTGCACCGTCCAACGGGCCAACTTCCGCGAGCTGAGGGCCACGGTGGCCGCCGCCCGGTCCCTGGGTCTCGACCGACTGAGCTTCCTCGCCGCGGACGTTTCGAGCGAGGCCTTCAACCGTCCGGGCGGCTGGAACCCGAAACGCGCCTCCGAAGTCGCCTTGGACCGCGATGACCTGCCGATCCTGGCGGCGGAGTTGGACGCTCTCGCCGTGGACTGCACCGACGGATTCCTGGCGGAGAGCCCGGCCAAGCTCCGTCGGCGTCTCCTCCAGCACTTTGCTGCCTTGCTGGGGGAAGGCGATTTCGCGCCCGTCGACTGCAATGCGCCCTGGGTCTCCGCCGTCGTCGAAGCGGACGGCACCGTTCGCCCCTGCTTCTTCCAGCCGCCTTTGGGGAACCTGCGAGAGAGGGAAAGCCTGGGTGCGATCCTCAACTCTCCAAAGGCGATCGCCTGGAGACAGGACCTCGACACCCGGACCGATCCCGTCTGCCGCCGCTGCGTCTGCTCGCTGGCTTTACGAGAGGTGGCGCCGTGAGGCACCGGATCGTCCTCTACAACCCCAGGGCGGTCTTCTACACCATGCCGCTCGCCCTCCTGGCCGTGGGCTCCCACCTCGACCCCGAGCGCTACGAGGTGGTGATCATCGACGGCCGCCTCGAAGCCGATCCGATCGCCGCCGTCCGCGCCCATCTGGACGGCGCCCTCTGCCTGGGCGTAACGGTTCTGACGGGTGCGCCCATCGCGGACGCGGTCGCCGTCTCCCGAGCCGCCAAGGCCCACCGCCCGGACCTCCCCATCGTATGGGGCGGCTGGCACCCCTCCATGTTCGGCCGTGAGTGCCTGGAAGAGCCGAGCGTGGACGTGACCGTGCAGGCCCAGGGGGAGGTCACTTTCCATGACCTTTGCGACCACTTTGCGGCGGGGAAGTCCGTCCACGACCTCGAAAGCTGCCCCGGCTGCGCGTACCGCACAAGGGATGGCGAGGTGCGGCAGAATCCCGCGCGCACCCTCCAGGACCTCAACCGCCTGCGCCCCCACGACTACCGCCTACTGCCCGTCGAGCGCTACTACGACCTCAAGGGCAAGCGGCAGCTCGACTACATCTCCTCCCAGGGCTGTGCCTTCCGCTGCGCCTTCTGCGCCGACCCTTTCGTCTACAACCGCAAGTGGGTGGGTCTCGAGCCTCAGCGCATGGGCGAGGAGATCGAGGACCTCTGGCGCCGCTACCGTTTCGACGACCTCTCCTTCCAGGACGAGACCTACTTCACCTACGCCCCCAGGGTCGAGGCCGTAGCGGACGAATTCATCCGCCGGAAGCTCCCCATAACCTGGGCCGCCACCATGAGGGCCGACCAGGGTGCGCGCCTGTCCGAGGACGCGATGGCGAAGTGCAAGCGCTCGGGCCTGCGCAGGGTGATCGTCGGCGTCGAGTCGGGATCACAGGAGATGATGGACCGCATCAAGAAGGACATCAAGATGGAGCAGGTCTTCGAGAGCGCCGAGAAGTGCCGCCGCCACGGCGTCCACGTGATCTTCCCCTTCATCGTCGGCTTTCCCGGAGAGAGCGACGAGAGCGTCCAGGCCTCCCTCGACATGGCCAAGCGCCTGCGCGTCCTCTCGCCCGGCTTCGAGACCCCCATCTTCTACTTCAAGCCCTACCCCGGCTCCTCCCTCACCGACGACGCCGTCCGCGACGGCTACGTCCTCCCCCGTACTCTGGCCGACTGGGCCCGCTTCGACTTCATCGGCTCCGCCGGTCCCTGGGTGAGCCCCGAGCGGCACCGCCTCGTCGAGCGCTTCAAGTTCTATCAGAGGATCGCCTGGAAGGGTGTGGGCGGTTGGACGAGGCCTGTCCAGACTGTAGCCCGCTGGCGTTTGAAAAGAGACGCCTACGGCCTGCCGGTCGAGAAGCTGCTCAGCGACTGGCTGTGGCCGCAGGCGGAGATGTCGTGATTCGGGTTAGAACCCAAGTTATAATTTTCGGTGATGGAGGAGCTATCGATGACCACACTGAAACTCACCACCATCGGCAACTCGACTGGAGTCGTCCTGCCGAAAGAGATCTTGCAGCGTTTACGGGTTGACCGTGGAGACACGCTCTACGTAATCGAGACACCCCATGGGATCGAGCTCACCGCCTACAACCCTGAATTTGCCAGCCAGATGGAAGTGGCCGAGCGAGTCATGCGGGAGGACCGCGATGTCCTGCGGAAGTTGGCCGAGTAGCCTCCCGTGAAGGAGCCTGTCTGGATCCGGGAGGATGTCGTGCTCGCCCTTCACGGGCGACAGTTGGCGGAGCATGGCGGCGGCGAGGGGGTTCGGGACCCGGGTCTTCTGGATTCCGCCTTGGCGCGACCGAAGAATCTCCTCGCCTACACCGGCGGCGAGCCCGCCCTCCCCCGGCTGGCCGCCTCCTATGCCTGGGGCCTCATCCGGAACCACCCCTTCGTGGACGGCAACAAACGCACGGCCTACGTCGTCTGCCGGACCTTCCTGAAATTGAACGGGTTGGACCTCGACGCCAACCAGGAGGAAAAGTACCTCACCTTTCTTCAGCTCGCGGAAGGGCTGCTGTCCGAAGAAGAACTGGCGGGCTGGATCGGCAGTCACCTCACCGGGATGAGCTAGATGCCCCGGCCACCTCGATGAGATAGCTGAAGAGGGACGCCTGCGGCCTGCCGCTTGAGAAACTGGTCAGCGACTGGTTGTGGTCGCAGGCGGAGATGTCGTAAAGTCTATTGCAGCTTGACTGCCGCTCCTTCCAGGGATTGGCTGGTCCGTAGGGTATCTTCCCCGCAGCTACCGACAAATTTCAGGCTCTTCAAGCCGGGACCGTTAAAATTTAGCGGGAGGGAGAAGGAGAAGTTTCCCTCGTTGTCAGTCTGGAAGGCGCCTGCATCTGACCAGTTCAAGTCGGTATGGATGGACACAGTGATGCGCTGGCGTTCGTACTGCCATCCCTTGCAATAAACCGTACCGCTGATGACGATGGGCGATTCGTCCTCTCGCGATTCCGAGGTCTCGGCGGCTTCGGTGCCACGATCGGTCAGAGATCTCGGTGAGGGGGGACCTTGTGCGCTTGCGGACGCCAGCACCCCCGCGACCAGAGTCTGCTCCCATTCGTCGATCTGAGTGCTCCGATTCATGGAAGCAAGGGTGTTGAACTGTCGAGCGGCTTCATTGAAGGTCTGAAGATCTTGAGTGTTGATCTCGACCTTCCACTCCCGGGCACCCGAGGGACCGGTAAGGATGGCCGAGGTGATTCGAGGCGTCAGCTCGATCACGTCTCTCGTCTGCTCCACTCCGGCGAGCCCGACGAAGCTTTGTTGGGAGCTCGTCGTGATCTCCTGGAACACCACTTCCAACGATCTGCGGCCTCGTGGCGCCAGGTTCGCAGTGGTCCGAGCCGTGTAGGTCTCGTAATCCACTCCCGATGATTCTTGGCCACTCAACTGGCCCAGGCTGCCAAGAAGTCCGGTAAAGCGCCAGGTCAGCCGGACTTTCATCGTGAACTCAAGCTCCACCTTGTAACT
>Ga0126305_10000468_pt1 | contig 17467 bp, 21 predicted proteins | sample Plot26_FD_92536 | JGI IMG/M metagenome (GOLD analysis project Ga0126305, IMG submission 92536) | Serpentine soil microbial communities from UC McLaughlin Reserve, CA, USA - Plot26 | ecosystem: Environmental > Terrestrial > Soil > Grasslands | place: USA: UC McLaughlin Reserve, Lake County... | reverse complement strand
GCCTCGGTGCCGGAGTTCGTGAAGCGCACGCGCTCAAGGCCGAACCGGTCGCACATCGCGCGTGCGAGCGCCGACTCGTGCGGGTGAACCCCGCCGACGCCCCAGAGAGTGCTCATCGCGTCGTGCGCCGCGTCGAGCACCCGCCGCTCGCTGTGACCGAGGAGCCCCGCCGTGTAGTCGCCGAGGAGGTCGATGTACTCGTGCCCGTCGGCGTCGGTGAGGACGGCTTCCTCTCCACGGACGAATGTCAGCGCAAAGGGCTCGTGCGCGAGCACCGTGCGCGTGTGGCCGCCGGGGAGCACCTTCGCCGCATCCTCGTGCAGCCGCCTGCTCTCTGGATTGCGCTCGGCGAAGTCTCGGCGTGCCTGCGCAACGAGCTCCGTCGCGTTCGCGAGGACCACCGTCACCGGGCGATACTGGCACATCGCTCTCGCCGACTTCGACCGCGTCCCGCTGCTCTTCAGCCCGTCGCCGCTGCACCCGCTCGACCGGCTCAGCGAGCAGCTCGGCGGCCGCGTCGAGATCTGGGCGAAGCGGGAGGACTGCAACGCCGGGCTCGCGTACGGGGGCAACAAGGTCCGCAAGCTCGAGTACCTCGCTGCGGAGGCGCTCGCCCAGGGCTGCGACACGCTCGTCTCGATCGGCGGCGTCCAGTCGAACCACACCCGGCAGGTCGCTGCCGTCGCCGCTCGCCTCGGTCTGAACTGCGTGCTCGTCCAGGAGCACTGGGTCGAGTGGCCGGACGTCGCCTACGACCGCGTCGGGAATATCCTGCTCTCGCGCCTCATGGGCGCCGACGTCAGGCTCGATCCGGCCGGATTCGACATCGGCATCCGTGCGAGCTGGGAACAGGCGCTCACAGACGTCGAAGAGCGCGGCGGGAAGCCATACGCCATCCCCGCGGGCGCGTCGGACCATCCGCTGGGCGGGCTGGGGTTCGCGCGCTGGGCCGACGAGGTCGCCGAACAGGAGCGCGACCTGGACGTCTTCTTCGACACGATCGTCGTCTGTTCGGTCACGGGCTCCACCCAGGCCGGGATGATCGCCGGCTTCGCCTCGCAGGACCGGCCCAGGAACGTGCTGGGCATCGACGGCTCCGCAACCGTCGAGCAGACGTGGGAGCAAATCGCTCGAATCGGCCGCCGCACCGCGGAGGCGATCGCCCTAGGACGGGATCTGGCCGACGCCGAGATCGTGCTCCTCGATGAGTGGCACGCCGGCACATACGGCATTCCGGACGGCAAAACGATCGAGGCGATCCGGCTCTGCGCACGCCTCGAGGGCGTGATCACCGACCCGGTCTACGAGGGGAAGTCGATGGCAGCGCTGATCGATCTCGTCCGCTCCGGCCGGATCGAGCCGGGCTCACGCGTGCTCTACGCCCATCTCGGCGGCCAGCCGGCGCTCAACGCCTACGCGGGCGCGTTCATGTAGTCGCTCGCCGGCCGCGCGGACACGCCAGGATGAGAGCCATGCCCTACGAGCTCCGGCCGATCGGCGTGGTGCGGTCGCCCCTGGCGGACCGCGCGTCGGCGCCCCGCCAGGGTGAGGAAGGGGCCCCAGACGCGTGGATCGAGCTGACGCAGCCGGTCGCCGAAGCCCTCGAAGGGATCGATACCGGCGACGAGCTCTTCGTGATCACCTGGCTGCACGAGGCCGAACGAGACGTGCTGAAGGTGCATCCACGGAGCGACGAAACCCAACCCTTAACCGGAGTCTTCGCGACGCGGGCGCCCGACCGGCCGAACCCACTCGGTCTGCACCGCGTCACCGCCCGGGAAGTAGCGCGCGGCAAGCTCAAGGTCGGGCCGCTGGAGGCGATCGACGGCACGCCCGTGGTGGACATCAAGCCGGTCCTCTGTCCATAGCCCTAGCCGTAGAGCGCTGCCGTCTCCGCGGCCGCCGTCGCGATCCGCTCACGGAGCTCGCGCGGTTCCAGTACCTCGGCTCTCGGGCCGTACGCCATCAGGGAGTAGAAGGCGTGGTCGAGGCTGTCGTACTGCGCCACGACCGCAGGTTGCTCGCCGTCCTCGACCACCCGTCCGCCACGCAAGAACCGGACGCGGCTGCGCGGGACACGCACCGTGACCTCGACGTAGGGACGACTGCGCTCGAATTCTTGCGAGTGACTGGCCCACGAGGCGGCGAGGTCGAAGTCGGCAGCCCGCGTGCACGGCTCGGCGCGTTCCCGAGCGGAGACGATCCGCGAGACGCGGTACACGCGCTCCTCCCCGCGACGCCGGGCGAGCAGGTACCAGACGCCGGCTTTGAGGACAAGGCCGAGCGGGTCGAGGCGGCGCGAGACGACCGCCGCTCCCTCGCGGTAGCGCATGTCGAGGCGCAGCCCCCGCCAGAGAGCGCCGGCGATCACCGGCAGGTGCGGGACCCGGTCGTCCTCGCGGAACCACCCTCGCGTGTCGACGTGGAACAGCTGCGCCGCGCGGCCGGCCCGGTCCTGCAGCTCTTGAGGCAGCGAGGCGAGCAGCTTGAGCCGCGCCGCAGCGAGCTCGCGGCCAAGGCCGAGCTCAGCCGCCGGCCCGCGAACGGACACGATCGGAACGCCGGCCTCGGCGAGCGCCTGGGCGTCGCGCTGCACGGTCCGCTCGGAGACCTCGAGCCGTTCGGCCAGGTCGATCGCGGTTAGATGTCCGCGTGTCTGGAGGAGCAGGAGGAACGAGACGAGGCGGCTGGCACGCACTTTTTCGAGCCTACTCGACAAACCCGACAGAAGATGGCGGGAATGATCGATAGGTTCCTGCAATGCGTTTCGTCCTCGACTCGGGCCGCCGGATCGCAGTCCATCTGACGAGCACTCGCGCGCTCTGGCCGGCAGCCGAGGAGCGCCTGATCGTCTTCTGCCACAGCGCACCCGGAGCCGGCAGCTTCGACCCCGATCCCGCGCAGACGAAGGCAAGCAAGGCGACGTTGCTCTCGGTCGACCGGCCGGGCTATGGACGCTCCGACCCGGTGCCCGCAGGCCGCTGGTCGATCGTGGCCTGCGCCGCCGACGACATCGCGGCCGTCCTCGACAACATCGGCGTGGAGCCGGTCGGCGTCGTCGGCTGGTCCGCGGGTGGACGGGTCGCGCTCGCACTCGCTGCCCGCCGTCCCGACCTGGTCGAGCGGGTGGCGGTGATCGCAACCCCGGCGCCCGACGACGCGGTCCCGTGGATCGACCCGCACCAGCGCGAAGAGCTCCAGCGGCTCTGTGCGCTCGCGCCCGAGGACGCACATGAGGCGCTCGCGCTAAGCCTCGGAGCGGTGATCCCGTCCGATCCGTTCTCCGACGAGGCGCTCTGGCTGGTCGCCGCCGAGGGGACCTCGGACAAGGCCGCGCTGCGGAGCCCGGGTGTGCGCAACCGCCTCGGCGAGATGCTCCGCGCTGCATTCGCCCAGGGCGCCGCCGGCCTGGCCGCCGACATCGCCGGCTACTGCCTGCAGCCGTGGGGGTTCGAGCCCGAGGAGGTCGAGGCCAAGACGCTTCTCCTCTACGGCTCCCGGGACCCGGTCGCGGGTCCCGCGCACGCGCGGTGGTGGCAGGAGCGCATCCCGGACGCGCGGCTCGAAGTCGCTCCCGACGCCGGGCACCTGGTGCTGTTGCCGATGTGGTCGCGCGCACTTGCGCACCTGACCCCCGAGCGCGTCGTGACCGCGTTCCCCGAGCGCCGACCGCCGGCAGGCTTCGAGGAGTTCCCGGCCGCCTGACCCCCGCCGCCCGGCACGGTCACCGACCTCGTCGCCGAATCGGAGCTCGGGTCCCACGAGCGAGATCCCGCGACGCGCGAGGGAACTCCGGCCAGCCGCGACTGTACGCGCTTATGGAAACAGCCATTATCTGACTTTGCATAAGCGAACGCTGTCCTGCATATGCCTAAGTGCATAATGCAGCTGTGCATAAAGATGCGACGAACCCATTCACGTTCGGCGACCTCGCGCTCGACGAGGCCTTCACCGACCGTGAGGACGAGCTCCGCGAGCTGACCTCGGACATGCTCAACGGGCAGAACGTGCTCGTCTACGCCCCTCGCCGGTATGGCAAGTCGTCGCTCGTCTTGCGTGCCGCACAGGAGGCGCTGAGGAAGAAGGCGCTCGTCGGCTACTGCGACCTGATGAAGACGCCGACGAAGGAGCGGTTCGCGGCGGCCCTCGCGAAGACGATCTACGCCGACATCGCGTCGCTCGTCGACCAGGCCTTCGAGCGAGCGGCGGATCTCTTCCGCGGCCTGCGGGTGATCCCGACGATGGACATCGACCCGACGGACGGATCGCTGCGCTTCAGCTTCCAGGCCGGCCGGCGCAAGGAGGACATCGACGACACGATCGAGCGGCTGCTCGAGCTGCTCGGCGAGCTGGCGGCCGAGCGGAAGCGGCGGGTCGTCTTCGTCTTCGACGAGTTCCAGGAGGTCCTCGCGCTGGACAAGCGCTTCCCGAACCTGATGCGCGCCGTCTTCCAGGCGCAGCCCGAGGTCAGTCATGTCTACCTCGGGAGCAAGCGCCATCTGCTCGAGCGCATCTTCAACGATCGGAACGAGCCGTTCTGGCGCAGCGCAAAGCAGCTCGAGATCGGTCCGATCCCGCCCGAGAAGTTCGCAGGGTTCATCCGGGAGCGCTTCGCGGACTCGGGCAAGGCAATCGCCGACGAGGCCGTCGAGCGCGTGCTCCACGCCAGCGGCGGCCACCCGTACGGCACGCAGGAGCTCGCCTACTTCGTCTGGGAGCTCGTCGCGCGCGGCAAAAAGGCGTCGGTCGCCGACGTCGAGGAGGCGCTCGTCCGCGTCGTCCGCTCGGAGCACAACCACTTCGCGCAGCTCTGGGACGATGCTCCGCACGCGCAGCGGCTGCTGACGCTGGCGCTCGCGGCAGAGCCAACCGGCAGCGTCTACTCGTCCGGCTACCACTCGCGGCACGAGCTGCCGTCGAACCCGACGCTGCAGACCGCGCTCGCGGCGTTGACGAAGAAGGAGATCGTCGGGCGTAGCAACGACGGCGAATACCGCGTGATCGAGCCTTTCTACTGCGAGTGGCTCCAGCGCGAGCAGCTGCCTTGAGACGCGTCGCCAGGCGGAGCTGTCGATGTCATGCGCGGTGACTCGGTTGCTCTCAGCCCTCGGATAAGCGGTGCGCTGCCCCGGCATCCCGGACGAGCATGCGGACGATCTCCGCGGCCGGCGCCGCAACGGCGAGCCGGTGAGCCTGGCCTGCCCAGAGGTTGAACCCGTCCGGGTCTCCGCGTCGGCGGGCTTCTGCGCGTAAGGGCGCGGTGGCGTGATGGACGTGCGGGTAGGCCGACGGCGCCTCGGAGCTGTGCTCGACGAGGAAGCGGTTGGCGAGCCCCCGCGCGAGCCGCCCGGTAAACGCGCGGGTAAGCGTCGTCTCGGTCTCGGTCGCGAGCGCCGCCCGGTGAGCCGGATGGGTTCCCGCTTCATCCGCGCGCAGGAACCCCGTGCCGATCTGCGCCGCGGTTGCGCCGGCCGCGAGCACGGCGGCGAGCGCGGCTCCGTCCGTGATCCCGCCGGCTGCGACCAGTGGTAGGTCGAGCTCCGCTCCGACGAGCCCGAGCAAGACGAGCGTGCTCAAGCCTTCGGCGTCGTCGCGGTCGACGAACGAGGCTCGGTGGCCGCCCGCTTCGATGCCCTGCAGAACGAGCGCGTCGACTCCGGCGCCCGCTGCGCTTCGCGCCTCGGCGACGTCCGTCACCGTCACCCACAGCTCCGACCCTGCGTTTCGGAGCGCAGCGACCACGTCGCGCGCCGGACAGCCGAACGTGAACGAGACCACCGGGACCGGCTCCTCCTCGAGGGCGGCGAGCTTGGCGTCCCAGTCGTCGTCGTCGTCTCGCGGCTCGCCGGCGGCGGCGCCGTAGCGGGACGCCTCGTCGCCCAGCCGCTCGACGTAGTCACGCAAGGCCCGCTCGTCCACGGGAGCTCGCCCCGGGACGAAGACATTGACGCCGAAGGCGTTGTCGGTGCGCTCCCGCAGCTCCCGAATGTCGGCGCGCATCTGTGCTGCCGTGCGGTAACCGGCCGCGAGGAAGCCCAGGCCGCCGGCGTCGCTCACCGCGGCGGCGAGCGCGGGAGTAGCCGGGCCTCCGGCGAGGGGGGCGAGCACGATCGGATGCCGGAGGCCGGCGAGGATCATCTGCGACGCGGCTAGCCTGCCGGCTTCTCCCACACCGAGATGTGCTTCTCGCTCTCGCTCCTGAACGGCTCCCGATTCCAGTCGCTCCAGCGCTCGCGCAGGCGCATCCCGGCCAGCTGGGCCATCAGGTCCAGCTCCGCCGGCCAGGCGTACCGGAACGGGATCGAGACCTGCTCGAGTTTGCCGTCCACGACGGAGAAGTGATGGGAGGTCAGGCCTTGCCGGGCGACGTCGAACTCATCGATCCCCCAGCGCGTCTCGCTCACGTGGAAGGCGTGGATCGTCTCGCCCGGCGGCAGGCGCCGGAGACTCGGCACCCCGACCTCGATCACGAAGGAGCCGCCGGGCTCGAGGTGCGAGGCGACGTTCCGGAAGCACGCGATCTGGGCGTCCTGCGTCGTCAGGTTCATGATCGTGTTGAAGACCAGGTAGGCGACCGAGAAGGTCCCCTCCACGCGGGTCGCCGCGAAGTCTCCGATCGTGACCTCGATCTGCTCGGCTCCGGGCTTTTCCCGCAGCCGCTCGACCATCGCCCTCGACATGTCGATCCCGTGCACCTGCAATCCGCGCCGCGCGAGCGGAACTGCGATGCGACCCGTCCCGATCCCGAGCTCGAGCGCCCGCCCGCTCCCGGCGAGCTCGGCGAGGAAGTCGACCGCCGGCTCGACGACGGCCGCGTCGAACATCTCGGCCGAAGACTCGTCGTAGCGCGCGGCGACGCGCTCGTCGAAGTACCCGTCGTCGCCCGGTGCCGTCAACATCGCGAAGCTAGCACCGATGAGTTGCGAGCCTGGCGCCGGTCCTAGCAGCGGGCAATTGCCATCCGAGCGGAAAGGTGCCGAGATGAATACGTCGCTGACCAGCGTCGCCGCGATCACGATGTTCGTGGAGGACACGCAGCGGTCGAGGTCGTTCTACGAGCAGGTCTTCGGGCTGTCTCCGATCCACGAGGACGAGAACGCGGTGGCGTTCCGGTTCGAGAACATGGTCGTCAACCTGCTGAAGAGGCCGGCCGCGCACGAGCTGATCGAGCCGGCGACCGTCGCCGGCCCGGAAGCCGGCTCGCGCTTCCAGCTCACCATCGGCGTCGACGATACGGACGCCGTGTGCGAAGAGCTGGCTGCGCGCGGAGTCGAGCTGCTCAACGGCCCGATGGATCGCGAATGGGGCCTGCGCACGGCCGCCTTCGCCGATCCCGACGGGCATATCTGGGAGGTCGCCGCGAAGCTGCCCGACCGCACGCCGGCATAGCGGCCGACCCGTGAAACGGATACGGTCACCTCGTGCGAATCCTGCTCGCGGCGGTCATCATCTTCTTCCTCGTGCTGTGGGTGCGGGCGGTGATCGACGTCTTCCGGCGCCGCGACCTCACTCCGGCCGCCAAGTCGGCGTGGGCGATCATCATGCTGCTCGTCCCATTCATCGGGCTGCTCGTCTACGTGATGCTGCGCCCGTCGGACGCAGTTGCGCAGCGCGCGCCCCGTTAGCCACCACGCCGGCGAGGCGATGAGCGAGTACGTACACGGCTACGGGACGCCCGAGCAGGAGCGGCTCGTGCAGCAGGCCGAGCACTGGCGGCACCGGCTGATCGCCGACGGGACGCACCTCGAGCCCGGAACGCGGTTGCTCGAGGTCGGCACCGGCGTGGGCGCGGTGCTGGCCGTGCTCGGCCAGGAGTTCCCGGGGATTCGCCTGACAGGCGTCGACATCGAGCCCAGGCAACTCGAGTTCGCGCGCGGGCATCTCGCGCGCGCCGGAGTCGAGGCGACCCTGGTGCAGGCCGACGCGCTCGCGCTCCCGTTCGAGGACGAGTGGTTCGACCACGTCTGGATGATGTGGCTGCTCGAGCACATCCCCGATGCAACCGGCGCGCTGCGCGAGGCGCGGCGGGTGCTCGTTCCCGGCGGGGCGATGACCGCGATCGAGGTCGACTACTCCACCGTCCGCGCGGAGCCGACTTCGCCCGCGCTCGAGGCGCTCTTCCGTGCAATGGTGCACGGCATGGCCGCCGCGGGCTGGAGCGACGCAGGCACGCGTCTTCCGCACTGGCTGCGCGAGGCCGGCTTCCGCAACGTCGACGAGGGCGAGCGGCCGTTCTGGTGGACCGGCGAGGACCTGGCCCGACAGGCCAACTACGCCGCCGACGTGATCGAGAGCGCGCTCGAGGCGCTCGCGCAACAGCCCGGGGCGAACGAGGACGAGCTGCGTGCAGGTCTTGCCGACCTCCGCGGTCTACCGAGCCGGACGGGCGCGGGCCTCGGCTGGGTCATGCACAAGTCGACGGGGGCGCGCTAGATTCGACCCTGTCTACGAGCCCGTCAGCGGCCGGAACGGAGGGCGGCACGGGCGCGTTCGAGGCTCTCGGGCGGCCAGAGGGCCTTCGTGTCGTAGTACTCCGAGAACGCCGGCACCTCGTCGGGCAGCGTGACCCAGGGCACCTTCGACCTCGTGTAGATGTGGACGTCCGGTGTGACTACCGACGGGTCGTCGAGCGTCCCGGCGCGAACGAACCACACGCCCGGGCGCCCGTACTCGCTGAAGACGGCGACCTGGCAGATCGGGCAACGGTGGATCCGCTGCTTGCTCCCGTCGTCGCGCGGGACGTCCACCGGCTGTGGCTCAACGGAGAGCAGCTCGACGCGGTCGGCCTCGATCAGGAGGTTGATCACGAAGGCGCTTCCGGTCTGCCGCTGACAGTTCAGGCAGTGGCAGCAATGGACGAAGAGCGGCTCGGACGTCAGCCGGTAGCGAACCGCTCCGCAGGCGCAACCGCCCTCACGTGACGTGCTCATCGGGCTCCTCTCCGTCGTCGCATGCGACGTTGACGTAGCCGGAGCGGAACGGGCTCGGCTCACCCGATGCGGAGTCGTACGCGTGTCGCCAGACACAGCCGGTGTCGTTCGTCAGGAGGTGAATCGACACCGACGTCTCGGCAGACGTCGTCCGAACCCGGTGGATGTCGTCGCGCGGTGGGATCAGGACGTAGAAGTCGCCTGCGCCGATCGAGCGGCGCTCGACGAGCTCGAGCACGCCGTCGCCGTACGCGTAGATCTCCTCGTCCTGCGTGCCGCAGTAGAGACCGACGAGGCCCCAGGCCAGGTGGTCGTGAATCGGCGTCTCCGAGCCGGATGGTACGACGAGTGAGAACAGCGACAGCGATCCGTCGGCCGCGCGATAGAGCAGCCACTGGCCGATGCCGCCGCCCATCCCGCTCACCTCGGCAGGCGCCCGGTACTCGGCCGGAAGCCAGTCCCCGTCCGCGAGCAGTTCGGCGAACGACGGCCTGATCGCCCCGCAAGCCTCCCCCGGCGACGCCGCGCCGGCGATCGTCGCGTGGACGCCGGCGACGAACGCGCGCACGACCGGCGTGTCGAGTGGGAACTCACCGTTCACGACTGCGCGTAGTTCATCAGCCGGCAGGACGCGTCGTCCACCCGGGATGATGCGCAGCGGCCCGCCGCGCGCGATGCTGCGCGCTCATGAGCATCGAGGCCACCGCCGCGATCCCCGAGGAATCGAAGGGCGACCAGCGGCTCGCGCTTCTGCTCGGGATGGCGATGTTCGTCCTCGTGGTGGACACGTCGCTGATGAACGTGTCGATCTCGGCCGTCGTGCGCGACCTCGACACCACCGCCAGCGGCGTCCAGTCGGCGATCGCGTTGGAGGCCCTCGTGTCGGCGGCCTTCATCCTGATCGGGAGCAAGATCGGCGACCTGATCGGGCGCAAGCGCGCGTACGTCCTCGGCCTCCTCGCCTACGCGGTCGGCGCGCTGTCGATGACGCTCGCGCAGAGCCTCGTGCCGATCATCATCTTCTGGGCGATCATCGGCGGCATCGGCGCGGCGCACCTGCTCCCGGCGATGCAGTCCCTGATTCACGGAAACTTCGAGGGGCCGATGCAGCGAAAGGCGTACGCGCTGGTCGGAGCCTCCGCAGCAATCGCCGCCGCGGTCGGGCCGCTGATCGGAGGCTTCATCACGACGTACCTCTCGTGGCGGATCGCGTTCCTCGGCGAGGCGATCATCATCGCGGTCGTCCTCGCCGGCATCAAGCTCGTCCACGACGTGCCGTACACCGGCTCGAAGGGCGTCGACGTCGTCGGCGCGACCCTCTCGGCGATCGGGATGGGCGGCGTCGTGCTCGGCGTCCTCGTCTGGCAGGAAGGCGGCGAGGCCGTCGGCGCGCTCATCGCGGTGGGCGTGATCGCGCTCGGGTCGCTCGTGTGGTGGCTCTCCAAGCGCAAGCGCGAAGGGAAGCCGGCGCTGCTGGACGTCGGTCTGTTCTCGTCGAAGTACTTCCGGCTCGGCATCTCGGGCCAGACGCTGCAGCAGATCGCCCTCGGCGGGATGATGATCGCGCTGCCGATCTACCTCCAGATGGTGCTCGAGTACAACGCGATGGAGGCCGGCCTGTCGCTCGCACCGCTGTCGCTGACGATGTTCGCAATCGCGGTGCTCGCCGGTCGCAAGGTGGGCAACCGCAGCCCGAGCCGGATCATCTTGATCGGCTTCCTCTTGCTCTCCGCCGGCCTTCTCGTGCTGATCCCGATCGTCCCGCGCGCCGATTCCGGGTGGGCGATGGCGATTCCGCTCGCGGTCGCGGGCGCGGGGCTCGGCCTGCTCGTGTCGCAGCTGAACAACTACACCCTCGCCCCGATCGAGGAGGAACGCGTCAGCGAGGCGGCAGGCGTCAATTCCGCTGGCGGGTCGTTCGGGCTCTCGTTCGGCCTCGCCTTTGCGGGCGCGATCATGCTGGCGTCGCTCTCGCTCGTTTTCACACAGAAGGCCGAGTCGAGCGACGTCCTTTCCTCCACGCAGCAGGAGCAGGTCGCGAACCAGCTTGAGGAAAACGCCGAGGTGATGACGAACACCCACCTCGAGGAGCTCCTCGCGGGGCAGCCGCCGGCCGTCCGAGAGGAGATCGTTCGCATCAATGAGGACGCGCGACCGATCGCGCTTCAGATCGCGCTGCTCATCCCGCTCGGCGCGGCGCTGCTCGGCCTCCTCAACGGTTTCCGAATGACCCGGCTACCGGATCCGGAGCCGTCGGCGGCCTCGGAAGGCGTCCTCGGCGGTTAACCTCAGAGTCCTCTTGAGCGATTACCGAGTCGTCCACCTCGACGAGATCGACGAGATCAGCGACGGGCGCGAGCCGCTGCGGCCGGTACGCCACCATCTCGGCATTACCGCGTTCGGGATCAACACGTGGACCGCACGAGAGGTCGGTGACCGGATCATCAACGAGCACGACGAGACCGACGAGGGGAGCGAGGAGCTGTATTTCGTCTCCAATGGCCGCGCGGTGTTCGAGCTCGACGGCGAGCGGCGAGACGCGCCGGAGGGAACGTTCGTCTTCGTCCCGCCCGCAGTGAAGCGCACGGCGTTCGCGGAGCAGCCCGGCACGACGCTCGTCGCGGTCGGCGGCATCCCCGGGAAAGCGTACGAGCCCCGCGGCTGGGAGATCTGGGCGCAGCTCGTCCCGCTCTACCAGGCCGGCGAGTACGCCGCGGTCGCCGACCGCGGACGCGAGCTGGTCAAGGTCAATCCCCAGTACCCGCTGCTGTTCTACAACGTCGCCTGCTGCGAGGCGCTCGCCGGCCGGACGGAGGACGCGATCGAGCACCTTCGGCACGCGGCCGACCGTTCCGAGGACCTCCGCAGGTACGCCAAGCAGGACTCGGACTTCGACTCGATCCGCGACGAGCCGGCCTTCAAGGAGATCGTCGGCGCCTGACGCGGCAATGTCGACGATCCAGCCCGAGCTCTGCGTCGACAGCCGACGCGGGACGTGGCCTCCGGGGGTCACCGGAGCCTGACGGTCTCGAGGCCGAGCCAGGAGGCCAGGTTTTCGAGCTCGGCGCGCACGGCTTCGGTCATCGCCTTCGTGAACCGCACGTCCTGGTGGACGGCGTGGACGTCCAGGGCGGATTGCTTCCGATCGGCGGTGGCGTCGACCTTGCCGACGAGGCGGTCCTTGAGCACGGGTAACGCGAAGTAGCCCCAGCGGCGCTTGTCCTTCGGCTTGTACATCTCGAGCGCGTACTCGAAGTCGAAGAGCTCCTGCGCCCGCGCGCGGTCGTACGAGAGCCGGTCGAACGGCGACAGCAGCGCGGTCCGCCCCTCGAAGTCCTGCTCGAGCGCCTCCGGCTCCACGCGCCACTCGCCGACGACCCCCTCGACGGTGGCCGGCACGCCGGCCTCACCCACGTCGACGGGCTCGATCGGCATCTTCCTCGTCCGCGCACGGGCGATGCCGAGGGACCGCAGCCGGCGCTCGTTCTTGATCCGCTCCGCCTTGTCGACGGACGGCACGTGCACGTCGCCGGGGTAGACCCGCTCGGGCACGTCCCACAACCGCTCACGACCGACGCGGCCGGCCACCGCGACCTCGCCTCGCATCATCAGGAGCTCCAGCATCTGCGTCACGTTGCGGTTATGCGTCCACCCGGTCGACGCCCACGGCACCGCCGACGTGTCCGGAATGTCGCGCGAGATCACCGGCCCCGATTCGGCGAGCCGGTCGAGGATGTCGCGCCGGAACGAGTCGTTCTCGCGGAGCCACGTCCGCGTGCGCTCCCACGGCGGGAAGTTTTCGGCGCCGGCCAGATAGAGCCCGACGTCGCTCATCGGCCGCACCAGCGCGTCGTGCTCGAACAGCGTCCGGTCCTCCTCGAGCGCCTGCTGCAGCTGCTCGGGCCGGTAGGACGAGCCGAGCCGGGTCCAGGCGACGAGGTCGGCGGCGGGCGCGATCGCGGCAGTCGGATCGATCTGCAGAAAGGTCAGGTGCCCGATCGTCTCGAGCAGGTCGCGAGGCCGGTTCGCATCGAGAAGCTGGGCGCGGACCGCGATCCGGCGCGCCTCGGCCGTGCTCAGCCGGACGACGGACACGGGCCGGAGGCTAACGATCTCGACAGATGAGGCGATTTCGCCGAAGCGCGTCACGCAGCGTCGTTCGACGCAGGCCCGACTCCCTAGCGAGCGTCGTCCGCGTGACCGGCTGCAAGGACCCGACGAGCGAGAGGAAGGCGCCCGTGCCACACGTCGTAGAAGTCGCCGAAGACCGGCCCGACGCTGGCTTCTCGGCCGCAAGCCGTTCCGCGCGGTCCTTGGTGCCGCGCGCGTCATCCTTGAGGTTCTTCCCTCATGGCGCTGGACAACCCGTGGCATTTCGGCCGCCGCCTGCCCAAGCTAGATCTCGCTCGTCGCGGACACGTCTAAATCCGCGGCACTACCGACGCTCGTGCGGATTTCCCGCACTGACGGGCTACGGTGGTCGCGTGAAACGACATGCCGCTCTCGTCCCGCTCGCACACGATCATCACCACGCGCTCGTCGAGGCGCGGCGGCTCTCGCGTGGCGCGGCCGAGGACGAGGTCGAGCGGGTCGACGCGGCCGAGCGCTTTCTCGCGTTCTACGCCGCCGACACGATCGAGCACTTCCGGGAGGAGGAAGAACGGCTCTTTCCCCTCCTCGTCGACCAGGGCGACGCCGCCAACGAACTGCTGGTGCGTGCGCTCCTCGACCACCAGCGAATCCACGCGCTCGTGCAGAGGCTCCGGGAGGGGGTCGCCGCGACGAGCGCCGATGCAGCCACGATGCGGGAGTTGGGCGAGCTGTTGCACGGCCACATTCGCCTCGAGGAGCGCGAGCTCTTCCCGTTCATCGAGGCAGCGGTTTCCGAGCAGGAGCTCGGCGAGATCGCGATCGAACCGCGCGACCCCAGCGCCGAGCGGCAGGTCGTCGATCTCATCGGCCCGTCCGGAACTGGGCCGCTATGGGGCACGCAGAGCGAGGACTTGAACGTGACCTTGCTGGCGTGGCCGGCCCGCGGCGGCCCGGGCGGCGAGCACCGCAACAGCGAACGCGACGTGCTGCTCGTCGTTCTGGAAGGTCAGGCGACCGTGATGCTCGAGGGCGACGAACATCTCGTTCGAGCCGGGCAAGCGCTCGTCGTGGAGAAGGGCCGCACGCGCAAGATCAGCGCCGGCGCGGACGGCGTCCGCTACCTCTCGATCCACCTCCGCCGCCGGCCGCTGGAGATCGGCCGCGCTGCGCCCGCCAAGCCATAGTCAGTCGCCGAGAGCAGGCGCGCCGGGCAAGCGGAGCCGCCCTGACTCCAGCTTCAGATGGAAGCGCCCGTCGGCTCGCTAGCGGCGTCGCGGGCGGCCCGCGACGACCAGGCCATAGAGGACGTGGTCGGCGACGATCGCCGCGCGCTCGGACATCGGCCGCTCCGAGCGCTTCCGCAGCCCGAGCATCGGCGCCAACACGCTCTCGAAGAACGACCAGGTCCCGATTCCGTAGGCGGGTCCTGACCAGCGGTGGCGGCGAATTGCCGCCGGAAGGAGTGCGAACGTCGCGCCGCCCACCGCGCCGTAGCCCCAGTGCGCCAGCTCGATCGCCTCTTCCCGGTACTGACGCGGGACGAGCTCGAGGAAGTGCGGGAGGGCGTCTTCGAAGATCTCCTGGGGCGGGTCCTTCGGCAGCAGATTGAGGCCGACCGTCATGACGCGCATCCCGGTCATCGCCATCGCCGCGATCGCGCCGCGGAGCGCGTACGTGCCGAGGTGAGCTGGATCGGAGTGGGTCATTCAGGCTTTCGACCGAGTCGAGGAGGACGTGGTGCGCGCCGGCGAGCGTGCGGGCACGAGCCCCCGATCTCGCCGCAAGCCCGCGGCCGACCTCCTCTAGTGAGGCCGGCGCGGGGCCTGCTGGCGCTACTTGGTTTCGCCCTCCTGCACCTCGCCTCGCCAGGCGCCGGTCTCCTCATCGCGGTTTTCGATCAGCTGCTTGAACCGCTCGAGGTCGCCATGCACCTGATCCTTGACGACGCCGAGGAGATCGCCTGCCACGTTCTCGGTCGTCGATTCGCCTTCGACGTCCATCTGGACGTTGACGCGGGTTTGATTCGCGCCCACCTGCTCGAAGGTGACGACGCCGTCGTTCTTGACCTCGCCGTCGATCGTCTTCCAGGCGATCGTCTCGTCCGGCCGCTGCTCGGTGATCTCCGTCGTCCACTGACGGCTCTCGCCGCGGATCTCCGCGACCCACTGAACGTGTGTGTCGTCGAGCTGCTGGACGGACTCGATCCCGTCCATGAATTTCGGAAACTCCTCGAATTGCGTCCACTGGTTGTACGCCTGCTGAACCGGCACCTGAACGTCGATCGAGTCTTGAACCTTGGGCATGGACCCTCCTCACTTCATTGGACTGCGGGGCACTCTCCAGGTCGCGGACTTGGGGGGCGCCGTGCCGCAGGCGGCTCCCCCCACGCGTCCGAGGGTGCTAGCGCTCGTCGTCCCTGTCGCGATGGTCGCTCCCGCTCTTGGCGAGACCGCGGCTGACCATGTAGCCGATCGCGACGGCAGCCACCAGCGTCCACGCGCGAGGCGCGTCGAAGTTGTCCGCCTGCGCCGCGGCGACGAGAATCGCGGCGATAACGCCGATCATCGCCCAGAACTCCGTCGTCAAGAACGACGCCTTTGTCTCCTCGCGGTGTGTCACCTTCGGCCGAGACGCCTGCGTACGGCGATCGTCCGTCGTGATGTCGCGTGTTGCCATGTTGACTCCCCCTTTGGTGGTGAGGAGTCACCGTAGGCCCGAAAAAACCAATGCGCGTATGAATTGCACGCGCGTCCTACGTGCGTATGCTCACGGTCGCGTCCACCGGCCTCGGCTTCGCTCGTCGGGACGGACGAGCGCCCATCCGGCGATCGCGAGCAGCGTGCCGACCGCTAGGAAGGCGAGATCCCAGGCTGTCTGGTTTCCGGTCTCGCGAACGTGATGAATCCCGAGGATGTGATGGTCGACCAGGCCCTCGACGAGGTTGAAGAGGCCCCAGCCAACGAGCAGCCAGCCCACGAATGCACGACCGCTGATCGCCCAGCGCCAATCCGTCGTGCGTCGCCAGAGGATCCAGAGGCCCATGAGCACTGCGCCCCACGTCGCGGCGTGGAACAGCCCATCCCAAAGCATGTTGTTTTCCAAGCCCGCGACAGTCGTTTTCGGGTAGCTGCCTTCGCTGCTGAGCAGGTGGTGCCATTGGAGGATCTGGTGGAGGACGATCCCGTCTACGAAGCCGCCGAGGCCGATGCCGAGCAGGATTCCGGGGGCGCGGGGCCGGGTGACCGCCTCAGAGGCGCCAATCGCCGAAACGAGTTGCCCGGAACTCTTCGTGGTAGCCAAGGCGCGGTGTCTGCCCGCCGCCGCTTCGGCAAAACGTCCGGCGATGAGCGGCATGGCGGCGCGTGTGTCGCGGACAACCGAAGCCCGAGTTCTTAGCCCGCGCCGTTTCGTTGATCGTCGGTCGATGTCAACCCAGCCTCCGCCTCGGCGCACGCATCGGAATGCCGGGAGGCGAGCGTTCGGCTCGCTTTCGATGAGGATCTTCACACATCCGTTTAGTCGATCCCTCCAGCGGCTACGGGGCACGAACAACCAACCGAGGAGGGGTTATGACCGGTGTGGAGCAGACCGCCGAGCGCGGCGCTGCAGGCTCGGAGCAGTCGGCGTCGGACCAGGCGAAGGAGCGGGTCCAGGAGACGGCTGAGCAGATGGGGCAGAAGGCCCAGGAGGTTCGAGGTCAGGCTGGCGATCGCGTCCGGCAGGAACTCGACTTGCGCTCGACGCAAGCCGGTGGGCAGGTATCGACAACGGCGGCCGCGATCCGTCGGGTCGGCGAGGAGCTGCGTCAGGACGGCAATCAGGGCGTCGCCAAGTACGCCGATCAGGTGGCGGAGCGCGTCGAGCGTCTGGGGAGCTACCTGAGCCAGTCGAGCGCGGACAGGATGCTGCACGATGCCGAAACCTTCGCGCGTCGGCAGCCGTGGCTGGTTACGCTTGGGGGCGCGGCAGCTGGGTTCCTGGCGTCTCGTTTCGTCAAGGCGTCGAGCGCAAACCGCTATCAGCGGTACGACGCCGAGAACGGCAACAGCGCGGCGGCGCTGGCCTCGCCGCCCACCCGGGACCCGGGAACGGTGCCGAGCGCCCAGCCCGATTCGGCCATCAGCACCGTGACGGGCGAAAGGAGCGCGGGACGTGGCCAGCTCTAACAGCACCGACGAGCTGCGTCAGGCGCAGCTTCGCGATCAGTCGACGGGCGAGCTCGTCAAGCAGCTCGCAGACGAGACGAAGACGCTCGTTAGGCAGGAGCTCGAGCTCGCGCGCGCGGAAATGAGCCGCATGGGGGAGGCAGTCGTCGCATTGGCAGGTCAGGAGCTCCGGCTGGCCAAGGCGGAGATGGCGGAGAAGGGCCGCACTGCCGGCCCGGGGTTCGGGATGATCGGAGCTGCCGGCGCGGCCGCGCTTCTCGCGGCGGGGGCGCTGTCGGC
>Ga0126305_10000467_pt1 | contig 17516 bp, 14 predicted proteins | sample Plot26_FD_92536 | JGI IMG/M metagenome (GOLD analysis project Ga0126305, IMG submission 92536) | Serpentine soil microbial communities from UC McLaughlin Reserve, CA, USA - Plot26 | ecosystem: Environmental > Terrestrial > Soil > Grasslands | place: USA: UC McLaughlin Reserve, Lake County... | reverse complement strand
CTACTTCCCTTACCTAAGCATGACCTTTTAATGTTAGTTCCATTTCGGAACGCTGAAAATGCCTGTGCTGCTGTAAGTGCCATTTTTATGGCCGGCTATACACCAAGTGCTATGGAATTTATGGAACGCGATGCGCTTGAATGGGTAATGCGTTTTGTAGATAACAATATTATTCCGTTTGACAATGAAGTACAGGCTCATTTACTGATAGAAGTAGATGGAAATGATGTGGATGTCTTAATGAAGGATATGGAAGGTATTTCTGAAATTGTGATGGGTTTTGATTGTGGCGAAATTTTATTTGCAGAAGATGCGCAGCAAAAAGATCAGCTATGGAAATTACGGCGGAGAGTAGGAGAGGCGGTAAAATCACATTCTATTTATAAGGAAGAAGATACGGTAGTGCCGCGGGCCCAATTGCCGATTTTGTTGAAGGGAGTAAAGGATATTGGTAAAAAATATGGTTTTCATTCCGTTTGTTATGGGCACGCCGGTGACGGTAATTTACATGTGAATATTATTAAAGGTGAACTTAGCGATGCACAATGGAGTGGATCATTGAAAGATGGTATCAGAGAAATCTTTGAATTGGTAAAAAGCCTGGGGGGAACTATAAGCGGTGAACATGGAGTGGGCCTGGTACAAAAAGAATATTTACCTATTGTTTTCAATACTATGCAAATGCACCTTATGAAAGAGATAAAAAAAGTTTTTGATCCGAATAATATTTTAAACGCCGGGAAAATTTTCGATTAAGTCTAACCTTTCGATATGAGAAACACAATATTTATATTAATTGTTTTGGCAAGCTCACTGTGCTCTTTTGCACAAGATGAACCAACAAATGAGAAGAAGGGTTTTCAAAAAGAAAAATTATTTGTAGGAGGGAATTTTGGGCTCTCATTCGGCACCTATACTTTAATTAATATTTCTCCGCAAGTTGGATATCGTTTCACTGATTACGTTGCTGCAGGTTTAGGCATTAATGCTCAATATATCAGTGAAAAGGTTTACAATTATTATAATGGTCAGGCAGATTACAAAATTTCGCGTGGTGTTACTGGCTTGAATGTCTTTGGAAGGGTTTATCCAATTAACCAAATTATGTTACAAATTCAACCAGAAGCGAACTATGTTTTTGGAAATACCAAATATTACAACAGTTCAATTGGAACGACTAAGCTCGATGCCCTTATTGTTCCCAGCCTTTTGATTGGGGGTGGGGCTGTAATCCCATCTGGCAGAGGATCTTTTATCGCCTCTGTGTTTTATGATGTATTGCAGAACATAAATTCGCCGTATGGCGCGAGGCCTATCTATACATTTGGTTATAATGTGGGGCTATAGCAGGTGAGTTTTAAATTCCTCTGGCTCGCTTAACACAGTTAATACTTCGCTCAACTTTCCGTAAAGAAATGCTTCCGTTTCAAGATGTTTTAAATGGGCTATCAGGTGATCGTAAAAGCCGGCCGAATTAAGGACAAATATTTTTTTGTCATGAATGGATAATTGATTCCACGTTAAAATTTCAAACAACTCGTCAAGCGTTCCGAACCCCCCTGGTAAAATAACAGCAGCATCGCACAGGTCGTATAGTTTTCTTTTTCTAACGTGCATATCTTCTACAACTACCAGCTCACTTATATTTTTGTGCTGGCTTTCCCAATTAATTAGTATTTGAGGAATAACACCGCGGACAATACCGCCTTTTTCCATTACGGTGTCAGCAACAATTCCCATCAATCCGTTTTTGCCGCCGCCATAAATCAGTTCAATTTTATTTTCAGCAAATATGCCGGCCAGGCTCCTTGCATGCTCTATGTAAATGTTATTAGTTCCAAACCTTGATCCGCAAAAAATGGCCACTTTGTTAATCTTAGTCATTGCTGTATGTTTGAGCAGCAAATGGAAAACAAATTTTTCTATCTTCAAAAATTACTATTCATTACATCAACAATGTTGACTAAAAAATAATACATGTCGCCACTACTGCTATTCTCTTTTGTAATCGGATACTTTATTATACTATTAGTTGTTGCTTATTATACTTCCCGAAATGCAAACAATGATTCTTTTTTTATCGGCAATAGGAATTCCAACTGGATGTTGGTCGCTTTTGGCATGATCGGAACATCTTTGAGCGGAGTAACTTTTGTAAGTGTGCCCGGAGCGGTAGGAAAGACATTTGCTGGCGGTTTTGAAGCTTTCACTTATTTTCAGATCGTAGTAGGATATGTTATCGGATATCTTGTTATAGCGTATGTTCTGTTACCACTCTATTATAGATTAAATGTTACCTCCATCTATAATTATTTAAGCACCCGGCTGGGTTTTGTTTCTTACAAAACAGGCGCTTCCTTTTTTATTTTATCAAGAACGTTGGGAGCAACAGCGCGGTTGTACCTCGTCGTTGCAATTTTGCAGGACGCTATTCTCTCCAGCTTTGGAATGCCATTTTGGTTGACCACGCTCATTATTCTTCTAATGATATTATTATACACATTTGAAGGTGGTGTTAAAACTATAGTGTGGACTGACACACTACAGACTACGTGTATGTTAATGGGTCTGGTTATTTGTGTTGTTTATATTTTAAAAACATTGGGAATGGGGTTTGGTGAGGGCGTTAACGCGTTAAGCGAAAAAGGTTATACCAATATTTTTGTTTGGGATCCCAACAGCCGCTTATTTTTTCTAAAACAGATTTTAGCTGGGGCTTTTATTACTATTACCATGACCGGCATGGACCAGGAAATGATGCAAAAGAATATTAGTGTAAAAAACCTCAAAGATTCCCAAAAAAACATGATTACATTTTCACTGATACAAGCGGTGGTAGTATTATTGTTTCTTTTTTTGGGCGGCCTTTTGTACTTGTATGGTGGTACAAATAATGTTACAGCTACTGCTGATAGATTGTTTCCTACTATTGCCCTTGCTCAAGGTGTGCCAGCTATAATTTCGGTAATCTTTATCATTGCTCTTATCTCTGCCTTATTTCCAAGTGCTGATGGAGCTATTACAGCATTGACCTCTTCTTTCTGCATTGACATTTTGGGGCTAAAAAGAAGAGAAGATTGGAGTGAAAAAGAAAGACAACGTATAAGAAAGACGGTACACCTGGTTTTTGCTGCTGTCTTTTTATTGTTTGTGATGATTTTCAAATGGGTCAATAGTCCGAGCATGATTGGGGTTATTTTAAAAGTGGCCGGGTATACATATGGCCCTTTATTGGGTTTATTTGCCTTTGGCATTCTTACAAAACGTCAGGTTTCTGACAGGCTGGTTCCTGTTGTTGCCCTGGTGTCCCCGCTCATTTGTTTTTTTATTGATAAGTACCAAAAACAGATCTTTGGTACGTTTGAGATAGGACTTGAACTTATCCTTATTAACGGGTTATTGGTATTTCTGGGCTTGTTTCTTATTTCTAAACCTAAACCCGTTCCCCAACAGGTGAAAGAAATTTTACAGCATGGACATAGTTAATTCATTAGCTCATGCATATGCAGAAAAATATACATCTGCAGAAGACGAACTTTTAAGAAATATATCTGATTTTACTTTTAAAAATCATCCAAAGTCACATATGCTAAGTGGTCATATCCAGGGCAAGTTCCTTGAATTGATCAGTTGTATACTTCAACCGAAAAAAATTTTGGAGATTGGAACATTCACCGGTTATAGCGCTTTGTGCCTGGCAAAAGGACTTACTAATGGAGGGGCTTTGCACACTATTGAGGTTAACACGGTAGATGCTGCAACAGCAAAAGCATATTTTGACCGATCTTTTTTTAAAGAACGAATAATTTTACATATCGGCGACGCGTTAAAAATCATCGATGAATTGCAGGAAACGTGGGATTTGGTTTTCATCGACGCTGATAAGGAAAATTATATCAATTATTTTAACCTGGTTTTGCCTAAACTAAGGACAAACGGCTTTATTTTAGCTGATAATGTGCTCTTTCACGGACAGGTACTAGAAGAGGAAATTAAAGGCAAAAATGCCAAGGCTATACAGGCTTTTAATGATTATGTTTTTGCCAGGACGGATGTCGAAAAGCTAATGTTAACAGTACGAGATGGTTTATACGTGATAAGAAAATTGCACTGATTTTGTTAAGCTGAGAAAAACTAAAGCATCCAATGAAAAAGCTTCCACTTATTCTCATTTTCCTGTTATTAAGCGATTTTATGTTTGGACAATCTTCCGAAGTTGTTCGAAATTATATTACTACTTATAAGGATATAGCTATGCAGGAAATGCAGCGCACAGGTGTTCCTGCTGCTATTACACTAGCGCAGGGAATTCACGAAACAGGTGCCGGACAAAGTGACCTTGTAAGAAAGTCAAACAATCATTTTGGCATCAAATGTAAAAGTGAATGGGTCGGTGAAAGTGTAAGTCATGATGATGACGCCAGGGGCGAATGTTTTAGGAAATATAATGACCCATTGGAGTCTTATCGGGATCATTCCGATTTTTTAAAGAATCGTTCTCACTATGCTTTTTTATTTAAGCTTGACCCTACTGATTATGAAGCCTGGTCCTATGGATTAAAGAAAGCAGGGTATGCTACTAATCCGAAATATCCACAGATATTGATCAAATTAATTCGGGATTATGATCTTCAGGATTACACTCTAATTGCATTAGAACAAAAAACATCCAATAGTGATGTTGTATTGACAAGTAATCCGAATAATATTCAGAATGAATCTTCGTCTGATGCAAAAGGAATAAATTCACCCCAGCTAGGTATAATCCCTGCAACGAATTATCCGGCTGGAATCTTTAAAATTAATGAAACAAAAGTAATCTGGATAACACAAGGAACTTCGTATTTAAAAGTAGCAGAGGAAAATAATGTTTCGCTTGCGAAATTATTCGAGTTTAACGATATGAAAGGCCTTGATATAGCATTGATAGATCATTTGATGTTTTTACAGCGTAAGAGAAAAAAAGGCGCTGCTGAATTTCATATTGTCGGGTTTGGAGAAACCTTGTATAACATTGCCCAAAAAGAAGGCATTAGAATGGAAAGCCTTTTAGATTATAATTTTTTAAAGGAAGGCATGCAGCCAAAAGCAGGGGAAAAACTATACCTGCAGGAAGAAGCGCCTGCTATACCGAAATTGGCTAATCAATCACCCGTTATTATACCTTCATCACAAACATCCGAAACGAAGCTTATTTTTCATACCGTTCAGCCAAAAGAGACGATGTATGCGATCGCCAAAAAATATAATGTAGCTGTAGAGGACGTAATGAGGTGGAATGACATGCAAACGATTCATTTAAAAACCGGCCAACAATTACGCATCAATAAAAAAACAGGGAATGGCACCAATTAAGCTGCACGACAAAAGTTTTGGTACCTATTTATCAGAAAACGCCATTCAGGAAAAAGTTAAAGAAATAGCAACCAACATCAACCAGGATTATAAAGACAAAAAACCGTTGTTCATTGCCATATTGAATGGTTCTTTCATGTTTGCTGCAGACCTGTTTAAGTACCTGGACATAAATGCTGAGATCTGTTTTATTAAGTTGGCATCATATAAAGGGATGAAATCAAGCGGCCATATCATAACAGCCATTGGTTTAGACCAGGATTTATATGACAGAGATGTGATCATTATCGAAGATATAGTGGATACCGGCAAAACGTTAAATGAATTTCTACCAAAACTTCATCACCAGCAACCAAAATCGTTTAAAATTGCGGCCTTATTACATAAGCCAGAAGCAACTCAGTATCCGTTAATTATTGATTATTTAGGCTTTAGTATTCCAAACAAATTTGTAGTAGGATACGGACTGGATTATGATGGTCTTGGAAGGAACTTTAAAGAGATTTACCAGCTTACTGATAACGCTTGACGGCTTACATTAAGTTTTGTATTTTTCGCTGAAGATTGCTTTGAAGCATTTTACACATATTGCGTTCTTAATTTTTTGCCCCCTGCTTGCCTTTAATCAACAATACTACATTAAAGGCGAGGTGAAGGACGAAGCAGGCCATATATTGCAAAATGTAAGTATCGTTTTACACAGCACAGGCTACGTTTATTATTCGGGAGCTGAAGGTTCTTTTGGGATTCTTACCCATAATCCGACTGACACGCTTACCTTTTCTTATGAAGGATTTCAGAAACAGAAGTTAGCTGTAAGTTCAAAAGAGCTTATTGATATAAAACTTAAGAAAACGGCAATTTCCAAAAATGCACACGGATATCGACTTGCCTCCCTTACACAAAATTTAAAAAGAGAAGCACAGCAACAATGGTTTTCAGGAGATGAAACGTATGCCAGTATTATTGAGAACCAATTTATTGATGCCTCGGATTATCCAACAACCGGTTTAACATTAAACGTTGACAGGGCATCTTACAGCAATGTCCGCAGGTTCTTGAATATGAATATGATCGTCCCTCCGGATGCCGTTAGGATGGAGGAAATGCTGAATTATTTCAATTTTAATTATACAGAACCCTCTGATGGAAAAACCTTCGAGATCAGAACAACACTTACCCAATGTCCATGGAGTAAAAACAACCAATTGCTTATTGCGCAAATTGTTTCCAAAAAAATATCTTTTGAAAGGTTACCACCGAGTCACCTGGTTTTTTTGATCGATGTTTCTGGCTCAATGGATATGCCTAACCGCTTACCTCTTTTAAAAAGTGGTTTTAAAGCACTGGTTAATAATTTGAGGCCGGTTGATTCTGTATCTATAATTGTTTATGGCGGAACAGTAGGAATTGCTTTGCCCACTACGGGAGGAGCCGATAAAGAAACTATTTTCAAAACAATAGATAGCCTTCAAGCGGGTGGTTCTACGCCCGGGGAGTCTGGAATCAGGCTTGCATATAGAGTGGCAAGAAATCATTTTATTAAAGGAGGAAATAACCGCATCATTTTAGCAACAGATGGTGATTTTAATGTAGGATTAAAAAAGGAGGATGAACTGGAAGAAATGATTTCTACACAGCGGGAGCAAGGCGTTTATTTAACCTGTTTGGGAATAGGTATGGGCAATTATAAGGACTCAAAAATTCAAGCCCTTGCCCAGAGAGGTAATGGCAATTTTGCTTACCTGGACAGCTATGCAGAAGCAGAGAAAGTATTATTAAAAGAATTTACACAAACGCTTTATACCGTTGCGGATGATGCTTTTTTAAATGTAAAGTTTAATCCCAACTATGTAAAAGAATACCGGTTAATTGGGTTTGATAACAAGGTTGGGGCTATAAAAGATACTACAGCTACCATAGAAGGAGGTGAGATAGGTTCCGCTTATTCAGCTTTAATTGCGTTTGAGATAGTTCCCTCAATGCCCGCTAATACGCTGCTGGAAAAAGAAATCGACAATTTTATTTCGTTTAAGTTAGAATATAAACAACCGGCCAACAGTAAGACGCACCAACTAATTGAAACTCCAAAAATACATATGGTTGCTTTTACTGCCATTCCCAAATGTCAACAGTTTGCCAGTTCTGTTATCATGTTTGGCGCCATGCTGCGTAATTCGAAACTTGCAAAAGATGTTACCTGGAACTCTATTTTGGAAATAGCAACAAACACGGTCGACAACGATAATTACTCTCAAAAAGAATTTATTACACTCATACAACACGCAAGGACTTTGTACGGTAAAAAAAGGAAAAAGGAAAGAGAGGAATAACTTGACATTATAAGTCAAACATATCATCAGTAATAAGCCGTTCATTTATTAACCACTGATTGCTAAGAAAACATCTCCCTCATTTTATCGAAGAAACTTTTTTCATTTTTATCGGGTGCAGGTTTGAAATTAGAGGAATGGCTCAATTTATCTAACATAGCTTTTTCTTCCGGTGAAACATGTTGTGGTGTCCACACATTTACATGTACCAACTGGTCGCCTTTCTCATAACTGTTAACAGCAGGAAAGCCTTTGCCTTTCAGCCGGAATACTTTACCACTTTGAGTACCTGTCGGTATTTTTATTTTGGCGCGACCATCAATCGTAGGTACTTCCACCTGCGTTCCAAATACAGCATCAGTAAATGATATATGGAGATCATAGGCTACATTTAAACCATCACGTTGTAGCTCCTTATGTGGCTCTTCTTCAACCAGGATAATTAAGTCGCCAGACATCCCTCCTCTTTCACCCGCGTTTCCTCTGCCACTAATGTTTAATTGCATGCCTTCCTGAACACCTGCTGGGATGTCAATAGTAACTGTCTCTTCACCATAAATTCTTCCATCACCCTTACAGTTGCCACATTTAGCCGTTATTGTAGTTCCCTCGCCATTACAGGTGGGGCAGGTAGTAACTGTTTGCATTTGGCCCAGGAACGTATTGGTTACTTTTCTTACCTGGCCACTTCCCCCACAAGTGCCACAATTTTGCACACTGCCTTTGTCCTTTGCACCACTACCGCTACACACGTTACAAGAAACGTATTTCTTCACTTTAATACTCTTGGTAACGCCCTTGGCAATTTCTTCGTAATTCAATTTTAATTTGATGCGAAGATTGCTGCCTCTTGTTCCTCTTGCTCTTCTTTGTCCCCCGGCTGTTCTTGCACCACCGGCTCCGCCAAAAAAGCTTCCGAAAATATCTTCGCCAAAAATGTCACCGAACTGGCTAAAAATATCTTCCATATTCATGTTGCCAGGGTGGCCACCGCGACCGTTACTGCTTACACCAGCATGGCCATACCGGTCATATTGGGCTCTTTTATCTTGGTCGCCTAATACTTCATAAGCCTCCGCAGCTTCCTTAAACTTTTCTTCTGCAGATTTGTCTCCCGGGTTACGGTCGGGGTGGTATTGCATGGCCACTTTGCGATAAGATTTTTTGATCTCATCCCCGGAAGCACTTTTACCTACACCTAGTATTTCGTAATAATCTCTTTTCGCCATTTGAATTTGTAACTTGTGATTTATGTAGTCGTCTCGGTAATTCTGTTGACCATTACTTGCGTCGCACTCTTGTACGTAAACAATTCTGTTCAACAATCCACTCTTTATTACTTGCCAACAACAACTTTTGAAAAACGAATGATCTTGTCATTCAAATAATAACCCTTTTGAACCTCGGCCACAACCTTCCCCTTCATTTCTTCTCCGGCATCAATTTCCGTAATGGCCTCATGAAGATCAACATTAAATTCTTTATTAAGGGCCTCAATGGGTTTTAGCCCTTTTGCGGACAAACTATTGCGCAATTTGGTAAATACCAACTGAATGCCTTCTTTTATCTGCTGTACATCTTCTGTTGATTCCATTTGCTTTTGTGCTCTTTCGCTATCATCAAGTACATCCAGCAAGTCACTAATCACATCCCGCCCGGCTGTTTGAATCAGCTCCATTCTTTCCTTAGCCGTGCGGCGTCTGAAATTATCAAATTCGGCTGCCAAACGAAGGTTACGGTCAGTTAACTCGTCAATTTGGACTCTCAACTTTTCAATTTCAGATTCATCAGCTACGGGATCGTTTAAATGCTGGTTACCATCTATATTTTCATCTGTATTAATATTAACGGAAACGTCGTTGTCCTGATTTAACCCGTTTTCCTGTGCGTCATTTTTCTTCATGGTCAAAACAAAATTGTGTGCAAAGGTAGCACTGTCAAGAATATTGCCAACGGAGTTTTAAGGGACAAAATGTCCTTTAATGTACTGTTAACAAGGCTTTGGCCGATGCTCTTGTCATAATTTAAGTAGTTTGCGGCCCCGATATGAAAAAAGTTCATTTAAGACGAAAAATAGCTAATAGAATAGCAGGTGGCCACCCCTGGATCTTTGCCAATGAGATTGACAAAATAGAAGGAAATCCTGAGCCGGGTGGCATTGTTGATGTGTATTTTGCCGATGGAAAATTTGCAGGTAAAGGTTATTTTAACCAGCAATCACAGATTGTTGTACGCCTGTTAACAACAGATAAAAAAACCGAGATCAAAGACGATTTCTTTTTAAACAAAATAAGGGAATGTTGGAAATACAGGCAGCATTTAGGCTACACAGAAAATTGCCGATTGGTTTTTGGGGAAGCCGATGGACTGCCCCAGATGATTATTGACAAGTTCAATGACTATTTTGTTATACAAACTTTAGCTCTTGGAATTGATTGTTGGAAACCGGCTATTGTTAAAGCTCTACACGCTGTATTTCAACCTAAGGGCATTTATGAAAGAAATGATGTGCCTGTAAGAGAACTGGAAGGTCTGCCTCAGCAAAAAGGATTTTTGTCGGCGCCCTTTGATACAAAGATTATGATCAATGAAAATGGCTTACAGTTTCACGTTGATATAGAGAATGGGCAGAAAACAGGCTATTTCTTAGACCAACAAGACAACCGGAAGGCCATTCGGAACATAGTACAAGGTGCCGATGTTTTAGGTGCCTTTACCTATACAGGCACATTCGAAATTCATGCTGCACATTATGGGGCCAAAAGTGTTTTGGGTTTGGACATATCTGAAAATGCAGTAACCCAGGCTAATATGAACGCAGAATTAAACGGGCTACAAAGTGTTGTTCGCTTTCAAACAGCCAATGCTTTCGATGTCCTAAAACAATGGTCCAGGGAAGAAAAACGCTATGATGTGGTGATGCTCGATCCACCCGCTTTTACGAAAAGTCGTGCAACTATTCAAAAAGCAATTACTGGTTACAAAGAAATCAATTTGAGAGGAATGAAACTGGTGAAGCCAGGAGGATTTCTCGTTACATCTTCCTGTACTAATCTTGTTAGGCCAGAGCTGTTTCTGCAAATCATAGATATGGCTGCAAAAGATGCCCGCAGAAGAATACGCCAGGTAACTTTTCAAACGCAATCATCTGATCACCCTATTCATTGGAATATGGAAAACACGCATTACCTGAAATTTTTGATTGTAGAGGTAGGAGACCGTTATTGAGGAAACGTAATTATAATATTCAATGGTTGGCACTGGTATAACGCTATGCAAAGGCTGATGATTGCAGTGCTGTAAGTGAGTGACACAACAAAAGATGATAAGCATTACTGGTGCTGGAGGCCAAGATTTTGGATTGAAAAAACAGTGAAGGAAGAAATAAAGTTCAATGAAAGAGAATACAAATGAGAGGCTATTTAGAAACCTGGAATTTACCTGATTCAACCAATCTTCCGGTCTTATCGCGAAGCTGGTAAATATAAACGCCACGATTGAAATCAGAAATATTAATAGTAGTACGATCAGAAATATTGGTCAGCTCATACATCTTTTTGCCGCCCATAAAGCTATAGACTTGTATAGAATACCCTTTGTCATATGATTTCTGAAAATCAAAATTAATAACTGTTGTAGCGGGGTTAGGATAGAATCTTACTATACTGGCAGTTACACTTCCAGGGGTCTCACGGTTTTGAGCCTGTGAGTGAGCGGTAGTGAAAACAATAAAAGACAGTATAAGTAAAAATTTGTTCAAATGTTAAATTTAGGTCCCGAATACAATAATACTCGAATTTACAAAAAGTGCAAAGGACTTGCCAAAAAATGGGAATAATTTGTAAAAACTACTTCGCTATCGCTCGTAGTTTTACCTGAATTGCTTCGAAATCAGGCTGCATTCCAGCATTATCAAGCACTTCAGTATATTGAATGATACCTTCTTTATCCACTATAAAAGCTGATCTTTTAGAAACTCCCTGCATACCAAAACCAAACGTTTCGTACAGAGAGCCGTAGGATTTCGACACTGTTTTGTTGAAATCGCTTAACAAGGGAAAATTTAATTTTTGCTCATCTTTAAACCTGGCAAGTGTATAAAGAGAATCAACAGAAATGCCCAAAGGTTGCACATCTAACGTCTCATACATTTTCAAATTATCTCTTACGGAACAAAGTTCTGCAGTACAAACGGACGTAAAAGCCAAAGGAAAAAATAAAAGCAGAACGTTTTGTCCCCTAAATTTTGAAAGGCTCTGTTGATTTTTTTCAGTGTCATACAAGGTAAAATCCGGCGCTTTTTGTCCAATCTCTAGTTGCATAAAATCGTTTGTTGAGTGTCTCGCAAAACTAAATCGCCATAGTTAAATCTAGGAAGATTTTAAATGGGTACCACATAGTTGTTGCAGGTTTATAAGGTTGTCAATGGAAGTATAGAAATAATTGTTTTTGCTTATGATAAAATAGGACAGACCTTTACCAAGCTGGAGATGGTTTTGCAAATTTGATCAGCAACTGCCGGCAATTTATTGTAGTACAATATTTGATGCATTCATCCACTTAAATCTTTTTTATGAGTCAAAGCCCAACCAATCAAAACGGAAATGGCCAAAATAATGGTAAGGGGAAAGAACAACAACCTGATATCCTTACAACCAGACAAGGTCACCCAATGACAGACAATCAGAGTCTTCGCACAGTAGGCAACCGAGGCCCTGCTACGTTAGAGAACTACCAATTCCTTGAAAAAATGTCACATTTTGACCGGGAAAGAATACCTGAAAGAGTGGTTCATGCAAGAGGTGCGGGAGCTCATGGTTATTTTGAAGCATACGGAACCGTTAATAATGAACCTGTAGCTAAATATACCCGTGCTAAACTATTCCAGGAAAAAGGAAAGAAAACACCTGTTTTTGTTCGTTTCTCAACCGTAATACATGGTGGTCATTCTCCTGAAACCTTAAGAGATCCGCGGGGCTTTGCTACAAAATTTTATACAGAAGATGGTAACTGGGACCTCGTAGGTAATAACCTGAAAGTTTTTTTTATTCGTGATGCTATGAAATTCCCTGACCTGGTTCATGCATTTAAACCAGATCCAGTTACACAAAGACAGGATGGTGAACGCATTTTTGATTTCATCAGCAATACTCCAGAGGCAATGCATATGATCACTTTCTTATTTTCGCCCTGGGGCATTCCGGCCAATTATCGTCAAATGCAAGGTTCTGGTGTTAATACCTATAAATGGATTAATGCAGATGGAATAGGGGTTTTAGTCAAATATCATTGGGAACCCAAGCAAGGTATCAGGAACTTAACCCAGGCAGAAGCGGAAGAAATACAAGGAAAAAATTTCAATCATGCCACGCAAGATCTTTATGATGCTATTGAACGCGGAGAGTTTCCTGAATGGGAATTGTGTGTACAGATAATGAGTGATGATGAACATCCCGAGCTCGATTTCGATCCTTTAGACGATACAAAGATTTGGCCCATGGACCAATTCCCTTTTTTACCGGTTGGTAAAATGGTATTGAACAAAAATCCTGAAAATTATTTTGCTGAAGTTGAGCAATCAGCATTTGGTACAGGTGTACTGGTTGATGGTTTAGATTTTTCTGATGATAAAATGTTGCAGGGAAGAACTTTCTCTTATTCTGATACACAGCGTTACAGGGTTGGTACAAATTATCTTCAATTACCGATCAATGCTCCAAAGAAGCAGGTAGCTACCAATCAAAGAGATGGACAGATGGCGTACAGGCAGGATATTGTTCCCGGGTTAAATCCTCATGTAAACTATGAACCTTCTACACTGGGCGGTTTAAAAGAAGCACCTAAAGCAGGCAAGGATCATGAACCTTCATATAATAATGTTCGGTTGGTACGTCAAAAAATTGATCGTCAAAACAATTTTAAACAAGCTGGTGAACGATGGAGGATGCATGAAGGCTGGGAGAAGGATGAATTAGTATTGAACCTGGTAAATACTTTAAAACCTGCGGCAAAACATATACAGGATAAAATGATAGAACTGTTTACGCAGTGTGATCCGGAATATGGACAACGCGTAGCGGATGGCTTACGCCATGCAGCAGGTAATATAAGCAAAGGACCTATTGGCTCAACCAAATCCGATGAAGCCGTGCAGGAAGCAGAGACGCAGTCACACGAGGCGAAGCCTTATTAAATGTAAATGTCTAATTGATAAAGCCATTCTCTTTTGAGAATGGCTTTATCAATTTATATAATGAGATTAATTTAGAACCTTGGACAATTCAATGTTTCAATTTCACGGCTAATGAATCCTATATAAGATATGCCTATTTCAAAACCTCCTCGCCCATAACTGGACGTTTTTAGTTTAGAAAGGTTCACGTCATAACTAAAGGAAACGGAGAAAGGTGTATAATCAAGTTTGATTACCGGAATTAAAGCATCCTCCCAACGTATAAAAGCCCCGCCATGTAGAGTATATAAAGGTTTGTCCCAGTCATCACCTAATTTGATTCCATATAAAGCGCCAGCAATTGTTTCCTGAAATTGTCCCTGCCTGCTATGGTCTGCCTGGAGTGTTAAGTAACTGGCTGGAGTAACACTAAACCGAATCCCTGCAGATCCTACCCATTTGGCCTCTAATTCAGCAGAAGCATCTCTGTAAAAACTATTTTTTGGTTTGGTCAAATGATGATAGGCAACTCCGAGGAAAAAATTATTATTGGGATTTTCACCAATCTGTGAGTTATAACTCATTCCTGCTGCTGCATCCATGTACGTATACTTTGGCTTTATGAAAGTTTCTCCATCACCCATACCGTCATACTGGCTATTAGTGGTCATTTTAGAACGATCAAAACTTCTTTGTACAAAGCCTCCCATAAAGCCGAGTGATAAGTACCTGTTCTTGCCGTTGCTTAGAGATTTATGGTAATTTAAGGCAGGCAGCACATGCGTAGATACCCACGACACAGTCCCTGCTCTGTCATGCAAGAGCTGAATGCCTGTAGTAAAAAAGTCGGAGCCTTTACCAACGGGCATTTTATATTCAGCATTTATGGAAAAAGTTTTATAAGCGTTGGTTAGGCTATTCCATTGATCTCTAAAAACTGTTTGAACTCTTATATCTCCCGTAAATATGCCTGCCAATGATGGATTACGTAACAGGGGCGCTTCAAAAAACTGTGAAAAATGAATGTCCTGGGAAATGGCTTGAGGCCTCAACCCAAACGCTACAAGAAGTGATAAAATAATATATTGAATTTTTTTTTCCATTACTTATTGTATTAATGCAACATTACCTTCAAAGCGAATGATGTCGCCATTCTCACAAAAGACCTCTACCTGGTATACATATACGTCGGGATGGGGTTTGTTGGCCTTGTATTTCCCATTCCAACCATATGAACCGTCATTAACAGGGAAATTGTTTTGTTCAAAAACAACCTCGCCCCACCGGTTGAAGATGCGCAGGGTTTTTACTCGTTCGAGACCCTTTCCCCTCACATACAAGATATCATTGCTACCATCACCGTTTGGAGAAAAAGTATTTGGTATAAACACATTGGCGTTTGGACAAACGACAATTACCTGTATTGCTCCTGTATTTCTACAACCATTACTATCAACAAAAGCCACCTTATACCTAGTATTAAACTTGGTAGTAGTTTCGGGCTGTGGGCAGTCCGCACAACTTAAGCTGGTAGCAGGCAGCCAATTGTAGTTAATGACATTTGAAGTATAGGTAGCCGGAATTGTTAATGGGAAACCTGCCTGCTTATTGATGGAAACAGGCATTGTAATTACAGGTAATGGATTGACCAAAATGTTTTTTGTAGCTGTGTCTTTACAGCCGCTGCTATTTGTGGCAATGGTTGTTACTACAAAATCTCCTGCCGTCGGATATTTTTGTAACGCAGGATTTTGAAGAGTTGAAGTATTTCCGTTTGGCAAGGTCCATTGCCATTGAACAACAGAAGTATCTACCCGTTCAAACACTCCAATATGCCGCATGGTATCATTTACACAAATAACAGAATCACCCGCGATAGAAATTAATGGGCTTTCAACAATTTTAATGACGTTTCTTAATGTAAACGTATCCACACAATTGCTCTCGGTTCGCACATTTAATGAAACCGTATAAATCCCAGGAGAAGTATAATAATGAGAACCGGGGTTCTGCAAATTCGATGTACTGCCGTCACCAAAACTCCAGGCATAGGACGTTATAGGATCATTAAACGTTGTTGAGTCGATAAAATTTACACGTCCGCTATCACAGAAAAACTTTTTATCCAAACCAAATTTAGCAGTTGTGCCTATAATGTGAATGGTATCTATACCGGTTATTGGGAAGACGCATCCTGACGGGTCTGTCATGATCACCTTAGGCATAAAATCTCCAAAAAAGTTATAGATATGGTTAACGGTGTCTATAGTATTATTGAGTAAAACACCATCACCAAAATCCCATGTATAGGTTACAGGCCCTTTACTGAAAGTATTCAAATCAACGCTTAGCGGTTTGCAACCATTTAATGGCGTATATCTTATCCTGGATCCAATAGTATCATAAAGCGTTATGGTCTTATAAGCAGTATCAGTACATCCTCCCGGACTGGTTACAGCAAGGTAGACCTGGTAAGTGTCGGGGGTTATATAGTATTGAACCGGGTTCGGAATGCTGGTTGTACCTCCACCTAAATTCCAAACAAGGGAGCTTGCAAAATAAGATGTGTTCATGTATTGAACTTCAAACGGAGCACAGGAACTGATAGAATCGCTTACGGTAAAACTTGCTAATGGACGGGCAACTTTTATGTAGTTGGGTCTTGTCAAAGAATCGGGGCAACCATACTGGTCGACTATTTTCAATCTGATAGTATAGTAGCCTGTATCAGTATAAGAATGTGCCGGAGAGTTTGTTAGAGATGTAGTACCATCACCAAGGCTCCAGGAACTTGTATAGTTAATTGCATTAGAGGTATTGGTAAAGTTTAATATACTGCCCGGGCATGCTAATGAGTCAACTGAAAAAGAAGCGACAGGGCTGGTAGAATTAATAAAATCCGGAACGGTTAAACTATCCACGCATCCAACCGCATCTGTAACAACCAATTTCACGGCAAATGTTCCCGCCGTCGTATAAGTATGTTGAAAAGGCCCTGACGTATATGTCTTTACAGTCCCATCACCAAAATCCCACTTCCAGCTTTTAATATTGTTGATCCCGTCATTTGTAGATAAATCATTGAATGTGGTAGTTATGCCTTTACAACCACTGGTATTGGATGCGGTAAACTTTGCTATTGGTCCATTTATTCGAATATACTTTGGTCTAGCAACCGTATAAGGGCATCCGTATATGTCGGTTGCAATAAGATTTATAGAATAAGTACCTGATATTGTATAATTGTTTGTAATCGTTGGGTCAGATGTATTGGCGTAGGTACCAGAGCCTGTGTCCCAGCTAAATCCTGCAAAATTGCTTAAATCATTACTGGTGGCAGTAAAAACAATCGCATTGGGCTTGCAGGCTGTTGTCAGGTTTGCCGTAAAATCAGGTTTCTCATTGAAAACTTTAATGACTTTAGATGCTGAGTTTGAACAAGTGTCATTTGTAACTGTAAGTGTAACCGTATATGTTTTGAATCCCGGGAAAGTATGTACAGGACTTTGCATGGTTGATGTGGTGCCGTCTCCAAAATCCCAGAACCAACTTACGGGACCTAAAGATTCATCAATAAAATTAAATTGCAGCTTGTTAGAACAATTAGCTGTAAAGCTAAACCTGGCAATAGGAGGTTTAATTCTTACCACATTTGG